>Ga0265293_10008013_pt1 | contig 15918 bp, 14 predicted proteins | sample Munlanlewell138R_FD_192505 | JGI IMG/M metagenome (GOLD analysis project Ga0265293, IMG submission 192505) | Leachate microbial communities from a municipal landfill in Southern Ontario, Canada - Leachate well 138R | ecosystem: Engineered > Solid waste > Landfill > Unclassified | place: Canada...
CTATCTTCCTGACTGCATCCGCCACAATCGGACCATAGCTATTTCCCCGGTTTCTAGCCCTTGGTTTTCTGGAGAGACGCCCGTTCAGAATTCGCAAAATAGATTTGCGGTGCAAGCCGGTGACAATTTCTGCCTCATCGAGAAGTCGGCCTTTTTCCAACTTTGAGCTGTCTCTATAGCGCCCCCAGATTTTGTGAATATACTTGCGTCGTTCACTAACTGTCATAGGATCCGTTTCTGCCATCGCTACCTCGGTAACATTTTCTTTTGACCTAACGATAGCATTTCGGTAACATTTTAGTTGAACTAATGCGTATTCCTTGACGGATTAAATTCATCGTGTTAGACTTCTTGTTCTGTGGGGGCGTGGTGTAGTGGTCGAACATGCGGCCCTGTCAAGGCCGAGATCGCGGGTTCAAATCCCGTCGCTCCCGCTCACAAAAGACTCCTCTTACGAGGAGTCTTTTTTTTACTGATTGATACCAAGCTCTTCAGCCCGTTGTTTCATGAGAAGATGTTGTTTCTCACGGTCTTTAGGATAAGTGAAATAAAAACCGCTGAAAAGGATCGCGCAAACAATCCAGGGGATTGGAATGGTCCAGAACATAGCGGTTTGCAGATCGATCTTATCGGCAATCAAGCCAAAGACCAAGGCGACAATCGCAGCGAAACCACTCTCTACAAATGTGGTCATCGCGAATGCGGTTGACCGCAATTCTGGAGGGACGACCGCAGCCATCATAGGTTCTTTTGAACCCTTTCCAGGCCAACTGATTAGTAAACCAATGAAAAAGCTGAAGGCTGTCAAAGCAGGGATACTCCAGTTTTCAGTTCTGGTTAGCAGGATGATTGTCAGTGGAATGCCAAAAATCACCGACATTTGCCCGATGAAAGCGCGCCCGTACTTTGGACTTTTCTGTTCGGCCCAATCGCCAATAATGCCACCCATTACGTTGCTGATGGCTGTTCCAACCAGCATGATGCCGAAAACAATTGGTGCCTGTTGTGTGCTCAGCCCACGTTCTTCCACTAACCAGAGAATTAAGAAAGCACCCATTATCACCCACGGCATCGAACCAGCCAACCCCTGCAAGATGGCTACCCGAATGGTAGGGATTTTCAAAACTTTCGTCAGGTCTTCGACCTGGATTTTGTACTTATCTGCCTGAGCCTGTGTGAGCTGTCCTTTCATTTCGGGTTCCGATTGACCGCGGATCGGTTCCTTGACAACCAGGAGGATGATGACCCCAGAGATAATACTGGCCACTCCGAGGATAATAAAACCCCAGCGCCAGAGCTCAGGTGTGGCAAGGCTGCCCAAACCCATCGTAAAAACTATGATTCCTAGAACACCTATCCCTTCCAGATAGCCAAGCATACGGCCCCGGACTTTAGGCGCGAAGGTGTCTGCCATGATTGAAAATGTGGCCGGCATCAGACAGCCCAGCCCAATCCCTGAAATCACACGAACAACGATCAACTGGCTGAAATTTTGCGTCAAACCCACCAGAATCGTCCAGATACCCCAGAATCCGGTCCCCCAAAAAAGCACCTTCTTGCGCGAATACCTGTCTGCCATGTAACCCCAAAATGGAGAGCTCAGCGCCTGGAGTAAGCTGCGAATAAAAGTGATCCAGGAAAGATTACCTATGCTCAAATTCCAAATCTGGCGTAAAACCGGGCTGAAAATGGACATAGCCTGGGCCTCACCCTGATCAACAAAATAGCCAGTGGAAAGAGCAATCAAATTCTTGAATTTATAGGGTTGTTTTTTTGGAGATGGGGATTGCGATGTTTTCATACTCTCCTAACAATTGGTTTTGGCTGATTTTACATTCAATTTGCTAACCGTGGCAAATTAAGGGGAATAATCCTATCAAATGCCACAACAATCATCATGTTCCGGTAAAATTCCAATATCAACTACCAGAGGACGAGGTATGAGCATCATAAAACCACAATTAGCCCCCCTTGCTGCACCCGAAGCGATAGTCCGCTCTGACCAGGTACGTTTCACGATTCTAACCAGTCGTTTGATACGCATGGAACTTGACCCTCAAGGTCTTTTTGAAGACAGAGCCAGCCTGACCTATTGGTATCGTCAGCAGCCTGTCCCAAATTTTTGGATCAACAGGACGGATGGATGGCTGACGATCGAGACAGAAGACCTGGTATTGCATTTTTATGAGAATAACCGCTTTCATTGGCGTGACCTTTGGATCGAATTGAAAAAAAAAATCGGTCAGCACTGGCGCTATGGTGATCTGGATCACAGTAACCTGGGGGGAACAACCCGGACTTTAGACAGCGCTAACGGTCCGGTTCCGCTTGGCAAAGGGCTTGTGTCACGCTCTGGATGGTCGTTGGTAGATGATAGCAAAAATTTGCTGCTTGACAAAAATTATTGGCCTGCCCCGAGGGACAGGTCACTGGACTACAAAGACCTTTACTTTTATGGCTACGCGCAAAATTACCTTACGGCTATTCAAGATCATCAGCTGGTCTCTGGAAAACCTAACCTTCTGCCGCGCTGGTCGCTGGGTAATTGGTGGAGCCGCTATTGGGCTTACTCGGCTGATGAATTGAACCAGTTGATGGATGAGTTCCAGTCGCGTAAGGTGCCACTCTCGGTTTGCATCGTTGATATGGACTGGCACAAAACCATAACTGGCAACTCCTCTTCGGGCTGGACTGGCTACTCCTGGAATCGCGAACTCTTCCCCGACCCGGAAGGTTTCATCGCCAGCCTGCACGACAAAAATCTCAAGACCGCGCTCAATCTGCACCCCGCTGAAGGCTTGCATAATCATGAAGACCAATACCCCGAAATGGCTACGCGCATGGGAAAGGACCCTGCCATGGGCAAGCCAATTTCTTTCCACATCGCCGATCCCAAATTTGCCCGCGCCTACTTTGAAGTCCTTCACTATCCGCTGGAAAAGCAGGGGGTGGACTTTTGGTGGATTGACTGGCAGCAGGGCAGCCGCTCGAAAATCCACGGCCTTGATCCACTGTTCTGGCTGAACCACCTCCATTACTACGATCAGGGTAGAACAGCTGAAAAACGTCCGTTTATCTTCTCTCGTTGGTCGGGGTTGGGCGGGCAGCGTTATCCAATCGGTTTTTCCGGTGACTCCGTAGTCAGCTGGGCCAGCCTGGCTTTCCAACCTGAAATGACCGCGACCGCCTCCAACGTCGCCTATGGCTGGTGGAGTCACGATATCGGTGGTCACTGTGAAGGGGTCGAAGAGGCTGAGCTCTATTTACGTTGGGTGCAATTTGGAGTTTTCAGCCCGATTTTCAGGCTGCACTCCACGAACAACGAGTTCATCGAGCGCCGTCCCTGGGGTTATGACCTGGATACCTTTCAACATGCCCGGTCTGCGATGCAGTTGAGGCACAGGCTGATCCCTTTCATCTACACGGCAAATGAAAGGAATGCCCGCACCGGTGAACCAATCATCCTGCCCATGTATTATCCCTGGCCGGATAGCGAAGACGCTTACGCCAGCCCTGGGCAGTATACCTTTGGTCAAACCATGCTGGTCGCCCCTGTAACCGGACCCATCGATCCAATGACTGGCTTCACCCGGCAATTGGTCTGGCTGCCAGAAGGTAACTGGACAAACTTTTTCGACAACGAATCTTTTCAGGGCGGGTTCTGGTACAGCCTTTACTGCGGGAATGGAGATATCCCCGTCTTCTTAACTGATGGGGCAATCGTCCCACTCAATGCTGACCCAGTTGCAAACGGTGTTGCCCTGCCCACGAGTTTTGAGGTCAGGGTCTTTGCCGGCTTGGACGGTAAATTTGACCTGTACGAGGATGCAGGCGAAGGTCAGGCTTACCTTGAAGGAGAATTTTGTCAGACTTTACTGACCCAATCGCTGGGGCAAGACGGCCTGCGAATAGTAAAGCACACCACCCGAGGAAGTTTTGCGGAGCAACTGCCGGACAGGACCTGGCAATTTGAAATCACCGGTATTACAGAGCCAGAAGATGTTGTCGCCTTCCTGGACGATAGCCAGATCCAAATCACCACTTTTTACGACAGCGAACGCAAAAACCTGACAACTGAGGCAATTGCTTGCCCAAACACTTCAAAACTGGAAGTCATTCTGGAGGGTGTGCGGCTCGATAGTCGACAGATCACGCCAATCGAAAAGGTTCACCGACTGATCCAGCAGGCAAAATTGCCTTCTTTGTTAAAACAACAGTTTATGCGCAGGCTGCCTGAATTTTTGGCCAATCCTTATAGCATGTTTGACATCGCGCACAGCTTTACCAGAAGCCAACTATTGGCGATATATGAAAGTATCGTGCCAGCAAGTCAGACTAAACCCGCGCAGGATATTGACAGCGCTTTTGAGGCAATGCTAAAAAACTTAAGGAATATGAGAGCCAGTTGATGCAGTAGGATCTGGCTCTTCACTTTCTGATTCATCCATCGGAATAATGGATGGCTTCTGCGGATCAATGGTCTGATCCTTCTGCTGTTGGATATGAGGCGGAAGGTCCAGCAGACTTTCATCGAAAATCTTGCGGGGATATCGTCGAATCTCATCGGTTGTCTGTACCACGTCCCGAAAGAGTTGGTCGTGGCTCAATTTTCGGATCCAGCTTCCAAGGTCTCTGCCTGTTTTCACTAATTTGCCCGGACCAAGCACGATAAAAGCCAAAATTAATATCAAGGCTATTTCCATCCAGCCTAAATTTAGGAATTCCATAATTTATTCCTGAGATTGATCGTCAGTTTCTGCCTTATCGTCATCAGGTTGATTTGTTTCGTTCTTGCCACTCAAGCCATCTTTGAAAGCCTTAATGCCAGAACCGAGTTCGCCTCCGATTTTTGAAATTCTACCAACGCCAAAAATCAGCAGGAGGATCAACGCGATTACGACAATCTCTGGTAATTGCAAACTACCCATAGTTACTCCTTATCGCTTTCCGCTGGCACAGGCTTGCTGGCCAGTGCGGAAAGTAAAATACTTAACAAATATAATACAGAAAGCGGTAACATGAAAATTAACATGTTAACTGGGTCGCCAGTCGGCGTAATTACTGCCGCCAAAACAGCTATGACCACAATCGCCACACGCCAGCCTTTGATCAATAGTTTTGGGGTAACGATGCCGACTTTTGTCAGCACGAAAAATAGCAGAGGAAGTTGAAAGCTGACACCGATCCAAAACAATATATTGGTCGTAAAACTGATATAGGACTTCAGCCTGATGCTGGTCGTGACGTTCAGGATTTCCTGAAAAAAGCCAAGTGAGGCTGGCAGCATAACAAAATAAGCAAAGGCTACGCCGGATAAAAAGAGCAAAACCGCAAAAGGAAGGGCGATGTAGATGCCTTTGCGTTCCTTTGGCTTCAAGCCTTTGCCGACAAAGCGCAATAATTGAAATGTGATCCAGGGTAAGGCAAGAATTAGCCCACCCAGCAAGGCAACCCGCATGTAAACTGCCATGGTTTCTGTAACTTCGATCGCCTGCAAGTTTTGCAAGCCACCGATTGGGCGGGCCAGAAAATCCAGAATCGGATTTACAAAGAAAACTGCCACGATCACGCCGATGACCAAACCGAGCAAAGACCACAACAAAGTCAGTCGTAGTTCTTCCAGGTGGTCTGAGATTGGCAATTTTTCTGTCGTGCTGTTCATATCGGGGCTATTCCCACCCGAGGCGATCTTAAGCCTGGGTTAACTCAGGGCCAAAAGTCCCAGGAAATAAGACTTGATTGAAGGTAATCCGAAGTCTTTCTTTACGCTCGAAGAAACGGATGCCGCTCATAAAATGATTCTTCTAAAAAGTTCAATATAACGCATATCTTCACCCGATTGCGCTTGCCGGAAGCATTCCATGCGTTCCAGAAAAGTTTGCGGGTCGCCAATCTGAGAGACATGCTTCAGCAGAGCATCCAGTCTCAATTGCCAGTTTTGGGTCACATCCATCTCAAAATTTGCTTCAAGCGGCAGACTGAGCCAAAGCTCCTTAACCTGATGCTGACTCAACCCTTCTTCCAGCAATTCCGGATAAAAGGCAGGGTTTCCAGCTGCGGGAAAGATGGCGTCAATTACGATCTGACCGGCAGCTCGATGGTCAGGATGATTGATGCGTCCCCACTGGTAGAGCAAGAGCGGATCACAGCTAACAACTACGTCGGGCTGCAGTCTTCTGATCTCCCGGGTAACTTTTCTGCGCGCTTCCAGGTCTGGCATCAGAAATCCATCCTGAAAATCGAGGAAAAAGATATCGTCCACACCCAGTGATTTGGCGGCGTTGCTCTGCTCCCGAACTCTTACCTCTTCAAGCATATCCGGATCGGGGAATTCCGGGCTGACACCCCTCTGACCTTTGGTGAGCAGCAGATAACTAACTTTGTGGCCTTGTTTGACCCACTCAGCAATTGTCCCGCCCAGGAAAAATTCGGGATCATCCGGGTGGGCAAGAATAACCAGGATATCCATCGAGTCCTGCCACGGGGGAAATACTTGAGGTTTAATTGTTCTTGCCTGCATTATTATTCGCTTTATCGCTGTTTATGGGATCTCGCTTTCCTCGCCTTGAAGAGGAACGTCCCCTCCCACCTCTTTTTTGAGAACTCGAATTCTCTTTTCCGGTATCTGTCGTTAAAGAATCTTCCGGCGTTTTAGGATTTGTTTTTCCTCGCGAAGACCGGTTCTTACTCGAGCGCGATCTACCCCGAGGGCTTTCAGAATGTGTCTCACCACTTTTTGGTGGGCTACCAACATTGTCGAAACGAACCATTTCCACGTCACTGTCGGTAGAGGCGCTCTCGTCGTAGGCCGGGATGACAGGAACCTGTTCTTCCATTTTTCCAGTTTCCAGTTCAATCCGGGTGATTTCACGCCTGCCAACTTCAGGGATATCAACAATTACCGAATCAGTCAATGGTAAAACCTGGATAACTCTGCCCTCACCCAACGGTGTTTGGACTGTCTTTTTTTGCTTTGGAAGTAATTTGCGGGCTTCTTCATACAGGTCATGTTCGTAAGCCAGGCAACAACGTAAACGTCCGCAAATACCTGTGATTTCCGATGGTGACAGCGACACGTTTTGAGACTTGGCCATACGGATCGAGATCGAGCTGAATTCGGTCAGGAACCTTGAACAGCAACGTTTTTCTATACCACAGGCTCCCAACCCAGAGATCTCTTTAGCCACATCTCTTGGGCCCACCTGGCGGATTTCAAGCCTGGTGTCTGGGTACATAGGCGCAGCTTCACGTATAAAGCTGCGCATGTTGAAATCTGATGAATTTTCATAACTTAAGAAGAGTGTTAAACGGCTGGAATCAAAAGAGTACTCAGCATCAATGGCTTTTACGCCATCATACTTGGAATTTTCAAGAAAGTTGCGAGCCTTTTCTACAGCTTCAACTTCTTTTTCTTTGATCATATCGCGCAGAATCAGGTCACGGGGTGTGGCTTTTCGCTCGACGGTTTGAACCTCCTGCTGATGATCAGAAGCATTTACATCGGTCGTGGATATCTTTCCAATTTGCTTTCCACGGGCAGTGTTAACTATCACATAATCGTCAGTTGCCACAACCATATCTTCGGGTAAGGCGAAATGGTAGGTTTTTCCTACAGGCTTAAATTGAACTCCAATGAGTTTTTGTTCAGGCATAATCTTTAATTATATCATCCTGCCTGGTTTTTCTTGAAAGCTTCTTTGCTTGCCTCTGCGGCGATATTTCTGGCAATGGATATTAGCGCTTCCCCGGAAGGACTGAGCGGTTCTTGTGCGACAATCGGGTTACCTATGTCTCCCGACAAACCTATATTTGCGTCCAGCGGTATTCTGCCCAGGAATTGCGCCCCAAGCTGGGAAGCCAGGTGCTCGCCACCCTTTTCTCCAAATACATACTGCCTGCTGCCGTCAGGCATTTCAAGATAAGCCATGTTTTCAATAATGCCAAACAGTGGGATTTCAAGTTTGGCGAACATATTGGCTGCTCTTGAAGCATCATCAACAGAAACCTGTTGAGGAGTGGTCACGATCACCGCGCCACTGATGGGAAGCGATTGGGCCAGAGACAGCTGCACATCACCGGTCCCCGGAGGCAGGTCCACGACCAGATAGTCCAGATTGCCCCAGTCAAAATCAGTGATAAATTGCTGAATGGCTGAATGCAGCATAGGTCCGCGCCAAATCAGAGGCTGACCAGGTTGCACCAGAAAACCAATTGAAACCACTTTCAATCCGTGAATTTCAGCCGGTGCAATCTTTTTGCCTTCCCCGCTCTCGGGGAGTCGATCCAGACCAAGCATCCGGGGAATGTTAGGTCCGTAGATATCTGCGTCCAATAAACCAACCTTAGCACCGTCTCTTGATAAGGCAAGCGCGAGATTGAGGGCGACAGTGCTCTTGCCTACGCCACCTTTGCCTGAGCCCACCGCAATCACATGTTTAAAGCAATTATCACCAAGATTGACGGTTTTTGATTCTGTAACCCTGGCTGTCATTTTGATGTCCACTTCGGACGCCTCGGTCATGTTTAAGACAGCCCGACGGGCATCTGCTTCAATTTGATTTTTCAAAGGGCAGCTTGGCGTTGTCAATACGATAGAGAAACTGACTTTCTCCCCGTCTATTTCGATATCTTCAATCATATTTAAACTCACCAGGTCACGTTGCAAATCTGGATCCATGACGTGGCTGAGGGCTTTTAGAACTTGTTCCTTGTTTATCACAATTATCTCCTGTACATAGTTTCTAGGCATCATTCTAAGGTATGCGGCACTGATTTTCAAGCAAAGATACTCTAATTCAAGTCATCGGCGGTAAGTTATCATCGTTCCGTCGCTTTACTATTCAGGTTCGATCTCCAACCACTGTCATGGCTTAATGCCAAAATGCGCGCATAAGCGCTGATAATCTTCTGGTGTGTCGATGTCCTCTGACATCCACTCATCCAGCCAGGGTAGCGTTGAGTGCGGGCAAGCGGATATTATTTGGCGACCGCCAACATCCCCCTCAAGCTGGTCGAACTGATCAAAGCAGGCTTCCGGAAAATATACCGGGTTACCACGCCGGTCATCAATGACCGGCACAATTACTTTATTGGTGCGCAAACCTTCTTCGACTACACAGCTAACCAAATTAACAGACATTTGTGGTTGGTCAGCCAGCAGAAAAATGGCACCCTGCACCTGTGTCCTGATTGCTCTCAGACCAGCCTTAAGCGAAGTGCTCTGCCCCATACCCCAATCACGATTGATGACAACCTTTACGGAGTCTTCAGCAATGGTTGCTCTGACGAGATCAGCATCCGCCCCCAATACAACAATCAGCGGGTTGAGTCCGGAAAGTTTGGCTGTTTCTATAACCGTGTTTAACAGGTTCTTTTCCCGCCACGGCAGCAATTGTTTGATTTCACCAAAGCGGCTGGACCTGCCAGCCGCTAAAATGATTCCCGCGACGTTTTGACCTCCGAAACTACTACTCATATTCCCAGAAACTGACATCGCGTGCCGGCAGTTTCCCCAGTCCGCGTAAGACCGTCTCGTCGGTCAGTGGGAAGTGGTTGAAACGCACACCAGTGGCCTGATAGACAGCCTCAAGCACACCGGGCGCGAAGGGCAAATAAGGCATCTCACCAACACCTCTTGCGCCGTAAGGGCCGATCGGGTCAGCTAATTCCATAATCACACTTCGAACATTATCGGGAATGTCCATCACAGTTGGGATCAAGTATCTTGACAGACGGTCGGTTACTGCTTTGGCGTCCTTCTTTTGCCAATTTTCAAGCAGTGTGTACCCAGCGGCCTGCACAACCGCACCTTCAATTTGTCCTTCAACAAGCTGCGGATTGATCGCCTTACCCACATCGTCAACGCTGATAACTTCTCGAATGTGAACTTCGCCACTGCGGGTATCGACATCGACCAGGAACGCCTGAGCAACGTAACCATAGGTGAAGTTGGGAAAACAGTGTCCATCGAGAGGATCAGAAGCAGTCGTCTTGGGAGGACGGTAAACATAAGCACCAAGCGCCGGACGGTTGCCTTCGGCCCATTTTTCAAGAGCTACTTTGGCTGCGCCAATGATGGAGTTTCCTGCCATATGGGTCATACGGGAAGCTGAAACGCTGCCCGCGTCCAAAGATGTTGCAGTATCGGAGTAGATAGTTTGAATTTTGTGCAGCGGCAGTCCGAGGGCGTCAGCCGCCATTTGGGCGAAGACTGTATGCGCACCCTGCCCTACTTCTGCGCCAGCGTGATAAAGTTTTGCAACTTCGATTTGCTGGTCGCCTTCAAGAATAATCGTTGCACCGCAGTTTTCTGGTGCTCCATAAGAAAATCCGGAATTTTTGTAACCACAAACCAAACTCCAGCCAGATTTAATATGTGAATTACCTGAGGTAGGCAAGCTTGGTCGCTTCCAGCCATCTTCAGTTTTCGTCCAGCCAGCTTCAAGCGCACAGCGCTGCGTAACCTCGCGAATGGTCACACCTTCGGGCAGTGTCGATCCCATTGAGACCATCGATCCTTCTTTGAAGAGGTTTTTCATGCGGAATTCGACTGGGTCCATCTCCAACTCAGCTGCAAGTTTATCTATCTGCATTTCTGCCATGAAGGCAGCTTGCGGCCCTCCAAACCCGCGGAAGGCTCCCGCAGGGATGTCGTTGGTGTAAACCGCATAGGCGTCCGTGGAGACATTGGGGATTTCGTAGGGGCCGGTTGCCAGTAGAGTCGCGTTTCCAAGCACTTTGTTGGAAGTAAACCAGTAAGCCCCACCGTTTGCCCAGATCTCACACCTGGCAGCAAGGAGTTTGCCCTCCTTGGTAGCACCCCATTTTGCTTTCATGCTAAAGGCATGCCTTTTACAGTGTCCAATAATGGATTCTTCGCGCGACCAAACGATTTTCACCGGTCGGTCGATCCCTTTTTCATGCAGACGCATTGCAGCCAGTCCAAGAATGATCTGGACTGACATGTCTTCCCTGCCTCCAAAAGCGCCGCCAATAGCGGGATAGATGACACGGATCTTCTCAGTCGGCAAACCGAGAGCATGCGCGGTTTGGGACTGGTCTTTATGAGCCCATTGCCCAGCAACAACGATCGTGATCCGCTCCTCATCATCTACGTAAGCCACACCAGCTTCGGGTTGCAGGTAGGCGTGTTCCTGTACGGGGGTTTGGTATTCACCTTCAACGATGACATCACATGCCTCAAACGCAGCTTTGGCGTCGCCAAATCTAACCACATTATGACAAAAAATGTTCGAGTCTCTGTTTGGGTGCAAGATGGGAGCGTCTTCCTTTAACGCCTCACCAATCGTTTTTACGATAGGAAGGTCCAGGTACTCGACTTTAATGAGAGAACGCGCCTTTTCAGCGATTTCTTCGCTCTCAGCGATGATCAGCGCAACCTGGTCTCCCTCAAACCGAACGATCTCAGCACCTTCTTTGTCAGACCCGGGGCCGCTCAAAACCGGCTGGTCGTAAGCGGAAAGTCCGAACTCATTAACCGGCACATCCTTGGCAGTCAGGACCAAGACAACCCCCTCTAAAGCTTCAGCTTCTGAGGTGTCAATCGAGAGAATCCTGGCATGTACCTTTCCAGAGAATAAAACTTTCATCACCAGCTCATCGCTAAAAGTGAAGTCGCCCGGGTATTTTGCCTTTCCGGTTACTTTAGCCTGAGCATCAATGCGGTTGGTTGATTTCCCGACCTGGTTCATTTTTCACCTCCGCCATTTTGACAAGCGGCTTCAATCGCCTGAACGATTTTGTAATAACCAGTGCAGCGGCACAAATTGCCAGAGATGCCTTCTTTAATTTCATCATGTGTGGGCTGGGGGATCTCTTCGAGTAATTTCGCGGCTGCCATCACAAATCCGGGGGTGCAGTATCCACACTGCACGGCGCCGTGGTTGATAAACTCTTCCTGGATTGGATGAAGACTGCCATCTTCAGTTAGTCCTTCAATTGTGGTGATGGTAGCTAGGTGCGCCCGTGGCGCAGGCACAAGACAACTGACCACAGCCTTGCCATCCAGATAAAGTGTGCAGGCACCGCACTCGCCTTCTTCGCAGCCGGGCTTTGACCCGGTGTAACCTACGCGCTCCCGAACAAAATCCAGCAGGCTGCCTTTGAATTCGCCGCTGAATTCGAGAGGCGCATCATTGATGGTGGTTTCGATATGTTCCTGGTCCCACTCTCCGTTCGGGACGGCTTGCCACTTTGCTCCATGACTCAAGGTCACCGGGTGCCTGGGAACTTTCTGGTCCAGTTTGTCTGCCAGTATTTCAAGCAGGGCATCCTCGACCAATACCTGCATCATGTAACCACGATAGTCCGCGCCACCACGCAGATCATCAATCGGTCGGGTGTCGCTGGCCGCCAGCTCGGAAGCCTGTTTGGCGACTTCAAGATTGAGATGCTTGCCTTTGAGAAAGCTTTCCGCCGCGGGAGAATGAATGATCGTCGGTGCGACTGAACCCATTGTTACGACGGCATCATTGATCTTTCCATCCTGCATATCGAGGATGACGCAGCAATTCAAGATTGCAATGGCATGAATTTTTCGAAGCGCCTGTTTGATAAAGCTGCCCTTTTGACTTGCTTTCAATGGCTTAAAAACAATTTCCCGAACCAGTTCGTCGGGCTGCATAACCGTTTTGCGAACCCCTAAATAAAACTCGTTCAGCTGTACAGTTCTTTCTCCTCTGGCTGATACCAGAACCAGGCTGGCATCCATTGCCATCAGAGGTGTAATTGTGTCATTCGCCGGTGAAGCAGTGACCAAATTGCCTACAACAGTCGCCCGGTTACGCAATTGGGGAGTTGAGACCCTGTAACAAGTCTGATGCAGCAGGGACGCCAGTTCACGCAGCAGGTCTGATTTCAGGACATCATTTGGGGTCACCATGGCCTGGATATGAATTAAACCTTCCTGGTCCTGGTAGATAGCATCAAGGTCCCTGACCCTGGAAATATCGATCAGGTTTTCTAACTGAGGCCATTTTTTGTCGCGGAGTTCAACCATCAGGTCAGTCCCTCCCGCGATAATTTTTGTTTGCCCGTTAGCTTGGCTCAGAAGGTCAACCACCTGGTCAACCGTTTCTGGCATATGATAATTTTTCCACATACCTTCCTCCTGGAAGTCAGTTTAGCGGTTCCGAACACTGATCACTTCAGCTAAGATGCTGATAGCGATTTCGTCCGGTGTTTCCGCTCCGATAGCTACCCCAATGGGTGATTTGATCTGCTCAATTTTTTCTCTGTCAATACCCTTATCGAGAAGCGCGTTCCTGGTGGCTTCCCAGCGCTTACGTGAGCCGATCAACCCTATATAAGCAGGAGTGTGTTCAAGAATGGCCGGCAAGCCTTCAGCGTCAACGTCACTGCCCCGGGTCAAACCCACGACGTAGACCTGCTCATCGATCTCCAGGTGAAGAGGGATTTCTTCCATAGGAATCGGCAGAAATTCAACCTCACCGGGGATCTCTTCACTGTTACACAGTTCAACTCTGTCATCCGAAACAATCACTCTGAAATCAAGAAGCTGGGCGAGTTTTGCTACAGAGCGACCAACGTGACCGGCACCCAAAATCAGCAACACCGGGCGAACGGACTGGGGTTCGATATAAACCGTCACATCGCCACCACAGACACCGACCGCATCCTTTTCCGCAGAGTCGAGCGTATAGTGCAGTATCTCTGGTTTGCCGGTCTTGAGTGCTCGCAGAGCGGCAGTCAAAGTCTCGTTTTCAACCTGCCCGCCACCCACTGATCCAACAGTAGTGCCATCAGCGTAGACCAGCATTTTACTGCCGGCATGACGCGGTACAGCTCCCTTGGTTTCAATTACCACACAGAAGCAGACCGGCTGCCCTGATTTTTTTGCCGTTGAAAGTTTCTCATAGATATCGTTCATCAGACCTCAATTAATGACAAAATAATTGGCAGTAGTTGTTTCTTGCGCGAAACGACGCCCACAGCCAATTCGGTGCCGTCTGGAAGAGGTTCGTATGGTAATTCTTCTAATGCTGGCGGAGGATCAACGAAGATTAATCGGCTGGAACCCTCAACCACATCGGTAACCATCAGACCGGTAAAATCAAGCCCATTTTCTTTTTTAAGACCTTCCAGCGCATGTCTTAATGAGTCTACATAATCGCCGATCTGATATAAATCAGTAGTTTCCACCTGGGCAATTGCAAATTTATATCCACCGTGTTCATACATCTTCATATCCGAGCGGACAACCGCGTCTGGATCTTGTGACAAAAGACCCGCTCCGGCATGAAGGATCTGTTCACCCCAGCTCTGCACGTTCTCATTTTCAAGTGGGGAGCCAGGAACGAAAGCCCAACGCGCCAAAACATTGGCTATTGCCTTATCTCTGAGAGTGGTGGTTGGTGATGTCAGAATCAAGGTATCCGAGAGCAGACCAGCCAGCAAAAGCCCGGCGATATTGGGGGGTGCGCTTAATCCGGCTTCAGAAATTTGCTCGGATACGAGGGTTGAGGTGCTGCCAACGATATCAACGGTGAATTTGATCGGGCTATTTGTCGACTGATTACCAAGACGATGGTGGTCAAGTATCTCAAGCAACTCGCTCTCTTCCAATGACGCAATCGACTGTTGCGGTTCGTTGTGGTCGACTAGGATCACCTTGATCCGGGGTGGGTTGACAATATCGCGTTGCCGGCTTATTCCCAGGTAACGATTGCTCTCATCCACGACCCAATATTCATTAAATTCCTGTCTCAGCAAGCGGTTGATAACATCTTTTATTCGTGTTTGAGGTTGGAATTTGGGAATATTCCTGGTGGCTGCCTCACGACACTGGATATCCAGTAACTCCGAGATGGTCATGTCCTTGAATCTGGGATGCGGACCGATAATTTTGCGCAGGAAATCGAAAATACTGCCACCTGTGACCATGCCATACGGCGTTCCATCCGCATTCACAACCGGAGCAATCCCACCGGTGCGGGATAGGATCGTCCAGGCTTCGTTCAGTGATTTCTCCGGGGCGACCACATCCAGACGACGCATCACGGATTCGAATCTGGGGCTGGCGTCAGTCATGAGCATGGGCGGTTCGATTTCGAGCGTCTTCAATACGAAAGAAGTCTGCATATTGATCGCACCAGCACGGGTCGCCACAGTTGGTTCACCATCTCGTTCTGCTAACAACCAGGCATATCCGACAGCAGAGGCGATCGAATCGGTGTCCGGGTTGATATGCCCGGTCACATAAATATTGTCTGAAGACTTTCGCTGATAATTTCCCTTTTCCATCTAACCTCACTTTGTTTTTAAAGCACGCCAAATTTTCTCGGGGGTAACAGGAATCTCAAGAATATTTGCCTTGCAGGCATCCAGTACCGCGTTACCAATAGCCGGTGCCGCGCCGTCAAGCGGGATTTCAGCCACAGCCTTTGCCCCAAAGGGGCCAGTTTCTTCATAGGTTTGTACGAAGATCGTTTCAATTTTGGGCATCTCGTCGGCTCTGAAAATGTGATAATCCACCAGGTCGGTTTCCCTAGGAATACCCTTCTCATCATAGCGCATTTCCTCGCTGACGCCATAGCCCAGCGCCTGGGCAACACCGCCTTCGACCTGACCGGATGCGGTTATCGGGTTGATGATCACGCCTGAATCTACTGCCATAACCAAATCTTCCACAGTCACCTGTCCTGTTTCCAGGTCCACCAAAACCGTGGCAAATTGAGCCGCGAAAGGTGGAGGAGAATTGGGCGAAACATAGGAAGCGCTGGCCATGATCTGCTCCTGGTCGCGCCAATGCAGTGAATCCAGAGCAATTTCAGCAAGACCGATTTTCTCACCATTAGGTGCAATCGCCTGATTATCGCGTAAAACAACCTCTTCAGCGGTACATTCAACTCCGCGCTCAGCGAATATGACCATAGCCCG
>Ga0265293_10008014_pt1 | contig 15918 bp, 16 predicted proteins | sample Munlanlewell138R_FD_192505 | JGI IMG/M metagenome (GOLD analysis project Ga0265293, IMG submission 192505) | Leachate microbial communities from a municipal landfill in Southern Ontario, Canada - Leachate well 138R | ecosystem: Engineered > Solid waste > Landfill > Unclassified | place: Canada...
GATCGAGTCGCACCGGAGGTCGCTCGCTGGACGAGGCTGGGTTCCAGTTGGACCGAGCGTCCCGACCAGAAGTGCTGAAACGACGAGCGCCACGATGCCTGGTGCCAGCGTCGCCATCTGCGCGGCAGCGGTGCGCCTCGTGGCCGCAGCGTTGGTAAGCAGAACCGCAGTCACTGCGAGGCCTACCGTGAAGACCAGCGGACCCCACAATGCGGTGGGCGCGAGCTCTTCATGAAGGCGACAACAGTTCCGACCCCAAGTTCCCGTCAGGTGGTAGAGCCAGGTGGGGCCCGAGGCAGCGGGAAGGATGAACCAGAGGAAGCTCCCACCAAGCGCTGCCGGAACAGCTACCACGACCGGCAGAACTGCTCCGAGCGCCCATCCCGCCAAGGCGTGTCCGAGCACCATGGCCATAGCTACTGCCACGAGGCGAAGGTCGGGCGGGAGCAACTCTCGTTCTGCGAAAAAGGGGTAGGCTACTGCCGCCCAAAGGACAAGCCAGCACGTCGCCACTGTGGGAAGAAGTGCGCGCACACACCACGTGAGTGTCGATCGGGCGTGAGGCGCGGCGAACCACTCTGCCCGCTTGTGCCGTCCGGCCTCCCACGCAGCACAGCCGGCGGCTGCCGGTGCGACATAGGCAACCGCCCAGGCGCCCACCGCTGTCAGGATGAGCGGGTACGGGCCTGCTTCGGGCGGTGTCAGCAGAGAAACGAAACGCACACCGACGAACACTATGACCGGGAAGCCCCAGACGGCGGGAGCGATCCGCAACGCGGTCAGTACGCGCAACCCTAGCGCTCCCTCTCTACGAGCGCGGCGTAGGCCGCTTCGGCAGCTCCCGCGGTCGCGTGAGCGGGCGCGAGCGCGAGGAAGTCTGCGACCGTTCCGGTAAATCGTAATTCGCCTGCGGCGAGGACCGCTACGTGGTCAAATGTCTCACCGATGTCGTCAACCTGGTGCGTCGACACGAGAACATCCTGGGTACCGCCGAGGCCCTGAAGTACTTCTCGAAACTGAGCGCGCTGGCCCGGGTCGAGACCCGCCGTAGGTTCGTCGAGGAGAAGAGTCGCCGGCTCATGGACAAGCGCTTGGGCGATCCCCAGCCGACGCATTTGTCCGCCTGAAAGAGAAGCACTCGGACGACCGTGTAAGGGCTCGAGGCCGACCTTCGAGAGTGCTGATAGGGCTGCGTCCCAGGCCCGCGCCGAAGGCATGCCCTTAAGCCAGCCTGCGTATGCCACCTGTTCCCGGACACTCAAACCCGGGACGGGCCGTGAATGCTGCGGCATCCAGCCAGTCCTTGTTCGGTAGGCCCCACGGCCACCTCGTCCAGTAGCGCTTATCCCGTTGACGACCACCCGGCCAGCCCGGGGCGTTAACGCATCGGCTGCTATTGCAAGAAGCGTCGACTTTCCGGCGCCGTTCGGCCCCAGCAACGCCGTGCGACCCGGCGGACAGTCCCAGCTGAAGGACGAAACAATGTCCGGTCCTGAACGTCGGTACCGAAACGTCACTTGCTCAAAGGAGATCACGAGACACTGCAACCTCGATATAGGGACCGCCGGGGAGCTCGATCATGCTTCCCGGCGGTCCGTGGGTGGCGGGAGGGGCTTGGAACAGCCGGCTCACCAGTCCACGCGAACGTAGTCGACATCGAGCGGAATCGATGGGAACTCCGTTCCCATGACCTTCTTGATGTCGAAGTGGTACTTCCCCGCGGCGAGATCGCCGAAGCTGGCGGAGTCAGACACGTAGCAGGAGAGATTGTCCTCTCCGATCGTTTGATCCGGCTGCCAGGCGATGTGCTTCCTTAGTCGGATGTCAGTGTCCACCGGGTTCACCTGCCATGATCCGTAGATGCAGTCTCGGAACAGTACCTTCGTCGAGACCGCATCGGTGTGTTGTCGTCCCAAGATCGGGACCTGAATCCGGGATAAACACCCTGCATGTAGGATGTAAAGTATCCCTCAGCCGACGCTGTGGTGACGAGGGCGAGTGCCATGACTGCGCCCACGGTCGAACCTGCAAATCGTCCACGCATTCTGCGAACATCGGTACCTCCGTGCCGTTGTCGAGTTCTTCGCGTGCTTGTCAGATCGCGACCGGCGGAGGAGCGAGGATGGAGAGCTGTGCCCCGCGTGCTGATGCGGTCCGCCCCAAAACAGACGCCGCGTTCCGGATGCTGAGCATGACCGGCCGAGTCTGCGGGCACAGGTTGGCGAATACACTACCCGAATGTCAAGAGTTGGATGTTGGCCGGGACCACAAACATCGGACGTAGAGGGATCGCCGAGGGCTTCCGTGCTTCCGTCCGTTCTGCTGCGGTGAGCTGCGGTTGGGACGGTACCGGTTCCATCCGGTTACCACGACTCATCGACAAAGGCATCCTCATAGGCCAGTTCGGCGCGCGGCACGACGCGTCCGTCAGCTAGCGACGCCGCGAACCGGCTCGGCCGAGCCGTCCGCCGGGCCGATCTGGAACCGTCAACGACCACCTGCGCTTACTGGCGCCGGGCAGTCCCGCGCTGTTCGGAGTCGCGTTGGGCGTGCCTATCGGCATCATTTCGGGCTACCGGCGGGGCATTGTCGACGATGTGCTGATGCGAATCATGGACGCAGTCGTCGCTTTCCCCGGGCTCATCCTCGCGCTTGGCCTGGTGGCAGCGCTCAGGGGCAGCTTACGGAACCTCGTGATCGCCATCAGAATTGCCAACGTGCCATGGGTGGCGCGCCTCGTGCGGGCGCAGGTGCTCTCAGTGAGCCAGCAGGACTTCATCCTCGCGGCACGTGCAGTTGGCTCCGGACACGTGCGAATCATGGCGATTCACATTGCACCGCACAGCCTTGCACCAGTCATCGTGCAGAGCACGCTCGGCATGGGGTATGCGGTCCTCACCGAGGCATCACTCTCCTTCATCGGGGCTGGTGTGCCACCCCCGACGCCAACCTGGGATTCGATGCTGCAGTTTGCGTTTGGCTTCCTCGAGCGGGAGCCTCTCCTGTCGATCGTCCCCGGACTGGCGATCTTCTTGCTTGTGCTGTCGTTCAACCTGCTTGGCGACATCCTGCGCGATGTGCTCGATCCGCGGCTTCGCGGGACTCGCTAGGATGCCGCGGGTGCGATCGGCCAACCCTGCAGTGCTGAAAGGAGGGGCTTCTTTGGGTAACACGCTTGTCAGCCCCCTTGTCGTGGTTGAGTTCGGATCGGGCCCGGCTGCGGCCTATTGTGGGTGGCTCTTCGAGCGAGCGCGGCGATCTCGAACCCACCCACACACGTCAGAGCGTCAAGCCCGTCGTCCGGGCCGGGCTGGAGCAGATTGAGCGCCGCGCTGATGCCCCGGCATTTGTTCGCCCAGGCCGCGTCATCGATGCCGGTGCCGCGCCCGGTGACTTCCTCTGGCGGGCGGCCGGTGAGGGCGGCAACGAGCGCCGAGGCCGAGGTGGTATTGCCGATGCCCATCTCCCCTACTGCCAGGAGGTCAACGCCCCGGGCCGCTTCTTCAGAGGCGATTTCGATGCCGAAGGCGATCGCGGCGAGCGCCTCGGCCCGGGTCATCGCGGGCTCCCGCGCGAAGTTGCGGGTGCCCGCGCGAACGCGGTGTACGCGCAGGCCGGGTTGCTCGTTGAGGGCGGCGTGGCTTCCCGCATCGAGCACAAGGAGGCTCGCCCCGGCGGCGGTGGCAAGCACATTGATAGCCGCGCCCCCGGAGAGGAAGTTCGCCAACATCTGGCCGGTCACCTCGGAGGGGTAGGCCGAAACGCCCTCCTCCGTGATGCCATGGTCACCCGCGGCGACGACGACGAGCGGACGCTCGACGGCGGGTAGTGCACGGCGCTGAATACCGGCCAGTTGCACGCTCAGCAGTTCAAGGCGCCCGAGGCTTCCCGTAGGTTTCGTCAGCTGATCCTGGCGCTGGCGCGCGGCGGCCATCGCCTCCGCATCCAGCGGCCGGATGGCCGCGATGGCTGCTCGAAGCGCGGCCTCGTCTCGTCTGGCTTGCTCGTTCATTCCCTCGCTCCTGTACACGTGTTGATGAATCGTTGGGCCGCGTCTGGGGACGCGGCGAAGTGCAGGTGGAGGTAGGAACTCCAGACCGGGCCGAGGGCGAAGCCATCGAGCCTTTCCGGGTCTTGGAATTGCCAGCAGGCTGTTTCTGCGGACGGCTGATCAGCGGCGGAGAGGTGGAATTCGTGGCCGCGGAGCTGATCGCCCGCCTTCGCCACAGCTCCATCTCGGAGCGCTTTCGCTACGCGGTAACCAAGAGCAAGGCGTGTGCCCTGCATTGTGCTCAGCAGGGGCGTAAGCGCGGCCATCTCGTACCGTGAGCCATCCAGTGCGGTGAGCGATTGCCCGAGGTACATGTGCCCCCCGCACTCGGCGTAGACGGGCAATCCCGCCGCGGCGTGGGCGCGCAGCGCTTCGTGCATCGGCCGGTTCGCCGCGAGGTCGGCGGCGAACACCTCCGGGTAGCCGCCCCCGATGTACACCCCGCGCGCCCCCGCAGGGAGGGACGCATCCGTCAGCGGCGAGAACGGGAGCAGTTCCGCGCCCCGCGCGACGAGTTCATCCAGGCCGTCCTCGTAGTAGAAGGAGAAGGCCGGGTCACGGGCGATGGCGATAGGGACGTGCTCCGCCGCTGGCACGGGCTCTTCGCCGGCCTCGTCCGGGACCTCCGCTGCCAGCGCGAGGAGCGCGTCGATATCGATGCCCCTCGCGGCGGCGGCCGCAATGCTGGCGAGGCTCGTGGACGCGTCTCGTTCGAGCGCGGAGACGAGGCCAAGGTGCCGCCCGGGAAGCGCGAAGGCGTCGTCGCGGTGCATGAGCCCGAGTGCGGGCACCCCCGACTGCCGTTCGATCGCCACCTTTGCTGCCTCGAAGTGCCGCTCTCCAGCGATACGGTTCAGCACAACGCCTGCCAGCCGGAGACCGGGGTCGAAGGTGGCGTACCCGAGGACCATCGCGGCTGCGCTCCGGGCCATCGCGCTGGCGTCCACGACCAGGAGCACGGGGAGGCCGAGGAGCTTTGCGACCTGCGCGGTACTGCCCGACTCGTCCTCCCCGCTTCGGCCGTCGAAAAGCCCCATCACGCCCTCGACGATGGCGACGTCCGCCCGCTGCGCGGCTCGTCTGAAGGATCGCACGATCAGCTCGGGTGACATGATCCACGAATCGAGGTTGCGACAGGGCTGGCCCGAAGCGGTGGTGTGGAACGTCGGGTCCAGGTAATCGGGACCGGCCTTGAAGGCTGCGACGCGCAGGCCTCGGGCGCGAAGGGCACCAATGATCCCCGCGGTCACGGTGGTCTTGCCGACACCGCTCTGTGTTCCGCCGATGACGATCGCCTTCAAAAGTCTATCCCTCGCTGTGCCGGTATCCCGCTCTGGTAGGGGTGCTTCACTTCGCGCATCTCGGTTACCAGGTCGGCGGCTTCGACGAGCGCTTCCGGGGCCGTTCGGCCGGTCACGATGACGTGCACGTGAGGTGGCCGTGCGGCAATCGTGGCGGCGGCGTGGCTGGCATCGATCCAGAGATACTGGAGCGGGTACGTGAACTCATCCAGGACTATGAGGTCGTGGTCCCCTGCGGTGATGAGTCGCTTCGCCCGCTCCCAGGCGTCCAGAGCCAGTCGTTTCGTCTGCTCGATGTCTTTGGAGAGCCAGGTAAAGCCGTCGCCGAGAGGAACAATCTCGATGCCCAGGCGGGCCGCTGCAAGCCGTTCACCGCTCGCCCGCTTCCCCGACTTGATGAACTGCAACATGGTGGCCCGATAGCCATGGCCGGTCGCCCGCACTACTGCGCCAACCGCCGCCGATGTCTTTCCCTTGCCGTTGCCCGTGTACACCAGGAACAAGCCTCGCACTGGAGCAGTCACGCCTCACCTCCTTGATTGGCTATCTGGGGATGCCCCGCGAGCGAATGGACGACGACGGGACTCAGGCGTTCCGGGTGCGGAAGCACGCGCAGCGGTGTCCCGTAGGTCCGAACCAGCAGCGGCGCCGTAAGGACTTCTGCAGGCGGTCCGTAGCCTGCGACGCGCCCCTCAGCGAGCAGCAGGAGCCGGTCGCAGAACAGGGCCGCGAGGCTCAGGTCGTGGATGACGACGAGCGCCGCCAGCCCCTCGTCCCGCGAGAGGCGCCAAACAAGCCCGAGGATGGATGCCTGGAACCGGAGATCGAGGTTCGAGGTCGGCTCATCGAGGATGAGGAGCCGCGGTTCCTGTGCCAGCGCCCGGGCGATGCTCACGCGTTGCTGTTCGCCGCCCGAGAGTTCTCCGATTGGTCGAGCACCCAGTGAGGAGACCCCGGCGCGTTCCATCGCCTGCTCGACCGTGGCCCGGTCCTTCTCCGATTCGGCTCCGAAGAGCCCGAGGTGCGGCAGCCGGCCGAGCGCGACCAGCTCGCGGACGGCGAAACCCGGAGGCGCTGCGGGCTGCTGGGCCACGTAGGCACAGATACGCGCGCGATCTCCGGGCGGTACCGACCGCAGCGCGCTGCCCCTCAAGCGGATGGAGCCCGCAGAGGCTGGCAGAAGGCCGGCCGCCGCGCGCGCGATTGTTGATTTGCCTGCGCCGTTGGGGCCACAGAGCGCCATGACTTCGCCCTCGCCCAGCTCGAATGTCACACCGGAAACGATCACACGCCGTCCAAGCCGGACCTCCACGCCTTCGAACGAAAGCTGTGCGTTCATGGCAGGCCGCGCCGCTGCCGGCGAAGCAGGATCAGGAAGAACGGCGACCCCGCCGCCGCCGTGATGATCCCCACGGGCAGCTCTTGTGGAGCGAGCACCATCCGCGCGCCGAGATCGGCGAGGATGAGGAACGTGGCGCCGAAGAGGAGCGTCACGGGGAAGAGCACGCGATTGTCCGGCCCGACGAGCAGCCGGCAGGCATGCGGGACGATCAGTCCGACGAAGCCGATCAACCCTGAGAGCGCCACACACACCGCCGTCGCCAGCGACGCCACCACCACCGTCACGATCTTGAGCCGCTCGACCCGGATGCCAAGCGTGGCTGCTTCGTCGTCGCCGAGCTGGAGGGCGTTCAGCCGGTGGGTGCAGAGCAGGAGCACCACCCAGGAAACTCCGACATATGGCGACGCCAGTCGTAGCTTTTCCCAGCTCGACGTCGTGAAGTCGCCGTATAGCCAGGAAAAGACCACGAAAGCCCTGGCCTCGTTCAGCATCATCACCAGCGTGGTCGCCGCGGTTGCGGCCGCGGAAACCGCCACGCCCGCAAGCACGTGGTTCGCCGTTGGCACCGTCCGCCCGGAGCGTGCGAGCTCGTAGGTGAGCGCGACGGCGGCCAGTGCCCCCACGAAGGCGAAGAGGGCAACGTAGCCGAAGCCGTAGTAGTCGAGGGGCAGCGGGGAAACGATGGCGATGGCCGCCCCAAGGCCAGCCCCGGATGCAACGCCGATGAGATAGGGGTCGGCCAGCGGGTTGCGAAAGACGGACTGGTAGGTGGCGCCGCTCAATGCCAGCGTCCCGCCCACCATCCCCGCGAGCAGGACGCGCGGCAGCCGGACGTCCCAGACGATCGTGTCAGCCGGCCCGCCGGCGCCGCCCTGGCCTGCAAGGTGCCGGAGAATGGTGGCCGCAACAGTGGTCTGAGGGATGCTCACGGCGCCGACGGAGGTCGCGATGATCACGGCCGCCACGAGCACCGGGATGCCGGCGGCCAGCACGAGGTGCGCCGCCGGCCGCGCAGCAGGCCTGGCAAACACGAGCCGCGCGCGCACACTCATTGCAGATCCGGGTAGAGGATGTCGACGAGCTGTTCGAGCACATCAACAACCCGCGGGCCGGGCCGGTTGAACAGGTTGCTGTCGATCACGTGGACGCGCCCGTTCCGGACGGCGTCGATGCCTTCCCAGCCGGGGCGGGCGATCACCGTGGAGGCGCTCTGGCTGCCGCTCCCGCCGCCATCAGCGAGGAGGATAACGGCCGGATTCGAACTGATAATCGTCTCGGCGGAGAGCTGCGGGAACGCGGTGGTCGCTCCCTGGGCGACGTACTTCGCCTTCGCCGTCGCCAGCAGCGACCCGATGAACGTTTGCGGCCCGGCCGTGTGAAGCTCGGGAGAGACCTCATAGAAGACGAGGGGGCCGTCGATCACACCCGCGACACGCTTCTCGACAGCATCAATCCGCTCCTCCAAGGTGGCAGCGATTCGCTCGCCCTCGGCGGCGTGGCCGGTGACCTTCCCGAGCGTCCGAATCTGGTCGAGTACTGCCGCCAGATCCGCCGGCTCCTTGAGAAGCAGGACCGTCATGCCGAGCGCGCGGAACTGCGCGACCTGACCCTCCTGGCGAGTGGCCATGATGACCAGGTCAGGCTGGAGAGCCAGCGCTGGCTCGGGGGCGGGCTTCGAATACTCCAGCCTGGTCTTCGTGCTGGTCTCCGGTGGGTAGTCGGAGAACTTGTCCACGCCGACGACCTGGCCACCGGCGCCGACAGCGAACAGCACCTCCGTCGCACCGGGTGAATAGGAGATGATGCGCTTCGGCGCCTCCGTGAAGGTCACGGTGGTCCCGCCGGAATCGGTGACGGAAACGGGGAACGCCGCAACCACGGAGGCAGCGGGCGACGCCGAGGCGCTCGGGGTAGTGACGGTTACTGCCGTTGCCGATCCCGGCGCTGACGCCTCCCGGTCGTCGCCGTCGCCGCAAGCCGCCGAGAGCAGGGCCACGGCGAGCAGCAGCGCGACGCCGAGGACTGTCGCGCGGAGGAACAGGGGATATCTCATTCTGGGGGCTCTCCTTCGAAGGGTTGCTGAATCCGTGTTCGAAGGAGCTAGGAGGCGGGGACACCCGGGTATGACCGGAACCACGACTGCGGCCGGGCACAAAAAAACCCGGCCTCACAGCCGGGGTCGTGGCCGATCGCGGCAGCAAGCCACCACGATAGCTACGTCGATCCTCTTCGGCGAAGGCTTCGAACGCGAATCAGGAGGATTGCGGTTCCTGGCTGGGCCCATCGAAAATGAGCTTCACAGTTGCGCGACAGCCCCGGAATCACACCGGGTTCCCTGCCAATCCACCTGGAGTATTCAGCTTTAAGGTACGCACGTCTCACGACGTACCCGGAAGTCTGCGCCTTTCCGCGGCCAGCCGCAAGCGCACCTGCCCCGTCCCGTCGCCGCTTTGCCGCACGACCGGCCGCCCCGCCCACTTTTCGTGGCGCCGCTCAGCACCTGCGTCCTGAGCGGTCCGTCCGCCGCTGTTGTGCCGGCCGGGGCAGAGACGAACAAGCACAGCGAGTTGATACTCGAGTGCTGCCGGTGTAGCCTCATGCACGTCGTTCGGGGTGGTCGAGGAAATCCGTCCTCGGCCTGAGAAATACCCGCCGAACCTGATCCGGGTAATGCCGGCGTAGGGAAAGCGATGTTGTTGCAGCAGCTCCGTCCTCTGGGATTTTCTTCGCGGCTCGAATCCACGGGCCCACGGTAGTCTGCGCTCCTTCTGCCCCGGACGAAGGCAGGAGGTCGAATGCACGTAGTCCTCGCCATCGCAGGCTCCGATTCCAGCGGCTGTGCTGGTATCCAGGCCGACATCCGGGCGATCACGGCCAGCGGTGGCCACGCTGCTACCGTCGTCACCAGCATCACGGCCCAGAGCAGTCTCCGCCTGCTGGGGTTCTATCCCATCCCGGGTCGCGAAGTGCGACGCCAGCTCGACGCTGTGCTCGGCGACCTCCCCGTGAAGGCCGTAAAGAGCGGAGTCCTCGGGTCGGTCGAGGCCGTGGAGGCCGTCGCAGAGGCGCTCCAGGGACTCGGTCTGCCCTACGTCCTGGACCCGGTCATGGCCACGACGGCCGGTGCCGAGCTCGCCGGTGCCGCTGTCATTTCAGCGATGCACCGTCGGCTCTTTCCGCTCGCGACGTTGCTCACGCCGAATGCTCCTGAAGCGGCGGCGCTCACCGGCATGCCCGTCCGGGACCGCGATGAGGCAGTGCGAGCCGGCACAGAACTCCTGGCAACCGGCTGCCGCGCCGTTCTCGTTAAGGGCGGTCATCTCCCGGCCGACCCGTTCGTCGACGTTCTCGTTGAACGTTCTGGCCACACAGTGTTCGAAGGAACGGCTCTCTCCAGCCCGAACACGCGCGGGACGGGCTGCACACTGGCGTCCACCATCGCAACGCACCTCGCCCGGGGCATGCCGCTCCGGGCGGCGGTGGAACGCGGCCGCCTCCATCTGACCAGCGCCATCCACGGGGGCTATCCCCTTCCGGGAGGCGGGCCCGTGGACGCATTCGCGCCCTACCGGCAGGCCAGCGGGGTGTGGCCCTTGTGCCCGCCGGAGGTCGCCCATGTCTGAGCAGCCGGGCCGCCTCCACGTCATCACCGACACGGTGCTCCAGACCGGGCGCACGCACGCTGAGATTGCACGCCTCGCCCTGGAGGGAGGGGCCGACACCATCCAGTACCGGGAGAAGCGACCGCTCGTGACGCGGGAGTTGATGGTCGATGCAGCTGCTGTCCTGGCCACCTGCCGGGCTGCCCATGCGCTCGCAATCGTCGATGACCGCGTGGACGTGGCGTTCGCCGTGGGCGCTACCGGCCTCCACCTCGGCCGCCACGACCTGCCCGTGGATGCCGCCCGCCGGATCCTCGGCCCTGCGGCCATCATCGGCGGGACCGCGAACAGCCTGGAAGAAGCGCGCACGGTCTGGCTACAGCCAATCGACTATCTCGGCGTCGGTCCCGTCTTCGGGACGTCGTCGAAGGCCAATCCGGCACCGGTCCTCGGGCTGGCTGCCCTTGCTGCCATTGCCGCCGAATCCCCGGTCCCGGTCATCGCCATCGGCAACATCACGCCGGATCGTGTCGCTGATGTGCTCGCTGCCGGCGCCTACGGCATCGCCGTCCTCTCCGGCGTGACCTGCGCCGACGACCCTCGGGCCGCCGCCGCCCGCTACGCCGCCAATATCAGGGCATTTCTTTCCGGCACGGGAGCGATCGAATGAACGAGATGGATCGCGCGGACGTCGTTGTTATCGGCGCGGGCGTCGTCGGACTCGCGATTGCCTACGAGGCCGCCAGGCGTGGGCACAGCGTGCTGGTGCTCGAACGGGATCGCATTGGTGCAGGCGCGGCGGGCGTTGCGGCCGGGATGCTCGCCCCGGCTTCGGAAGCGGATTGCGAAGACCCGGCGCTTATCAGCCTCGCCCTCGAGAGCTGCCGCCTTTACCCCGGCTGGGTTGCCTCCATCGAGGCCGACTCTGGCATGCGCTGCCGGTACCGCACCGAGGGCAGCCTGCTCGTCGCCCTCCACCACGATCACCTCGAGGAGCTGGAACGCCTCGCCGCATTCCAGCAGGGCCGCGGTCTCGACGTCAGGTGGCTCACCGCCGCGGCAATCCAGGCTCGCGAGCCCGGGCTCTCGCCCCGTGTGATCGGCGGGCTGTTCGCAGAGGGCGATCGGCAGATCGATCCGCGCTTCTACATGCCTGCGATGGCGGCGGCCATCCGTGCACACGGAGGCGAGATTCTAGCGGGGGCGTCCGTGACCTCTATCGTGCAGTCGGCCGGCCGCGCCACGGGAGTCTGCTTCACACTCGCAGGAGACGACCGTGAGGTGCGTGGCACCGTAATCGTCGTCGCTGCCGGCGCCTGGTCGAACGGTCCTCTCGCGGGAGTGCTCCCGCCCCTCCCACTGCGTCCGGTAAAGGGGCAGATCCTCCGCCTCCGCCCGGGGCCGCCGCTGCGCCACGTCATCCGTACAGCGGACGTCTATCTCGTCTCTCGAGAGGACGGGGAGCTCGTAGTCGGGGCGACGAGCGAGGAGCGGGGGTTCGACTCGCGCCCGACTGCCGGTCCTGTCATGGATCTCCTGCGCGAAGCCTGGCGGGTCCTCCCGCTCATTTATGAGCTGGAGCTTGCCGAGCTCGGTGTAGGCCTGCGCCCGGCGCTCCGGGACGGCCTGCCGATCATCGGCCCGAGCCCACTCGATGGGCTATGGCTGGCTGCCGGGCACTACCGGCATGGGATCATGCTGGCGCCCGTCACGGCCCGCCTGCTGCTCGATGCCATGGACTCCGGTGACATCCCACCTTTGCTTGCTCCGTTCCAGTTGGACCGGTTCACGCAGAACACCACCCAAGGAGTGCCTGTTCCATGAACGTCGCAGTCAACGGGGCGACGAGGGCAATCCCGCCCGGCACGTCGCTCGTCGAAGTGCTTGTAGAAGTCGTCGGTGAGCGTACCGAGGGCGTGGCTATTGCGCTGAACGGCGAGGTTGTCCGCCGGGCCGCATGGCCCTCGGTCCAGCTCGCGGACGGAGACGTGGTCGAAATCGTCCAGGCAAGGCAAGGAGGTTGAGATGCCCTCAGATGCATGGCATATCGGCTCACTGGAGCTCACATCCCGGCTGTTGTTGGGCTCGGCCCGCTATCCGAGCGCCCAGGTCATGCTCGATGCGCTGAGGGAATCGGGCACCGAGCTGGTGACGGTCGCCCTGCGCCGCGCCAGTTTTGACAGCAACGGCGGCGAGAACCTGTACGACTTGCTGCTCTCGAACGGCTATCGGCTGCTGCCGAACACCGCGGGCTGCTATACGGCCCAGGAAGCCGTGTTGACGGCTCAGCTCGGGAGAGAGGCGCTCGGTACCAACCTCGTGAAACTCGAGGTCATCGCCGACGATGAGACCCTGCTCCCCGATAGCGTCCAGCTCCTGGAAGCCGCGGACCGGCTCGTGCGGGACGGCTTTATCGTGCTGCCTTACACGAACGATGACCCCGTCCTCGCCAGCCGCCTGGAGGACCTGGGCTGTGCGGCCGTCATGCCCCTTGCCGCGCCAATTGGCTCCGGACTCGGGGTGCGCAATCCGCACAACCTCCAGCTGATCAAGGACCGCGCCAACGTTCCGGTGATCGTCGATGCCGGCGTTGGCACCGCCTCGGACGTGGCAGTCGTCTTCGAGCTCGGCTGTGACGGTGTCCTGATGAACTCCGCCGTCGCCCGGGCACAGGACCCCATACGCATGGCCCGGGCCATGCGGGCTGCGGCCATCGCAGGCCGGGAAGCCTTCCTGGCAGGCCGCATGCCACGCAAGTTCTACGCCGAGGCATCGACCGCACTCGCCGGCCGAATTGGGGTTAGTTCGGGCCCGGGCAGGCAGCCGTGATCTCGCTCTACGTCGTCGTCGACCGCGGGATCTTCGAGTGCGACGCGGCCTACTTCGCGTCGCTGAAGCACCTCGGTTCGCTCGCCAGCGAACACCCCGGGGTCGTCCTCCAGGTGCGCGCGAAGGGTCTCCCCGAAACGGCGAAGCCCTCCTTCGTCGCTCGCGCCCGCGATGCCCTCGGCGACGGTGTCGAACGCGCGTTTCTGAACGGAGAGGCTCGCGACGCCGAGGCCGGTGGGTTCGGCGGCGTGCACTGGCCGGAAGCCGCGATCCCCGCCGCACCGATTCGCGGACTCGTGGCGGGCGCGTCGGTTCACTCGCTCGCTGCCCTGGAGAGGGCAGAAGCGGCCGGAGCGGCCTTTGCGCTCTTCGGGCCCGTGTTCGATGCGGGGTCCAAGCGGGTCGCGGGAGTTGGCCTCGCCGCGCTCAGCGCGATCACCCGCGCAGCGAGCATCCCTGTCCTTGCCATCGGCGGTGTAACGCCCCGATCGGTGCCGTCGTGCGTCGCGGCCGGAGCAGCCGGTGTTGCCGCCGTCACCGGGGTGCTCCGTTCCGGCGACCCGCCGGCGGCCATCGCCGGGTATCTTCGCGCGCTCCGAAGCTGTCCTCCGGCCTTTCCCCGGTCCCTCGCCACAAACCCCGAAAAGGATTTCGCATGACTACTACCCGCACATCCCCCGCCACCTCATCGATCCTCCCCAGCGCGTTCCCCGGCAGCCGCAAGGCGTACGTCGATGGCCCGAGCGGCCTGCGTGTGCCCGTGCGCGAAGTTGTCCTCTCCCCGACCACTGGCCGCTTTGCGCAGGAGGAGAACCCACCGGTCCACCTCTATGACACGAGCGGGCCATATACCGATCCGTCTGCTGTGATCGACGTGCGCGAGGGGCTGCCTGCTCTGCGGCGACAGTGGATTCTCGAACGCGCGGACGTCGAAGAGTACAGAGGCCGCGAACCGCAACCCACAGACGATGGCGTCCACGGCGGCGGGCGTGCCAATACCGAGGTATTCCCCGGCCTCCGGCGCCGTCCGCTCCGGGCGAAGCCCGGTGGAAACGTCACGCAGCTGCACTACGCGCGCCGGGGGCTTGTGACTCCGGAGATGGAGTTCATCGCCCTGCGCGAGGGGCTCTCCCCGGAGTTCGTGCGGACCGAGGTCGCAGCGGGCCGAGCGATCATCCCCGCCAACGTCAACCATCCCGAGAGCGAACCAATGATCATCGGCCGCAACTTCCTCGTGAAGATCAATGCCAACATCGGCAACTCGGCTGTCGCTTCCTCGATCGATGAGGAGGTCGAGAAGATGGTGTGGGCGACGCGCTGGGGCGCGGACACGGTGATGGACCTCTCGACCGGCCGCAACATCCACACCACGCGAGAGTGGATCATCCGCAATAGCCCTGTGCCGATCGGCACCGTCCCGATCTACCAGGCGCTGGAGAAGGTCGGCGGAAAGGTCGAGGACCTGAGCTGGGAGGTGTACCGGGACACGCTCATCGAGCAGGCCGAGCAGGGGGTGGACTACTTCACCATTCATGCCGGCGTGCTCCTTCGCTACGTCCCGCTGACGGCCAGGCGCGTAACCGGGATCGTCTCGCGCGGCGGCTCGATCATGGCCGGCTGGTGCCTGGCCCATCACCAGGAGAGCTTCCTCTACACTCACTTCGAGGAGATCTGCGAGATCATGAAGGCCTACGACATCGCCTTCTCCCTCGGCGACGGGCTCCGGCCCGGGTGTACCGCCGATGCCAACGACGAGGCCCAGTTCGCCGAGCTCCGGACACTCGGCGAGCTGACCGAGATAGCCTGGCGGCATGACGTCCAGGTTATGATCGAGGGGCCTGGTCACGTGCCGATGCACAAGATCAAGGAGAACATGGACCTTCAACTGGAGGTCTGCCACGAGGCGCCTTTCTACACGCTCGGCCCACTCACCACCGACATCGCCCCCGGCTACGATCACATAACGTCCGCGATCGGAGCGGCGATGATCGGCTGGTACGGCACGGCGATGCTCTGCTACGTCACCCCGAAGGAGCACCTCGGCCTGCCCGACCGCGAGGACGTCAAGGAAGGCGTGATCACCTACAAGATCGCCGCGCATGCGGCGGACCTGGCCAAAGGCCATCCCACGGCCCAGGCGTGGGACGATGCCCTCTCCAAGGCCCGCTTCGAGTTCCGCTGGCAGGACCAGTTCAACCTCTCCCTCGATCCCGAGCGGGCTGCCAGCTTCCACGACGAAACGCTCCCCGCGGGGCCAGCGAAGACAGCCCACTTCTGCTCGATGTGCGGGCCTCACTTCTGCAGCATGCGCATCACGCAAGATGTTCGCGAGTACGCACGCGCGCATGGCGTCGAGGCGGAGGAGGCGCTTCCGTTGGGTATGAGCGACAAGGCCAGGGAGTTCAGGACAGCGGGTGGGTCGATTTACCGGGAACGTTAGTCGCTGGTCGACGGCTCACAGCGGACGGGGACCCTGGTCTCTGCCGGATCCCGGATGGGGCCGGCCGGCGCTGGGCATTCTGCAACGCCGCCGAGGCGTTCTTCGAAGACGTGCTCTGTCCAGTTGGAGGCAATCTCCGGGCGGGTGTCGAGGCGTGCGTCATCGCGCAGGCCGTCTGCCGTAAAGGGGCACCGCCTGCGCCCTGATGCCCCCTCTGAGGGTAAGCACACTGGCGGCGTTCACCGCATGTGCCCACCGGACGCGTCACGTTCCGGCGGTCTCCGGCCATGTAGGTGGTACACCATGACGGAGAGAGGCCGATGGGACGAGACTGTTGACGATTGCGGTGTCGA
>Ga0265293_10008019_pt1 | contig 15905 bp, 14 predicted proteins | sample Munlanlewell138R_FD_192505 | JGI IMG/M metagenome (GOLD analysis project Ga0265293, IMG submission 192505) | Leachate microbial communities from a municipal landfill in Southern Ontario, Canada - Leachate well 138R | ecosystem: Engineered > Solid waste > Landfill > Unclassified | place: Canada...
GAGTCGGAGCCCGCCAAGACCGTGAGCTCTCGGAGGGAGACCCGTGATGCGGTACTGCCGCCTCCAACCGGTGGTCCGGATGATTCCCCGCGATCCCAGCCGGTAAGAAGCGCTCCTAAGATTGGAAGGAACCAACCTTGCCCCTGCGGCAGCGGTAAAAAGTACAAGCATTGCTGCGGTAAGAACGTCTGAGAACTGGATCGGCCCCTGTCGCATCCACGAATACGAGGGAGTGATTCCTTTGAGATCGAGATCCTTCTTTTTAACGCTGGTCCTGTCGGTAGTGTTCATCCTTTCCGGGACGGCCCATGGGCAGGACATTCCGGCTCTTCTCTCGAAATCCCTGGATGAGGCGCCTTCCCTGGAAACCTTGGGATCGGGGAAGGGGACCGTGATCCTGAGAGATATCAATTTTCGGCTTTTGGCCGATGGAAGAACGGAGCGGGTTACGACCCTCTTTCTTCATGAAGGCGAGGAGCTCCCGGACAGATGGAGAAACTGGGAGATCGTCATCCCCGAGGGAGGCGAGGCCTCCGTTCTGGAATCAGCGCTTTACGACCCTAACAGCCGCCGGATCCGGTTCCCCCTGATCCCGAGGGAGATCGAAAGAGGTGGAGTCCGGGTCATCGAGGTGAGGTTTCCCAACAGCTTCGAGGACAATATCCTCGCCTTATCCTATCGCGAAGTCTTTCCGACGAGGATGAACCTCGAGGATGCTGTCCCCATCGACCTTGACCTGGCCCAGTGGGAACAGAGGATCACCTTGGAGCTGCCCTCCGGAGCCGAACCAGCCTGGCAAGGGGAAAATCTTCCCGATCCCCAGGTGAGCAGGAGCGGCGTCGAGGATACCTATACCTGGAACATCATCAATACCCCTGTCCTCGAAGAATCCTCCCTCTCCCCGGAGAAGGGGCGCTGGTTGATATTCAGCCTCAGGAAGGGCCTTCAATACTCGCTTGGTGCCGTCTCCACGTTGGCCGCCTCCCTCGAAGCTACCCCCCCTTCGCGGGTAGCTTCCTTCATGAATGATACCGACAAGTCGAGAAGGGGGGTCCGGATAATGGAGTACGTGAACGGCCCCGAGCTCATCGAATCTTCGCTGCCCCCCGATCTCGTCAGGAACCCGGACAGTATCCCTGCAGAAGGGCCCTGGACGGTGTGGGAGGCCTCCTTTCTCCTTGGGAACTGGTTGCGAAGGGCTGGTTGGAGCGTGGAAGCCTGCTGGGATTCGCGGGTTTCCCTCGGAGATTTGTCTCCCGCGACGGTAAAAGCGTGGAGAAAACCCGTACTGTCCGTAACCCCCCCTGGGGGGAAACCCTTTATCTTCGAGATAGGGCAGGCCGTTAAACCCGGCTCCATGCCACCCGGACTCTGGGGGAGGACCCTCTATTCCCTGGACGGGAGCACTCCTTTGCGAAACACCTTGCCCTCGGGAGGTCCGGGAGATCATCGGCTTTCGGTCAATTGGGTCATTGAAGTCGCCCCGGATGGCATGGCTACGGGCGAACTGGCGATCACCGCCGGGGGTGCCTGGGTTGAGGTAGTGAACGGTGACGGAGCCATCGGGGAAGATACCGCCGCCAGGATGTTAGCCTCCTTCGCCTGGCCCTCCATTCCCGGGTTCTCTTTTCAGGGAGCCTCGGTGGAAACGCCTGGAACGGGACTGAGGGTCAAGGTCCCTCTCCATGCCAGGGTCGCCATACCCGGGGGTGAGGGGCTGCTCCTCAGGATGCCCTCGGTGATGATGCCCTGGCAACGTTCGATAGCCGAAAAAAGGGACGCGGGAGATATACGTTTCCCCTTTGTCTTTGAACAGGCGGCCAGCATTCGACTTCCCGAGGGTTTCAAGGTCATGGTCCTTCCGGCCACCCGCCCCTACGATACAGGGCAGGTCAAACTGGAGGAATCCATGAGAGTGAGAAAGGGAAACACCCTGGTGGCGGAACAGAAGACCGTCGTCTCAACGGCCAGGCTGGAAGAACAGGCCCGACAGGCCTTGGCGAACGTCGTGCGGCAGCAGCTTGGCTGGATAGAGGCCACTGTGCCTTTGAAGAAAAGGTGACAGAAAGCGGGGCGAGACCATGAAAAGTGATGTGGAAGCGATGATAATGGAAATGCTGCAGTCTTCGTTAGCCAAGATTGCCCAGGAGAGAGGAATACCCTTGGAAGGTAGGCCCGCCGTGGAGGTTGAGAGGGGAAGAAGGGAAGGCCAGGGCGATTGGGCCACCAACGTCGCCCTGCAATGGGCCGGGACTTTCGGGGAGAGGCCCCTCGAGGTGGCGCGAAGGATAGTGTCCCTCCTGCCGGAAAACTCCCTCGTGGAGAGGGTGGAAGTGGCAGGACCGGGTTTCATCAACTTTTTTCTCTCCAGCTCGTGGATGGCGGGGACCATCGAGCATATCCTCGAAGGCGCCGAGGATTACGGCCGGTGCAATTCCGGCGGCGGGCGGAGAGTCCAGGTTGAGTTCGTCAGCGCAAACCCGACGGGACCCCTTCACGTAGGTCATGGCAGGGGAGCCGCCGTGGGTGATATTTGTGCGAGGATCCTCTCCTTCGCCGGCTGGGATGTCGAAAGAGAGTATTACATCAACGACGCCGGACTCCAGATGGAATTGCTGGGAAAATCCACCCAGTCCAGGTACTTCGAGTTAGGCGGCCGTCCCGGGGAGGTTCCCTTTCCGGAGGATGGCTACAGGGGCGAGTACATCTTCGATCTCGCACGGCAGGTGCTGGACTCAAAGGGTGATCGCTTCCTGGACGTGCCCCCCGAGGAATCCCTCCCCTTTTTCACCGACCATGCCGGAAGGATCATCCTGGAAGGAATCCGCCGGACCCTCGAAAATTTTGGGGTAAAGTTCGACGTCTGGTTTTCGGAGAAGTCCCTCTATGATGGGGTCAAGATACCCAAGATGCTGGAAACTCTCAAGAAGAACGGGTTCGCCTTCGACGCCGATGGCGCGACCTGGTTCAAGGCCACCGCCTTTTCGGACGACAAGGACCGGGTCCTCGTCAGGAGTAGCGGTGCTCCCACCTATTTTGCCTCCGACATTGCCTATCACAAGGACAAGTACGACCGGGGATTCGATATGGTGATCGACGTGTGGGGAGCCGACCATCACGGTTACATCCCGCGGATGAAGGCCGCGGTACAGGCTCTCGGAAGGAAGGAGAGGGACCTCCAGGTCCTCCTCATACAGTTTGTGAACCTCCACAGGGGAGGACACCAGGTCTCCATGTCGACCCGTTCCGGCGAATTTGTCACCCTGGAAGAGGTCATTGACGAGGTAGGGGTCAACGCCACGCGGTACTTTTTCGCCATGAGGCGTTCCGACAGCCACCTGGATTTTGACCTGGACCTTGCCAAGAGCACCTCGACGGACAATCCCGTTTATTATGTCCAGTACGCCCACGCGAGGATCCACAGTATTTTCAGGGAAGCCGCGGCCAGGGGATTATCCTTCCCCGTTCCCTCCGAGGTCGACCTTTCCGTGCTGGTCGAACCGGAGGAGATCGGCCTGGTGAAGAGGCTCTCCGCCTTCCCCGAGGAAGTTGAGAAGGCCGCCGCCGACCTCGCTCCTCACAGGATCGTTTTTTATGCCTACGGTCTGGCCGGTGACTTTCACTCCTTCTACAACGCCCACCGGATTCTCGGGGTGGGGCCCGAACTGGAGGGTGCCAGGATGCTTCTCGCCGAAGCGGCCAGGATAGTCCTGGCCAACGCCCTCTCCCTGCTGGGGATAAGCGCTCCGGAGCAGATGTAGGAATGATCCGCCTGCGCTGGGTGGCCCTGATTACGGCGGGCCTCTGCTTCCTGGCGATCGTCGGAACGGCCTACATACTGGAACTCAGGAAGATTGGAAGGCTGGGATCCATCGTGGATCAAAGGATGGACCGCCTGGTCGCCGTTACAAGGGATGTCCAGGTCCTGAAGGAGAAGATCCTCTTTTACAGGACGCCCGAGGGCGTGGCCCGGCTTGCCAGGGAACAGTTCAACCTGACCCTTCCCGGGGAGCGGATCTTCCGGGTCGAAGTGGTATCAGGGGACTTGTTGCTCGAAGATCGCCCCTAGCGTATAATGTTCTGCCGTATGTCCCTGTCTCCCCCGGAGGGGGGAGACCTCAGGCCAAAGGGAGGAGGTGTAGGATGTGCGATCATATGAAATGGTTACGATCTTCCAGGCCGACCTCGAGGAACATGAGTCGGCGGTGGAGGAGATCGAGGGGATCGTGCGCAACCTGGGAGGAGAGATTGTAAAGACCAGTTCCTGGGGGAAAAGGCGTTTCGCCTATCCCATCCAGAAACAGACCGAGGGCTTCTACGCGGTCCTATCCTTTACGCTCGAACCATCCGGGGTCAGCGAACTGGAGCGATTGCTGAAACTCAGGACCCAGGTATTAAGGCACTTGGTGATAGCTCTGGACGAAACCTAGGGAGGGATCTCGATGGCAAGAGGCTTCAACAAGGCTATTCTGATGGGAAACTTGGCGAGAGACCCCGAGGTGCGCTACACCACTTCCAAGCAGGCCGTAGCGAAGTTGACCGTGGCCGTTAACAGGCAGTGGAAGAACAGGGACGGTGAGATCCAGGACCAGGCGGACTTTATCCCCGTGGTGGTTTGGGGTTCCCAGGCCGAGAACTGCGAGAGATTCCTCCGCAAAGGAAGCCCTGTCCTTGTCGAGGGAAGGATCCAGGTTCGCAGTTACGAGGCGGCAACAGGAGAAAGACGATGGGTGACGGAAGTCGTGGCCCAGGGCGTCACGTTCCTGGGATCCCGGAGAGACAGTGGAGAGGCGTACCCCTCCGAAGGCGACCAGTCGTCCCCATCGAGGGGCGGCAGCTTGAGGGAAAAGGGTTTCGACGATGATTTCGTAAGGGATATCTCCGAACTGGATGACGTCAAGGACGAAGGGGAGGACGCGGATATCCCCTTCTGATGATTTTTTCAGGCCAACTGAAGGAAAGGAGGTAAGTGATGGCCTTTTCACCAAGAAACAGCGGCGGGAAGAGAAGCAAGAGAAGGAAACCCAAGATTTGCATGTTCTGCCTGGAAAAAGTTGGCCACATCGATTACAAGGATGTGGAAAAACTGAGAAAATATATAAGTGAGCGCGGCAAGATCGTTCCCAGGAGGGTGACGGGAAACTGCGCCAAGCACCAGAGGCAACTCACGGAAGCGATCAAAAGAGTGCGCTACCTCGCGCTCCTTCCGTATAGCTCCGAGTAGGAGTGAAAACGCGTGTTCCTACGGGGGGAGGGGCCGAGGCTTCTCCCCCCGTTTTGTCGGGAGGTCGTTTCTTAATGGACAGGACCAGGGCCCTGGTTGAATCGTCGCTGCTCGTCGCCCTTTCCGCCGTGCTTTTCCTCGCGGGCCATTTTTTACCTCTCATAGGGTTGGCCTTTTCCCTGGTCTGCCCGGCTCCGCTGGTAGTCCTGGGCCTCCGGCACAGCCTGGGGAGGGCGGTGCTGGGCGTTGCGGTGGCGACGATCATTTCGGCCGCCTTCACCGGAGCGGTGGGAGCTCTTTTCTTCTGCTTCGGCTTCGGATTCCTCGGGATAGCCCTCGGGGCCCTGGGCAGGCGGTATGACAGGGCCGTCGATATTATCCTTTACGGCATACTCGTCTCCATAGGGAGCAAACTTCTCCTGATGTTTATCGTTGTAAAACTGACGGGGATCAACCCCTTTGGCCTCGAGGAGGCAGAGATCATGTCCATGATCGAGAGGATCTCCTCGGTCTACTCGGGCCTGGGCATGTCGAAGGAGTCGCTGTCACTGGCGAAGGAACAGATGCGAACCACCCTGTCGCTGATCCCGTTGATCTTTCCGGCCCTTCTTGTCATGGCAGCGACGGTGGACTGTTTCCTGAGTTATACCGTGAGCGCCGTGGTGTTAAAAAGGCTGGGCAGGGAAACTCTTCCCCGGCTCCCCGAGTTCAGCCGGTGGCGCTTCCCAAAAAGCATCTTCTGGGCCCTTATCGCTTCCATGGTGCTTCAACTGGCGGGGGGTTACTACCCCTCAATGGCTTTTTTGCAAAAGACGGCGCTGAACCTGCGCCTCCTGGTGACGTCACTGTTTTTCTTCCAGGGGCTGGCCGTGGGCTGGTTCTTCATGCAATCCAGGGGTTTGGGTCGTTTTCTGAAGATCGCCCTGACGGTGGTTGTCTTCGTCGTCCCCTTTTTCGCGCAGATAATCCTTATTTTGGGTATCATTGATGTATGGTTCGACCTGCGATCCAGGTTTCGGGAGGGAAGAAGATGAAAGTTATTTTGCTGACCGATGTGTCTAAGCTGGGGAAAAAGGGCGATTTGATCGATGTAGCCGAGGGGTACGGCAGAAATTACCTTATCCCCAGGAAGATGGCCGAAGAGGCGACCAGGGAAAAACTCAGGGAGTGGGAACAGCAGCAGAAAACGAGGGAAGCCAGGGCGAGGCGCGAGGAAGAGGAGGCCTGGGCCAGCAGGGCCCTTCTCCAGGGCAAGCAGGTCGTGCTCAAGGTTTCCGCCGGAGAGCAGGGGAAACTGTTCGGAAGTGTCACGGCGGCCCAGGTGGCGGAACAGGTCCAGGAAAGATTCGACGTCCCCATTGATAAAAGGGATGTCCGGCTTCCTTCGCCGGTGAAGGAATTGGGTTCTTACTCCTTTTCGATAAAGCTTTACCAGGGGGTTGAAGCGGGGATGACTCTACAGGTGGAGGACGAAAAGTTTGAGTGACAAACTCTTCGAGAGGATCCCGCCCCACAGCATCGAGGCTGAGAGGGCGGTGATAGGAGACTGCCTTTTGGACAGCGATGCCCTGACCATATGCCTGGACGCGCTTATGCCGGAGGATTTCTACGACGGGAATCATAGGCAGGCCTTCCAGATCATGAGGGAAATGTCCGAAAAGGGGAAACCCGTGGATCCTCTCACTTTTTTCGATGATCTCTCCAGGAGGGGGCTCGCGACGGCCCTGGGCGGGCAGGGTTTTATCGCCGGGCTCGTGGATTCGGTGCCCACCACGGCCAACGTCGAATTCCACGCCAGGATAGTGCGGGACAAATCGATCCACCGGAGGCTGATCCAGGTCGGAGCAGAGGTTGCCCGCCTGGGCTACTCGGAAGACAGGGAGATCGAGGACGTGATGGACCAGGCCGAGCGGGCGGTCTTTGAGATCACCCAGAGGGGTGTTCAGATCCCCTTCAGGAGGGTGGGGGATGTCCTTGGTCCCACCTTCCGGGCCATCGAGGAGAAATTCCACTCGCCCGACAGTTCGGTGACGGGGGTCCCCAGCGGCTTCGATGATTTCGAGAGGATCACCGGGGGTTTCCAACCGGGCAGCCTCAATATTATCGCCGCCAGGCCATCCATGGGAAAGACGGCCCTGGCCCTCGACATAGGCATGCACGCCTCGGTGGAGCGGGGGATACCGGTTTTGATGTTCAGCCTCGAGATGGGCGCGGAACAACTGGTTCAGCGCATGCTGGGATCCCGGGCCAGGGTCGATGTCCACGACCTCCGGACGGGGATGTTCCATGAAAGCGCTTGGGAGAAGCTGGCTACCGCCGCAGGAGACCTTTCAAGAGCTCCCTTCTTCATCGACGACAGCTCCGTCCTCACCACCCTGGAATTGCGCGCCCGGTCCAGGCGCTTCAAGTCCCAGGTCATGAAGGCCGGAGACGGCTTGATAGTGGTCGATTATCTCCAGTTGATGCAGTTGACCAGAAAGACAGAGAGTAAACAGCAGGAGGTCGCCGAAATATCCCGTTCCCTCAAGGCCATTGCCAGGGAGCTCGAGGTGCCGCTGATAGCCCTCTCCCAACTTTCAAGGGCCGTCGAATCCAGGCAGGAGAAAAGGCCGCAGCTTTCGGACCTTCGTGACAGCGGCGCCATCGAACAGGACGCCGACCTGGTGATCCTCCTTTACCGTCCGGGATACTATGACATGCCCGCCGAAGAGAGCGACAACACCGCCGATGTCATTGTCGCGAAGCACAGGAACGGCCCCACGGGTACTATAAGGCTGACCTTTTTCAAAGAGCATGCCCGTTTCGCGAGCCAGGCCTGGTTGCCCTAAAAGGGTATCGCGCCTCCATTCAGCCGAGGGGCCGCCCCGATCATCTGCCCGGATCCCGAGGTGAGGTAATTGACCGAAGAGCCAGGGGTCGAATTTTCACTTGAAGATGAAGGCCTTATTCGGCGGGAGAGGGGGGACCTCATCCCCGATCTCCCGGCCACGGTAATTCTTTTCTTCGCGCTCGCGGCTCCAAACCTGGTTTTCTCGGGACCCTTCTGGTTCGAGACGCTCCACCTCATGAAGTGGGCCTCGGCCTTCGTGCCGGTGGCCCTTCTTCTCGCCGTGGCCGGGGCCAGGATAGCCCTTATCAGGGATGTCAGAAAAGGTTTTGTCCTCGACCCTTTCGGAGCGATCTGGCTTTTCCTCGTGTTGTTTCTTATACTCCAGCCCCTTTGGGCCCCCATTACATCCATGCCGACCTTCACCAGGGAGTGGTTCTTCTTCGCCTCGCTCTGGGGGATCTATATAATCACCCGTAACGGCCTTTACGGTAAAAGACTGCGTATACTTATCTGGCTGGCCGCCCTGGCGAGCGCCGTGAATGTCCTTTTCGCCGAATTGCAGATCCACGAGATGCATGCCCTTTTCCCCTTTGTTTACCCAACCCCGGGCAAATACATCGGCAACACGGGGCAACAGAACATGTTCGGATTATGGGTGGCCATGGCCATGATGGGTTCCTCCTGGCTGTTCATGGGTGGTGACCCCGAGAGCGACAGCGACGGAAGAAGAAATTGGGCCGTGGCGGGCAACCTTTCCCTCTTCACCGTCAACGCTTGGGGTGTCTGGAATTCCACGAGCCGCTCGGCCGTCTTTTCCTACGCCCTTGGCCTTTGCGTTCTCACCTTTCTCGTGGTTCGGCCCAGGGGGACCAGGAAAGCCCTGGCGAGGCTTGCGGTCCTTATCGTCCTTCTGGCGGCCACCTTTTTCGGGACGCTCGTCTTCGGGCGGGGCAACGTTTTCATCATGAAGAGCGTCCAAATGGTCGAACACTTCAGGACCATCGGGAATCGGGACAGCATCTGGCTCACCACCGCCGAGATGTTCAAAATGCATCCCCTGGGTGGTGTCGGGCTCGGACACTACAAGTGGAACTACCTCGAGGCCCAGAGGAGGATGATCGCCAAACACCCCGATATGAAATGGCAATACACCTACTGGGCTCACAGCGAGGTCTTCCAGTGGTTCTGCGAGACGGGGATATTCGGCGGCCTGGTCCTCCTGGCCCTGGGAGCCTGGTGGCTCAAGTGCTTGGTCTCGCGGTTGAAAAGGGGTGACCCCCTCTTGCCGGAGGGAGCCTGGGCTGTTTCATTTTTATTCCTTATCTGGTTTGACGCGCTATGGACCCGTCCCTTCCACAGGATCGAAGATGCCCTTTGGATGGCCTTTGCCTTCGGCATAGCCAACGAGGAACTCCTGCCCGCCGGGTTTTCCTGGACGGAGATCAGGAAGGACTGGGTCCTGAGGGGCCTGGGATTGGCCATGGGCGCCGTCGCCGTTGCAGGGTTGCTCTTCTTCGCCAGAGGCATGAGTGGCGACAGGATCCTCAGAAGGGCGTCCATGGAGGAGGAACCCCTGGAACGGATGCAACTCCTCGAGAAGGCGGAGGGGCGCCTGATGGTGAGGGATACCGCGCAGCGTGAACTGGCCTATCACTATATAAGGTCAGCCAGGGAGGAGAAGAGGGGGGAGTTGCTCGCGGAGGGACTCATGAGGCTTCACCAGCATTTCAGACAGGAGCCTCACTCCAGGGAGCTGGCCCGCCTGATGGCGTGGTATTCCGATGTGAGAGAGCCCGACCTGCTTGAAAGCGTTGCCAGGTATCTGAAACCTGGCGCCTACACCATCCGGGAAGGCCAGTTGCTGCTTTCTTCCGAGGATTACCGGTTCTTTTTCGGCTCCGACTGACGCAATCTGTTCAACCCCCCGAAAGGTCCTTCGCGATCCCCTTAACCTGGAAGGAGGAGTTCGCTATAGCGAGGATAGGGCCAGTACTCCCCTGAGGTCAGCCTCTCCGCCGCGTCGCACATTCCCCTCAAACCCTCGAGGATAGGCACGCCTCTTTCCGTCAGCGTTTGCGCCCTTTCCTCCAGGTTCAGCGAACCCAGGCTGTCCCTCAAGGATGTCGCCCTTTTGGTGCCCTCCAGGAGGCCTTCCTTGATGTCCATCAGTTCATCGATCTGCTCCCTCCAAAGGGAAGCCTTATCCCCTCCGTGACGGAGCGCGATCAACTCAAAGGTGGAGGCCTCGAGGTGGATCTGCTTCGTTATCGCGGGCAGAACTCCCGTCCGGATCATGTCTTCCATGACGTTCATCTCGATCTCCAGGGTCTTCACGTACTGTTCCAGCCTCGTTTCGTAGTAACCCTGGATTTCCCTTTCAGTGAAAATACCCAGCCCGGAAAGGAGTTCCCTGTTTTCGGGGACAAGAAAAAGGGCCAGGGCCTCGCTGGTACTGTGGGCTACGGGAAGGCCTCTTTTTTCGGCCTCTTCGTGCCACTCCTGGGTGTAGCAGTTCCCCTCGAACCGGACGTTACCGCTCTCGAGGACGGCGTACCTGATGGCGTCGAGGGCCGCGTCCGCCACATCGGTCTCCCCGATCCTGGATTCCACCCTTAGGGCCATGCGCTCCAGTCCCCACGCCCAGAGGGACAGGATCATCGTCATGGGGCCCGCCGGCGATTGCGATGCCCCCGGCGCGCGGAATTCGAACTTGTTGCCGGTGAAGGCTATCGGGGCCGTGCGGTTCCTGTCGGTGTTGTCCATCAGGATGTCGGGCAGGCGGTTCAGTCCCAGGTTCAGAAAGGCTTTCGAGGGGAGGTTCTCGGGAAGACCTTCCTCGATACGGTCGAAAATATGGGTCAGGACATCTCCCAGGAAAACGCTCATTATGACCGGGGGAGCCTCGTTTCCTCCAAGCCTCAGCATGTTCCCGGGGTTCGCGATGGATGCCCGGAGGAGTCCTCCGTAGCGCGATATTCCAAGGAGTAACCCCGAAACGAGGGTCAGGAACTGCACATTTCTCCTCTGGCTGGAAGAGGGTTTCAGGAGGTTGCGACCCTCGCTGTCCATCATGGAAAAGTTCAGATGCTTGCCGCTCCCGTTGATCAAAGCGAAGGGTTTCTCGTGGAGGAGGAGCCTCAATCCGTGGCGCGAGGCTATCTGTCCCATCTGTTCCATCAAAATCTGGTTCTGGTCCACGGCCAGGTTGGCCTCGGTATACTGGGGAGCGAACTCGAACTGGCAGGGGGCCACCTCGTTGTGCCTCGTCTTGATGACGATACCCAGGGTGCTCATCTGGCAGCCTACCTCCTGCATGAAGGCTATGACTCGCGGCGGAATAAAGCCGAAGTAGTGATCTTCCATCTGTTGTCCCTTCGGCGTAGGTGTCCCCATGATGGTCCTTCCGCAGTACTGCAGATCGGGCCTTTGGGCGGCCTTGTTCTCATCCACCAGGAAAAATTCCTGTTCTGCGCCCATAGTGGCCCGGACCCACTTGACATTACGGTTTCCGAAGAGCTTCAGTATCCTGAGGGTTACCGCCTCAATCCTCGAAAGGGCTTTGAGCAGGGGTGTCTTCATGTCCAGGGGGGTTCCGTCGCCGCTTATGAAGACCGAGGGGATGCACAACGTTCCGCCGTGGTCTCCGCTCACGACGAAGGCCGGGCTGGTGGGATCCCAGGCGGTGTAGCCCCGGGCCTCGAAGGTTGATCTCATCCCCCCCGAGGGCAGGGATGACGCGTCGGGTTCGCTCTGGATCAGGTCGCCGCCGCCGAAGGTGTCGAGGGGGAGGCCCAGTTCATCCACCGAGAGGAAAGCGTTGTGCTTTTCCGCCGTGAGATCCGTCCTGGGGTGGAACCAGTGGGTATAGTGGCTGGCGCCCCGGGAAATCGCCCACTCCTTCATGGCGGTAGCGACAATCTCTGCCACGTGGAAGTCGAGTTTTTCACCGCCGGAAACAGCCTCCTGGAGCTTCTGGTATACCTGTTTGGGGAGCCTCTCCTTCATAGCCCTGTCGTTGAACACATTTACCCCGAATATTTCGGAAAGTTTCTCTTTCAATGGAGGCACCCCTTTTTGATAATGATCATTGTATATAACAGAAACGGGGTGAATATGCAACATAAAAAGCGGAAATAATGCAATTTAATTGTTTCTTTCTTGCCAAATAGGTGTAGATTGAATGTATACGCTAAGCTTGGGGTTTCCTCAGTGCCTGCATCGATAGAAGGATATGCTTTCTCATCAGCTCGACGGCCAGGTTTTCGTCCCTCCGATTCAGTGCTCCCAGTATCTTGCGGTGTTCGTCGAGGCTCGGGTTTGTATCGAAATCGAAGAAGGATTCGAAGAAGACCATGAAGACGTAGGTGCTGGCGAGGATGTGGGCTACATGTTCGGCCAGGGTTTGGTTGCCGGAGGCCTCGGCTATTATGTTGTGGAACCTGGCGTTGACATCGAGGTATCTTTCGAGATCGCGGGAAGCGAAGATCTCCTCCTCCTCATCGATGGCCTCCTGCAGAAGGCAGAGCTGAACCGGGGTGATGCGGCCGGCGGCCTTGGACGCGGCCAGTGCCTCCAGGTGTCCCCTCACTTCGTAACTATCCCTGACCTGTTCGAGGGTGGGGGAAACGAGCCTTGCACCCGAATTGGGCACCAGGTCCACCAATCCCTCGTTGGCCAGTATCCTCAGGGCTTCCCTTACGGGAGTCCTGCTCACCGAGAGGGTCCTGGCCAGTGACGCTTCCGGAAGCCTCTGGCCGGGCTTTAGTTCCTTGAGGAAGATCCGCCTCTTGAGCTCCTCGTAAACCCTTTCCGTCGCGGTGGAGTCCCACCGGAATCCTGTTTTCCCCATGATGTACTTCCTCCAAGTAAATAACCTGAAGTATTGACTATAATCTCTGAACAAGGTAAAAAGTAAATAGTATACGTAGTATACCATGTATACTAGAAGGGAGGTCGCTCCATGTATCCCGATCTAGCCGGGAAAAAAGTCGCGATAACCGGGGGTGCGAGTGGAATAGGCCTCGCCACGGCCTCCAGGTTTGTCCGAGAGGATTCCAGGGTGGCCATCCTCGACAGGGATGCGGCGGCCCTCGAGCGGGTGGGCCTCGAGCTGCCCGGTGCGGAGTTGCTCCTGGAAACCGATGTGGCCGACCCGGGAAAGGTAGCGTCGGCTTTTCAGACGATCGATGCCCGCCTCGGGGGGATCGACGTTCTCATATCCAACGCAGGGATAAGCGCCAGGAGTGCTTTCACCGAAATAACCCCCGAACAATGGAGTAAAGTCCTGGGGGTCAACCTGGCCGGCCTGTTCTTCTGCGCCAGGGAAGCTTCAGTGCGGATGAAATCGGGAGGAGTGATCCTCATGACGGCCTCGACCAACGGCATGGAGGGGCATCCCTTTTACGCCGACTACAACGCCTCGAAAGCCGGGGTTATCCTTCTCGCCAAGACCATGGCCCTGGAGTTTGCGCCGTTGATCAGGGTCAACTCCGTGTCGCCCGGTTACGTACTCACGCCGATGCAGAGGGCGGAGTATACGCCGGAGATGCTTGAAAAGGTCAATGAAAAGATCCCCTTCAAAAGACACGCGGAACCCTCGGAGGTAGCCGCCCTTTTTGCTTTCCTGGCCTCAGACCAGGCATCCTATATCACCGGCGCCAATATTCCCATCGATGGTGGCGAAACCGCGGGTCTCCAATAAGATAAGGGAGGAATGGCAATTGGTCGATGACAAGATCTTCAGCCTGGACGGCAAGGTCGCCGTGGTCACCGGGGGGAGTTCGGGCATTGGCTTGGGGTGCGCCCGGTTCCTTTCGGACATGGGGGCTTTGGTCGTCCTGGCGGATATCGACGAGGCGGGGGGGCGGGCGGCCGAGAGCGATATCGGCAAGAATTCCCTTTTCGTGAAGTGCGATGTGACCCGCGACGTAGATTGCAGAAACATGGCCTCGGTGGTGATGGCCCGTTTCGGCCGGACGGATATCCTGGTCAACTGTGCCGGGATCATCAAGAGGAAGGACGTGCTGGAACTCACCGAAAAGGAGTGGGATCTCTCGATAGAGGTTACGTTGAAGAGCATCTACCTGGTCTCCAGGTATCTGATCCCCTTCATGGCCAGGAACGGAGGCGGCAGCATTGTCAACATTGCTTCGGGCTGGGGAATGAAAGGAGGACCCAAGGCCGTTTCATACTGCGCCGCCAAGGGCGGGGTGGTTAATATGACGAGGGCCATGGCCATTGATCACGGTCCGCAGAATATCCGGGTCAACTCCGTTTCTCCCGGTGATACCGATACGCCTCTTCTCCGCGACGAGGCCAGGCAACTTGGCATCGTCGAGGAGGAATGGCTCGAGGAAAGCGCCGACAGGCCGCTGAAAAGGCTTGGAACCTCCGAGGATATCGCCATGGCCGTCTATTTCCTGGTGAGCGGACTTTCGCCTTGGGTCACCGGGGCCAACCTCGTCGTCGACGGCGGCGGGACGGCCTGACAAGTGAAGACAGGAGGTAAATTGCCATGTCCGGAAAGAGAAGGGTTTACCCCTATATCCCCAATTCCGAACCCCTCACCAGGGAGGCTATGCTCAGGGATATAGGTGTTGATAGCGTCGACGACTTGCTTGGCGACATCCCCGACGAGATCAGGATGAAGGGCAGGATGAACCTTCCCGAGCCGTTCCCCGCCGAAGCGGATCTCAAGAGACACGTGGAAGGGATCCTGGCCAGGAACGTCACCGCCGGGGAATACCTCAGTTTCCTGGGTGCCGGATGCTACGATCACCATGTCCCGGCCGTGGTAGACGAGATTATCGGAAGATCGGAGTTCCTGACGGCCTATGCGGGAGAACCCTACGAGGACCATGGACGTTTCCAGGTTCTCTTCGAGTACCAGAGCATGATGGCGGAATTGCTCGACTTCGATATATGCAACGTCCCCACCTATGACGGCGCCCAGGCTGCCGGGACATCGCTGAGGATGGCCTCCAGGATAACAGGTCGCAAAAAGGCCCTGTTGGCGGGCAATATGAACCCCGACAGGCTCCAGGTGGTGCGGACCTATCTCGATCCGGTGATGATCGCCGAGACCTTTGACTGGGACAAGGATACAGGGCTGCTGGATTTCGAAGACCTGGCATCGAAAATGAGCAAAGATGTAGCCGCGGTCTATTTTGAAAATCCCTCCTACCTGGGCACGATAGAAAGCCAGGGCGGGAGGATCGCTCGGATTGCCCATGAATCGGGGGCTCTCATGATCGTCTTCGTGGACCCCTCCACGCTGGGCGTCCTGGAGCCTCCCTCCAGGTACGGTGCCGACATAGCCTGTGGCGACATCCAACCCCTGGGGGTGCACATGAACTACGGGGGCGGCCTCGGTGGCTTCATTTGCACCTGGGGCGACAGGCGGTTCGTCGAGGAGTACCCTTCCCGCCTTTTCGGGATAGCTCCGACCAGAGAAAAGGAATGGGGCTTCGGGGACGTAGCCTGGGAAAGGACTTCCTTCGCCAACAGGGAGACGGCCAAGGAGTTCGTAGGCACCCATGCCGCACTCTGGGGCATTGCTGCGGCGGTCTACCTCGCCTCCATGGGGCCGAAGGGTATGGCAGACCTGGGGAAGGTGATAATGCAGCGTTGCCTCTACGCGAGGAAGGTCTTGGGCGGGATCCCGGGCGTATCGACCAGTTCACCCTCCGGCGCCAGCTTCAAGGAGTTCGTCGTGGATTTCGGAAAAACTGGACACGATGTGGGCAAAATAAACGATATGCTTCTCTCAAGGGGCATCTTTGGAGGAAAGGACCTCTCGGGGGAATTTCCGGAACTTGGGCGGAGCGCCCTCTACTGCGTCACGGAGAAGAC
>Ga0265293_10008020_pt1 | contig 15905 bp, 7 predicted proteins | sample Munlanlewell138R_FD_192505 | JGI IMG/M metagenome (GOLD analysis project Ga0265293, IMG submission 192505) | Leachate microbial communities from a municipal landfill in Southern Ontario, Canada - Leachate well 138R | ecosystem: Engineered > Solid waste > Landfill > Unclassified | place: Canada...
AGTTGAGAATATACTATTTAAAATCCAAGAAGCAAGAATAAACTTACACTTAATAATGCCTTGAAAGTCTGCATGGTATTTCTCCATCAAATAATTTGAAAACCGCCAATTAATTTATATCAATTCAACAAACTTTTCAAGTATTTCCATTTTGCGAACAAACAAAAACTTTTTTGAATTTTGTATTCATTTTATTTGTATGACAAATGAAATTCTATTCTGTTACATAATATATCAATAATATTTTAAATATATATCTACTTTGATCTATTGTCTTTTTAGGAGAAGTAGCATTTAATTGATTGAGTTCATCAAGGAATTCTAAGTATTCATTTGTTAATTATAATTATAGTCCAATCGCTTATTCAAATAATTCTGCTCACTTGCACATCAATAAGCACTTAAACCCTTAAATCAGGTTTTTCAAGCACAAGAAGAGTGATTTCCGGATTGATACCAAGCCTGATTGGTGGACCGGATACACCTATACCGCGATTCACATAGAGGTAATTCCAGCCTTGCTTATACAATCCCATATAATGCTTGTAAACGGCTTTCACAGGTGCTAACTCCATTCCTAAGAACTCAATAGCCACCTGACCTCCGTGAGTATGACCCGACAGGGTCAGATCAGCATCGTATCCGTTTAATACATGGCTTTCCCAAGTCCTCGGGTCATGGCTAAGCAATATATTTACAAACGAATTATCAACACCCGAAAAGGCTTTTTCAAAATCTCCGTAAGTTTGTCTTGAACCAAAATTATCTATGGATATCAGATTGAGATAAGAATTGTTGACTGATAATGTCTTATGCTCGTTAATCATTAAATCTACACCGGTGCTCTTAATTCTTTTTATTAATTTAAGATGGTCATCGTCGCTCATGTAGTGGTCATGATTGCCAAGGCATGCATAAACACCATACTTAGCTTTCAAATTCTTTAGGAATTCATGCCCGTAATCTAATTCTTCATACCTGAAATTAACAAAATCACCTGTGATACAAATTATATCCGGTGATAGTTTTTCAATTTTTTTGTTCAAATCTTTTAGCATTTCACCATTAATATATTTTCCAAAATGCAAGTCGGATAATTGAACGAGTCTGAGACCGTTTAAAGTTTCAGGCAATTTTGGCATTACAATTCTTTCATAATATACCTTAAAATCAAAGACAGTATGAAAAAAACCTTTAGCTGCCATAATAAACGGTATGCCGGCAAGACTCCATGCAAAATTTCCAACGAATTTTCTTCTGGATTTAGATAATTGAAGATTCTTATTTTGAATGCTGGATGTCTTTATTTTTTTAATAAGAATTATTATTTTATCAGCTAATCCGCTAATTATCAGAAACGGCAAAATTAATATTTTAGGCAAATACCAAATTCCTGTTGCTATATTCACCCACACAACATGATCGGGTGTCGGAAATAACATAATATTTACATAGCTTGAGTAAATAAATAATGTCAACATTAGGATTGAAATTGCTATTGGAATTTTGTAATAAAGAGGTTTTATTTCTTTATTTATGCAGAACTTCCTCCATCTGTGAATGACATAAAAATCAAGTAAAGTCATCACAATTGTCATCACAGCAAAAAATATCATAAATCTCACATTGCTCAAGAATATTTCTCCAAATAAATTATCAATTACAATGACGAAAATAGCTTCTCCATCGTTTCTTAGATATTGATTAGTTATAAATTAGGAGAAAGAATTGGCTGCAACACAATCAAATATGCTTCCACTCGGAACAAAGGCACCATACTTTAATTTGTTTAATCCTGCTTCCGGAGCATATATGAGCCTTGAAAATCTGAGAGGTGAGAAAGCAACCCTGATAGCATTTATATGTAATCATTGCCCTTATGTAATTCATATTGGCAATAAATTCGCTGAGATATCAGATAAATACATGAATCTCGGTGTTTCTTTTATCGGTATTAACTCTAATGATGTTATTAAATATCCTGAAGATTCACCTGAAAATATGGTATTAACTGCCAATAAATTCAGATTTAATTTCCCTTATTTATTCGATGATACTCAGGAAATCGCAAAATCTTATGCTGCGGCTTGTACACCGGATTTGTTTTTGTTCGACGATAAACTTGAACTTGTATATAGAGGACAATTTGACAACTCAAGACCAAAAAACGGAGTACCTGTTACAGGTGAAGACTTATGCAATGCCATTGATTCAGTTCTTGCCGGTAAGCCCGTTACAGATAAACAGATTCCAAGCATTGGCTGCAATATAAAATGGAAATAGAATCAACTTGTATATAAATTGGCTACAGGATGTAGGCTCACGTCTGCCCTATCGTGCAGATTCTGCACTATGATGATATGTACTCCACTTTCGATGTGGAGTACTCCTATTTCTTCACAAACTCCATCAACTCTACCGCCAATCCTCATGAAATTAAAATTAAATTAATCAACTTTCACAGACTTCTTACATATAATTTCACCGTTTATAATTAAACAAATGTTATAAAAACCGGACGCATAATTACTTGTATCTAATCTATATTCATAAATACCCTTGCGAATATTTTTCAATTCAATAATACTTGCCTGTCTGCCTAATATATCATTTACGTGAATTGATAAATCAGTAGGATTAATCAAATTAAATCTGATTAAAATAAAATCCCCAAACGGATTTGGCAATATATCAATATTATCAGTTTCATGTGGATAATTTGAAATTTTAATTAAGTTATCACTATCATAAGACAACCTGATTTTCGCATCAGAATCTAAATATTGACAATAATTATTTAATATTGCACTTTGAAAGTTTATATCGTATTCCAAATTTTTTACATTTTTTATATAAAATCTTAAATGTATTTTAATATTTTTATCGGCTTGATATTTGGGTATAGTCCTGCTTGTAAAAAGACGATATTTGGTTTTACTTCCTAAAGTTTCAATTTTAGTTAAGTTATAATTTCCTTCTAAAATTTCAAGATTAGTTTCATCCAACTCAAAAATTATTTCAATATTTTTTTCATTGTCAATTGCATTTATAAAGTAAAATACTACCGGAATAGTTATTGTATCTCCTTTATACTGGTATCCAAGTGGTTTTGTTATTCTGAGGTCAAATTCTTCATGTAAATGCACGAAAATTGAATCAACAATTTTACAACCATTATTATCCGTTACTTCAAGTTTGTATTTTCCGCTTTCATTAATATCAAGATATGTTGCTCGACTTCCCGTACTCCAGACATTTTGAAATTCAGGGTAAGGTGAAAATAATGTCAAAGATTTACAAGCCATTGTATCAGCAGGGAATATATCATCATCAAATACATTTTTGAATACAGAGAATGTATCTATCTTGAATGTATTACATCCTTGTTGCAGAGGTCGAGCCGAAATTTTAGATATTATCTCGGTTCCTTTATGATTTAATATACCTTTTAATTTAATCATCAAAGATTCTGAAGGCTCTAAGAACAAACTGTTCATAACAATTTCATCCCTTTCATTCATAATATATTGACCTGCTTGGTAGCCAAACACATTAACGATTTTTCCGTTCAGGTAAAGCTCGGGACGAAGAATGTCCACCCAGTAATTATACGTGGTATCCCAAATCTGAACTTGTTTCCACATATAGTCTAAACCTTCAACCGGAAAAATAGTTATTAATAAATCATGAATCTTAATATCGCTGATATTTTTAATTGTTATTGTTATTTCTGCCGTGTCGCCTTTGCATTTTGCTGTGTTAAATTCCTGTTTAATATCAAGCAATTCCCTCCCTGCGTAAACAGATACTTTGTATTTTCCGACTGAAGGTCTGTATTCTTCAGGCATATCCGGGAAATATATTTCATTTGTAAATTCCTTACCGTGCAATGAATCAATATTTGGAACCAATAAATTTATCGTAAGCCAGGCAATGCCAAGAGAATCAAATTCTTCTCCTTTGATTGTAGTTTTTAAAATCCCATCATTGTCAATTATAAAACTACCATTGATGAATTCTAAACCATCAGGTAATTTGTTGTGAACTTCCAAATCACTCAGGTCTTCGGGGTCGTCTTTCCAAATTTTAAATTTATATTCAATAACATCTCCCAAACAAGGATAGTAATTATTTACATAGCTTGTTATACCGGCTCCCGCTTCCCTGATAATTACATCGTCGAATTTAAGACCATATTCATAATTATAACCTTTTAAACCTGGACCTCTAGCAAACCCAAGCCAAAACCAGGTCATAGGTTTATCAACACTGAATACTTTTGATTTTATATGTTGCCATTTGTGCTTCTCAAGTAATGTTTTGTCTATTTGTTGTTTGTCCTCAGTTAATACCATTTTTTCTTCGTATTTCCTAAAATTGCAGGGGTCAAAATCAGCCAAATATGCTGACGAATAAATTAGTATATCTTCTAAAGAACTGTATTTTGTATCACTTCCATTGCTTGTATTTATAAAAGCAAAATATTCAAGTATATATTTTTTTTGGGTGTCAAGTGGTTTGATTAAATTTTGATAAACGGATTCACCAGCTAAATTATTTCTTTCCTTAAAATCTTCATTATTATACATTGTTACGGCTTGAGCACCTATATATCCTTTATTTTTAACATCATTGTCCCATGTTTCAGGATTATAGTAGGTATGTTCAAGAAATAGATTATTTGATATATAATATGGATATTTTTTATAATGATTGATTTTACTAAGAATATAGTAAGGATTATCTTTGGGTGAATTTCTATAAAAATCATTTCTACCATATAAATCCGAACTTGTACCAAACCAGGACTGGATAGCATCATTTGCATTAACACATCCTTGCAATGGCTGGTATATATCAAGAGCAGATGTAAACTGATATTCTTCAAAACCCGAATTACATATATAATTTCCATTAAATTCACATTCCTTAAATGTAATTCGTTTGACCGGTACTACTAATTCTATAGTTTTAGAAATTAAGTTGTTATATATATCTATTAATATAAATAATTTTTTTGACTCAAATCCGGAATGTAAATAAAACTTTATAAAATTATTATCAATTACGTAACTACCCCATTCTTTATCATTTATTTTATTATTATACAAATTATTCAGATGTTTTGATGAAACTCCACGAATATAATAACCATCCGGTAATTCATTTGATAAATCAATGGTTATACTATAACCCGGTCTAATAGAATCATTAATATTAATGGTTTTATAAATATTTTCTAGTAGTTCAGGATAAATTGATTTATTTTTAATTGATACATCATTTGGCATGCTCAATATAAATGGTTCTTCAGAATAATCCAAAGATTTTAATATTATTACGTTAGTAAAAATAAAAAAAATCAATAAAGTTTTCATATCTCACCTAAATGATTGGGGTTGTATAATTATATACAACCCCGGTAACAAAATTATGGCATAATCTGAATTAAATGGAATTGACCGACAGGCATATCATCAAAATATGCACCGACGTAATACATTCCGGGAGGTAAAAGTGAAACATTCTCCAGAACTGTATGATTTCCGGTCTGCATAATTCCATGGTCGGTCATTTTAACTTCATTGAAGTTAGAATTAAAGAACTTGGTTTTCACAGGTGTTGGACCATCATCAACAACTAAGTCAATATTCAAACTACCGTAAGAAGGGTTAGTATAGACATTTACAACACCTTTTACGACACTTGTTGTGCAGGATGGTACGATTACTTTAAATTCCCGAATGCAACCTAAATCATCTGTTATTCTTACCCAATGTTCAGCAGGGAACTCATCCAATTGTTGTTGAGGTGGAGGTGGATTACCATTCCAATTTTGTGAACTGACAACTTCACCATTTTCATCTAACCATTCAACAAAATATGGTGGATGTCCATCATTTAACAAAGCGACTTTTGCTATTGAATAACAGTTTTCACCTTCTTTAACATTGAAAGTTGTCAGACCGATTTGTAACTTATCAACTACTTCATCAATAATTACTTCAGTAAGTTGTATTCCCGGACAGCAACCATTATCATTAACCTTAAAGCAATAAGCACCGGCTTTAAGTCTTTCAATTTTTATTATTTGATAATCTTCACCTTCCTCAATTGTACTGTAATCATATTCTTCATCCGTTCCGCATTTTGTTATTTTGTAAGGTTTACAACCACCGAAAATTTCAATGATGACTTCTCCGTCTTCATCATCATTGTAACAACCTTCACCCTTAATGGAATACGCGTAAGCCTCTAATTTTTCAACCTGTTTGATGACTACAGTTGTACATTGCTGACAATTTATGTTAATCCATGCACATACCTTATATTCTCCAGGGTCAAGGTTATATAAGCCATTTGCCTCAGAATGTACTCCTGATAGATAAACAAATTCACCTTGTTCATTTTTTTTGAACCATTTGTAGTAGTTTCCCGATACATGGGGCTCCATCACAATTGAGCCTTTAGAGTTATAATCACATCCGGCATCAGTAACTTTAGCTGTTACATTAGGCAAAGGTACCCAGGTAATACAAAAACGAGCATCTTTGATGCAACCGGTTATAATATCTTCAACTTCAACCCAATAGCAACCTGTTGAAAATTGATTAAAACTTGTTTCACCCTCCAATTCATCTATGAAAGGTCCCTTTTGCCCATTATAATCGTGGCGCCACTTGATAGTATAATCATTGGTACCTGTAATATTTGAAATACTTGCATACCCAGTCCCATCTTCCTCTCCGCATTGAATTGAACTACTACTAAAGTTGAAATCTATCAACTGGTTTTGTGATTCTACATTGAAGTTTACAGTTTGTTCGCATCCCCAGTAGTTCTTGATTTTATAACAAAAACTACCTTCACCCAGTTTCTCCGCTATATGAGTTCTCTCATACCCCTTGTAAAAATGAGAACCATCACACCTCTGAATTGTAAATGGTGGGTCACCACCTACAATTGTAAAAGTAGCAGCTGACGACTCATTACAAGGCTGATTATCAACATCTACACTCACAGAAAATGGACCACCACCATTGATTTGTACAGTTGTCGGTACTATATAAAACGACCATACAGGAAATCCGTTTTGTACACCTGTTACTAAACCGAATGTTATTGTATAAGACCCTGGGCATAGATTCTCAAGAACCAGTACATATTCACCATCAATAACATTTGGAGATAATCTTAAATTTTCTCCTTCATCAGCAATTGAACCTTGTGGTGGGTTATTAAAGGCAATAGAATTCACAAGTACTTTGTATTCATTTGCTGCAATTGGTAAAGCAAAACACATTTTCATTTTCACCTCAATCTTGCCTGTACAATCGCAGTAAGCATGTTGTAATACTTTAACACTTTGTGTATGACCCCACAAATCGCAATAAGCATTAGAAGTGCTGTAAGATAGTATGAAAATAAGTGAAATCACTCCTATGATGGACATTTTACTACCTTGTTTTAGGAAGTAAAAATTAACAAAATTTCTAAGATGAATAATCATCTCTGATGCTCTGATGCTCTGTGAGCAAGTAAGACAACAATTCATATTCATAACAAAACCCTTATTTTGATTATATAAAAATTATCCACTTCCATATAAGTGAATAGTAATTTACAAACATTTTTTTTGAAAAGAACAATTATATCCATTACCAAATTAACAAAAAGACAATTAATTTGCAAGGGAAAAATGCAAATTTTTATGTTTTTTTACATATTTTAAAATTTTTTTATAATATCAGGGTTTTAAGAATAATTCCAATAACTAATAGACCTCATCAAGTTCATTTCCTTAACATACTTTAGACATGGAATTTAAAAAATAAGGCATGCAAATTTGCGTGCCTTATTTAATAAATCAAATAGTTATTATTGACTAAGTCAATATAATATTTTCCATGTTTTATTTGCCAAAGTCTTCTTTTTTATTCGGCAAAGGTGGTACCGGTGGTACTTTGGGTTTCTTATCGGATTTCTGAAGTTCGAGAATCATTTCAATAGCTTTATTCAACTGTTGGTCATTCCCGTGGAATTCAGTCCAAGGATCATTATCAACTTCCAAGTCAGGAGTCATACCAACATCTTCGAGCACCCATTTACCATTGGCACCAAAATTTGAAACTTCAGGTTTATTTACACTACTGCCGTCAAGTAAAGGCAAACTACCGTAAATACCTATAACACCGCCCCATGAACGTTTACCGATTACAGGACCTAAACCTAAAGTCTTGAACTGATAAGGGAACAAATCTCCATCTGACATTGACAGTTCGTTAATAATACAAACCATAGGACCGGTCATGACAGCGTCGGGATTAGTGAGTACCTGTTCCATATTACGTGCATACTTAGCAATGACAAGCTCTCTCCTTAATCTTTCGATAATCAAAGGTGAGACATTGCCTCCGCCATTGTATCTGTCATCAATAATCAATCCTTCTTTACCCAATTGCGGATAAAAATATCTCACAAACCAATTAAGTCCGTTATTCGGCATCATGTCTGGTATATGAATATAACCGATTTTTCCGTTAGTAGCTGAATCTACTTTCCTCCGGTTATTCTCAACCCAATCATAATATCTTAAAGTCTTTTCATTATCAATAGTTTTAATATCGTAAACTTTATGATTCGAACCTGCAGCGTTGTTTGCAAATTTAATATTTACAAATCTGTCAGCCTTATTGACAAGCAATTCGTAAGGTGTTGTTTGTTTGTTGAGCTTGACTCCGTCAATTTCAAGAATATAATCGCCTTCCTTAATGTTCAGTCCGGGTTCGGTCAGAGGGGAGCGGATGGAATTTTCCCAATTCATACCCTTGTATATTTTCTTAATTTTATATGCGTCGTTACCACTGTCATAGACGAAATCAGCCCCAAGTAAACCGGTTTTCACGGGAGATACCTTAGGTTGTTCGCCCCCGCTAACATAAGCATGACCGGCATCGAGCTCAGCTATCATTTCACCGATAATGTAAGTTAAGTCATTTCTATGACTTACATAAGGAAGTAAAGCTTCGTATTTTTTTCTGATTGCCTCCCAGTCATATCCATGCATACCCGGATCATAGAAGAAATCTCGCATGTGTCTCCATGATTCATTAAACACCTGCTTCCACTCTGCTCTTCGGTCGAGGAGTTTCTCCATTTGTGAAAAGTCAAGTTTGCCCTCTTTCGGAGAAATCTTTTCAGTTAATTTAGTGACATAATAGTCTGAAGCGTTTCTAAATAAAATTGATTTTTCATCATTGCTGATAATAAATCCGCTTATGTCCCCAACTTCTTTTTCTTCTTTTTCAACAAAATCATAGTAATACATTGTACTTTTTTTTGCTTTTTCAGAACGAATATAATAAAGTTTGTGTGATTTAAGTGGGACAAGATTAGAATAATTACCGGCAGGAGCAGGCATTTTAAACACTCTGTCAACTATGTTGTCGAAATTAATGTTGACATTTATTTCTTCATCTTTTTTACTGCTTTTCTTCTTTTCTTCATCTTCGAGTGATTCAATCTCATTTTCGTAAACAGCGAAAGGATTCATTGTCGTGTCCTGCAAAGTCAATCCGAAGACATTTGCCATGTGTGAATATTGGAAGTTATACTCAAAATTTCCGACAGATGCTTTGAATTCTCTATCGGAAACAAAAAGTAAAAATCTTCCACCCGGAGAAAATCTTGGGCTGTATGAGCTAAACATTTCACTTGTTACAGGTACAGACTTACCGGATTCCAAAGAAAATATATTAATCACTCCGATTTTCGGGTCTGGATAATTCACATAAGCGATCCATCTGCTGTCAGGTGACCAATCAAAATCCCCAAGATTCCATATTTTTGATTTAGCAATATTGACTTGCTTTTTAGTAGCAATGTCAATATAATACAAATTTCGTGTATTGTCATAACTCAGTAATTTCTTGCTGTCAGGTGACCATTTCAAAGAGTAACGATAAAATTTTCCGTTATCAGTAAGTTGCATTTTATCAGAACCGTCGGGTTTCATCAAATAGATTTCATCGTTACCGCTTTTATCGCTGATGTATGCAATCCATTTTCCGTCCGGTGACCATGATGCACTTCGGTTATGTACCCCGTTGTCGTTAGTCAAATTCTCGATATTTCCTTTTCCGGCAGGAACAGTATAAATATCACCTCTTGCAGAGAACAAGGCTCTCTTTGCGTTTGGCGAAAGATCAGCGGAGCTTATGTTTTTCGAAACATTTTCGATTGATGGTCTGATTGATGAAAAATCATGGGTAATGAATATTTCAAGTTTTTGTACATTTTCAGTAGCCAAGTCCATCAAATAGACAAAACCACCATTTTCGAAAGCTATGTGCTTAGCACCGAGTGAAGGGAATTTGACGTCGTAATTAGTGAAGTTAGTGATTTTCTTTGTAGTCTTAGAGTTAATGTCGTAGCAGAAAAGGTTCATTGTAAAATCTCTGTCTGAGAGATAATAAATCTTATTACCTGCCCACATAGGTATAATATCTTGAAATTTTGTATTGCTGATATTTTCTTCGGTACCGGTATTCAAGTCCATGATACGAATTTCGTCAGCTTGTCCTCCACTGTATCTTTTCCAAGTTCTGTATTCTCGGAATATTCTGTTGTATGCCATTTTTGAAGCATCTGAGTTCAAAGAAGCAAATCCGCCTTTCGGTACAGGCAACTGTTCGGGTAGTCCGCCGTTTTTATCAATGAAGAACAATTGACCTGACAAATTCCAACCGAATTGTCGGCTTCTGAAAAGGATTCTGTTGCCGTCATTAGTCCATTGCATGATAATCTTATCCGGTCCCTGACGTTCGGCATTACCTTCTTCTCTAAATGAGTATGTTACTCGCTTAGGATTCAAGAAGGAATTATTTACATCCAGAGTATATATTTCATTATTTCCGTCATACTCGGCTGTAAATGCTAATTGATTTCCATCCGGTGAAAATCTCGGATATCTTTCTAATCCCTCCGAACTTGTTAATCTCCGGGCATTGCCACCTGTAATTGGAACAACATATACGTCACCGCCATAAATAAAAGCAACTTGATTATCAGAACTGTTCGGGTAACGTAATAAACCGGCTTCTTGCGAGTACATTGATATTGTAGAGTAAATTATTACCAGTATCGCAATTAAGATTTTATACATATCTTAATCCTTGAGAATTTATTAAAAATATAATTACAAAAATACTGTTTTTATATATATTATTTTCTGTTTTAATTCAAAATTTGATATTCTAATCAAGTGAATTTGTGTATAAGCATTTGATTTGGCTAAAATTAATCATGGTATGGAAAATAACGAGTTTGAATAACAATCATATTTATAAAAAAAATGATTGTCTCAATATCTTTGTCTTTCTTACGAGAAATTAAAAAATTCACTCGGCAAGGTACAAACAAAACAAAAATATTGAGACAACCATTTAGATATTAAATCAGACAAAGTTGTTTACTTAATTTTAGCAATTTTTGCGGCTTCAGGGAATAAAGTCAAGGCTTTCTGAATTTGCCTGTCAATAGAAGTGTAGAACACCTCATATCTTTCTCTTGTTCCCCAAATACTGCTTGCAAGTGTACCGGTAATTTCAGCGACGATGAAGTCTTTATCAATTTCAAATTCCTCTTCATTCCACTTGACATCTTTGCTTTCAGCAAGTTTTCTAAAGTCTTTCAGCATTTGCTCGGAAACTTTAAAGTCACGTTTGAAATCAATAAAGTTATCATTATACTGTGACTTTATAGCACTTCCATTTTTCAGATTATTACTAACGAATTCATAAAACAATCGCTTAATTCTCAAGTTAACCGACAAGTCGGTTATAGTGTCACTTTTAACTATGAAATCAGGTGTTACCCCGCCTCCGCCCATGACCATTCTACCGCTTTTAGTATAATGTATCGGCAAAGAGTCCAGACTGATTGTGTTTTTACTGTTCGGATTTTTTTCGAGTTCTTTTTTATTTTCTTCCTCGATAGCCTTCTTAACTTTATCGAGAGCATGCTCAATATTATACCCTTCTTCCAGTTCGAGTCTTCCCACAAGTTTTCTGTAATCGGCTTTATCCTTATAGGGTCTTTGAATGCTTCTGCCCGAAGGAGTATAGTATTTAGAAACAGTCAGACGGAAAGCAGAACCGTCACCGATGTCATATTGTCTCTGAACCAAACCTTTACCAAAAGATGTAGTACCGACTACTAACCCACGGTCTAAGTCCTGAATAGCACCGGAGACAATTTCACTTGCCGAAGCAGAACCGTGATTAACCAGTACTATTATCGGCATAGTAGCAAACTCTCCTGTACGCTGTGCAATCAAAAATTCATCAAATTCAGGTCTTCTTCCTTTGGTATATACAATGGTATCGCCTGATTTTAAAAATTCATTTGTCATATAGTAAGCTTGTTGAAGAAATCCTCCCGGGTTACCTCTCAAATCTAAGAGGAGCTTTCTCATTCCCTGCTGTTTCAGTTTGCTGAGCGCTTCTCTTAATTCTGAATGAGTGTTTGCAGCAAATCTGTTTACCTTAATGAAACCAATATCTGTATCATCAAACATAAATGATGCATCAACACTGTACAAAGGAATTTTGTCTCTGATAATTGTGTATTCAATCAGATTTGGATTATCACCGCGTTTAATATCAACTACTACTTTTGTACCTCGAGGTCCTTTTAATTTCTTAGGTACTTCTCCTCGGTCTATTGCAACGGCATTTTCACCGTCAATATTTATGATTTTATCTCCTGATTGTATGCCGAGAGCTTCACTTGGACCACCGGAAATAGGTGTAATAATTGTGATGGTATCATTAATTATGTCGAACTGGACACCAATACCTTCAAAACTGCCTTGAAAATCTTCCTGCACATCTTTCATTTCTTTAGCATCTATGTAAACCGAATGCGGATCAAGGTCATTCAACATTCCGCGTATGGCAGATTCCGTTAGCTTTTGGGTATCAACATCATCAACGTAATTCTTAACAGTCAGTCCGAAAACTTTCTTGTACTTTTCAAACTGATTATAGACATTATCACTTGATACAAGTGGGGTGATAACTACACCCAGAACAATTCCCAAGGCGAGAACTGCACTTGTTAAAATAATTCTTTTTTTCATTAAGTTCTCCAAACTGATTAATTCTTATCTTATAAGATAACGATATAAAATACATTTAAGTTTGAACTCAAATGTATTTTAATCAATTTTACAGTTATATAGGTATTTATACTGTCATTTACTTATTACGATTGATCGCCGGAAGACATCAGCTCCTAATTTAATCACAGCAGTATAAATTCCGTTAGGCAAGCTGTTCACATCAACGGGTATAGTATAATATGCAGCCGATAGATTATTCATCTGCAAAGATTTCACTGCCGAGCCGTTCAAATCAAAGAGCTTAATATCAACATCATTAGGTTCGGAAATGTTAAAATCAATATTGACTATTGAACCGGCAGGATTGGGATAGCTTTCTCCTACAAACACACCGTCGGGTAATTCACCCAGCTCTATTAACAGAGGTATATCACATTTGGTATCACCATTGAATGTTAAGGAATCAACTGTACCTCTTAATCGAATTAATTTGTCTATGCAGTTAAAAGTGACTCGCATTGAGTCTCTTACATCTTCATAACTGCCTTTATTACCGAAGAAACATACTTTAATATATTTAACCTCGTCAGCTTGTAATATAATTGGCAGTTGCGATGGTGGAATAGAGAATCTGACATTATTATATAAGTAAGGATCTTCCAATGTTATCTCATGACTACCGTAATTCCACAGACGGATGGAGTCACAATATCTGAGTCCGATTATTTTATTTCCGAAATTGAGAGTCGAATCTTCGTCTATGGTAAAATCAATCGTGAATCCGGGTATAAATTTTTCATATTCATTATAATTTCCGCCTAAATCCGTTACTCCTATTTTCACATAAGAATCTCGGTATTCATCTATAACATTAGCAGTTATTTCTAAATAATTTAAACCTAAATCAATTATATCTATATCCAAATTCTCTTTTGATATAATTTCTATTAAATCAAAACCGTAATCAGTACTGAGTGAGTCCGTAATACTTAGTACTACATATTTGTTGCATGGATCTTCGTCAGCCGAAATTTGAGGTTCATTTTCATCTTTTGAGAATTTGAATCCTACAGCCAATACATTTCGTTGATGACAATTATTTCCGATTACCAATGTATCAATGAAATGAACATTTGACTCTGACTCAAGGCAAATTTCAAATTCCAATTCTTCTCCGGGCAACAATGTAAAAGATTCGGGAAAATCAGATGTAAGACCCACGTTAAAATACTTGAAATTCGCATTTGTAATTGTCTGCGGGAATTTCCCGTAATTTATCAATCTATAAGTGAAGCAGTGCCTAGTGCCCACTCTCGAAGAATCCTTCAGAGTAAGAATATTTTCGGCGTCATCTAACTCCAGCTCAGAAATCAAGGCGACTGTAAAGCCGGCAATCTCATAAAACTCTTCAATCTTTTGACCTATCGAATCACTTGCTGCTATAGCAAAGTGTCCGTCTCTGTATATATTATCTAACTTTGCTGAAAACGAAGCTTCCTCAACAAATGGAGTAAACTCCTCGACATCAACAATCACGTTCTCATTTTCAGATTCAGGTATTGAAATCTGTTTTAATTTTTTATCGGTTACTATTCCTTTGATTTCAAAACAATCCTCCGTTGCCTGAAGTACAGGAGGCTCGAAATCGTCTCGTTTTGCAATGATTCCGCAATAATACCCGTATGATACCGCATAACCGTAGCCGCATACGAACAATCCGAAAGGATTATCAGCCGTCATGGTATAAGTGCCGTCAGGTATTTGCATTATTGCATATTTATATTCAGATGCAGGTATATCCATAAAAATATTAGGATTTATGGAAGTGCCATTTAAATTGAGTGATGCCAAATTATCTGCTTTTGACAGTATTGTAATATACTGTTCCGTAAATATTTTTGAATTGTTTCTATAAGTTTGAATAGTAATAAATCTGTATGATGATCCAAATTGGTTTGGTGTAGGAACAAGTTGTAACAGAGGATCTCCTCTATATCCACCGGCACTACCGGTCAAACCGGAAGACCTTTTCAGCGTTACAGCCATTATCGGTGCTGATGCTTGTATATATACAGGGTTTTTCAGATTATATTCAATTATCTCACCTCTGTTTAGTACTCCGGAATTTACTCCGTTCATAAATAATTCTGTATTGTCATAAGCAGCAATCACTCTGAATAGGTCAAAATGAGTTTCTGACCTCTGAAAATTTGACGGTGCAGGAAAGGGAGTTATGATTGCTTCATTGCTCCAAGAATCAACAGGAACCATCTGCTCGACCAAATAATCACGTGAAGACTGGGTTATGCTTGCATTCAGAGGTATTCTTGCTCTTTGGTGACCTGCAAAAATTGCAACAGGCTTATTTGATTTAATGAAACTACCTGACAAATCTAAATTATGGATATGATCGGTTGTGTTCTGAACAAGATATACATCACCTGCGTTCAAGTTAACTGTAAATGGGCTTGTCCTATTTGATGCTGTTTCAGAAGATGGACTTATTTCTGCAACTGTACCGTCTTCGCTTGCTACTATAGCGAACTGACTCGGTGTTCTTTGATCACCAAAAGACCAATTTTCCGCATCATTATTAGAATTATATGTCAAAATAAAATATTCGTTTCCGAGCGATTCAATCGGTAGTACATTGAATGATTCACTCGTTGTTGTGGCTTCACTGTGTCCGTAAACTTGTATCGGATTATCCGATTTGATTCGGAATGAATATGGAGTAATCTTTTCAGCGTCATTTCTTCCGAAATTTGATTTAGAGGACACA
>Ga0265293_10008021_pt1 | contig 15904 bp, 12 predicted proteins | sample Munlanlewell138R_FD_192505 | JGI IMG/M metagenome (GOLD analysis project Ga0265293, IMG submission 192505) | Leachate microbial communities from a municipal landfill in Southern Ontario, Canada - Leachate well 138R | ecosystem: Engineered > Solid waste > Landfill > Unclassified | place: Canada...
TAGGATCAGTTTTAGTAGTTTCACAAATCCTTTTTTCTGCATTAATAGATTTACTTAAAGAACCCTTTTTGCTCATAAAAGAAGAGAAATTGTTTGCGAGATTTTATTTGTGGTACGAAGGATTTGAATTTGATCAAAAAGATATAATGACCATTGATTCTATACCAATTGATAGAATTGATTATATCGAGTTTTTTCATGTGAGAACAAAGAAGTATGACAAAAAGAAAAAAATGATGAAAATTAAGATGGTAGATGATCTTATAGTAAGTATTGAAATTGATACGCTAAAAGAAGACGATGTCACTAAACTTAAAGACGTATTAAGAAAAGCATATGTGTAATATAAATTATATAGATATAAGTTTTTGTTATAAATTGAAGTTTAAGAGGGTGAACTGATGTTATATTTTCTTTTAGCTTTATTTGCTTTAATGTGGGCTATATTTATAGTTTATGTGATTAAAGGAAAAAGACTTGAAGGTTTTTATTTTAAAGGCTTAACAAGTTTTTTATTTGTTGCAATTTTTGCATATGGGGTATATAAGTTCGTAAGCGAGCCGTCTTATGGACCACAAGTGCTTATATTTAAGACGATTTATGTTTATTTAATCATTTTTGTGATGCTAGGTTTGGTTTCAGGTCTTATGGGTGATTTATTTTTAGAGGTACAATGGTTTTATAAACAAAGAAGAAACTATACGATTAAGCAAGGGATGGTAATCTTTTTAGTTGGACATGTATTTTATATTCTAGCGATAAGTATCTTTGTTGGGTTTAATTATATATCACTATTGATAGGTCTACTGATGACACTTCTAGTTTATATAGGTAGTAAACTCATGAAACTTGATTTTGAAAACTTAAAAGTAATGACATATCTTTATACATTTGTCATTTTTACAATGGTTGGATCAACTATTTTTCAAGCAATTGATTTATCATTTAATGGCTATAGTATCTTATTTATGATTGGAGCTATTTTATTTGGTGTATCAGATTTATTACTTGCGCCAATCTATTTTAAAAACGAAACGAAAAAACGATTTGTTGTTGCTAATCTTGCAACTTATTATTTAGGACAGTGCTTAATTGCATTAGCATTTTCATTTCTTTAGGAGGATCATATGAAAAAATTGATGTTGTTTATTTCATTAATGATGATTAGTTGTATCTTATTTTCAATTAAAAGTCACGCTGATTTGGGTCCAAAACCAACTGCAGATATAAAAGTAGTGGGCATTGATGAACCATATTATTTTGATATCTTTATCTATTATGATTTTTTAATAGAACCTATTGAAGGAGAAGAGCTTGATTGGGCAATTGAGCAATATTATCAAGATGATTATCCATTTGATCTACTTAATGGTTATCAAGATGAAGATGGTTATGCATCTAGAACATTAGGCTATAATCAAGCAGCACCAGCACATATTATTAAACAAGTAAGTGATGATGATATTTATCATGTGGGATATTTTTCTGCCCCAGAGGTCTTTAAAATAGCGATTTTAACTGAGTCTGGACAGCTTATTTTATCAGAAGTTGTTCATAGACAATTATTTACATCAAGTATGACTTATGATCTATCTAGTGTCGATTTATCTTTTAATCAAAGTGGTGTTGGTATAGTTAGTGAACATATACCGTATGGACATATGTCCATAGCTTTAGTTATAAGAGTTATACTCACTGTACTTGTTGAACTTTTGATTTTAATATTTATATTTAAATACCGTTTAAAACAAAGTCTTTGGTTAGTTGGTTTCACTAATGCTGTTACGCAAAGCTTACTTACGATGGGTATTATGGCAGGATATTATTTTTGGGGATCATTTTTTGGACTGATTGGTATGTTACTTTTAGGAGAACTTGTTGTATTTATTGTAGAAATGCTTATTTATGGTATTTGGTTAAAAGAATTTAATCGAAAAAAAGCTATCTTATATGGGTTTATTGCTAATCTTATTACACTCATCTTAACTATATTTACAATACCGCTCATTTAACCTTGATGCATATTGATATAAATATTATCATAGATTTGTTAAGATAAATAAAAACGAGGTATACGACATGGAAATTACAAATCATGATATTAAATCATATATAGATAAAATCGATGAAAAACGACAAAAAGATATTTTAAAACTCATAGAAATTGGAAAAAAGCTTACAAAGAAAGAACCTAAGCTTTGGGGATCTATCATAGGTTTTGGTAAACTTCATTATACCTATAAAACCGGTAGAGAAGGCGATATGCCTTTATTTGGATTTGCGAATAGAAAACAAGCAATCACCTTATATTTATCTTATGATATCAATAAGTATGAAGAACTAAATACCTTAGGTAAACATAAGACAGGACAAGGTTGTCTATATATTAAAAAGTTAGAGGATATTGATATAGATGTTTTAGAAGTTTTAATTAAAAAAGCGATGGATGATCTCTTAAAAAGCTCAATGATTACAGTTGTCAAATAGTATATATAATTATAAATATAAATAAAAAAGAATTTTCAAAGACTTTTAATCTATAAATAGATGTTATCGTCTTAAAAAATTCTTTTTTTACTTTTATTAAATAACTAATTAATTACCTTTTGCATCAAATGGTATACCTGCAGCTTTTGGAGCTTTAGATTTTCCAGATGCGATTGCTAAGACAATCATGGTTGCGATATATGGAAGAACCTTAAATACAGTTGCAAACGGGAAGTTAGGTGCACTTTCCATTAACACTTTAATCCAAGAGATTCCAAAATAAGTCACTGATAAGGCTTTAAACCCACCGAAGAAGATTGCAGCCATTAAAATACGTTGTGGTTTCCATTGACCGAAAATAAGTACTGCTAATGCCAAGAAACCATAACCAGCAACTGTACCTTCAAAACTTACTGAAATAGGTAGTGCATAAATTAAACCACCAATACCAGCTAAAAATCCTGAAATTAAAACACCAGTCCATCTATATTTATAAACATTGATACCTACAGATTGAGCAGCCTCAGGATGTTCACCACAAGCAGATAATCTTGAACCAAACTTTGTCTTATAAATGACTATAGTTGAAATGATTAATATCGCAATCCCAATATAAAGTGTCATATAAGCTTGATTGAAGAAGATATAGTTTATACCAGGAAATACATCTGCTAAGAAATCTGATTTAAATCTAAATACATCTTTGTTATAACTAATTTGTACGGCATTGTTATCTTGGAATTGTTTAGCCATAAAGATTGCAAGTGCGCCAGCAAGTAAGTTAATCGCTGTACCACCGATAACTTGATTTGCACGCATGTTAATCGCTAAGAATGCAAGTAGTGATGAGAAAATCATCCCACCGATACCAGCAAGTAATATCGAAATAACTAAGAAAAGTTGTGGTGAATTAATAAATGCGCCTTGGAGCTGCATCTTACTAATAAAGAAAGTTCCACAAAATGCTCCGATAACCATCAAACCTTCTAATGCGATATTGACAGTCCCACTTTTTTCAGAGAACATCCCAGCTAAAGCTACAACCAGTAAAGGAATGATAAAGAATAGTGATTGAGAAATAAAATAAGCCATTATAAATCACCCGCCTTTACATCGACTTGATCGGAAGGTTTCTTTTTTATCCGTTTTTTAAACAAGTTTTTAATTTTACCAATATTTTGAGTCATGATTAATGCAAATGCACTAAAGTATAAAATAATTGAAATAATCATATTTACAATTTCTGAAACATATCCAACACTTTGCATTGGAATACCTGATAGGCTTATATATCCAATAAATAGTGTAGAAAAAATAACACCGATAGGATTGCTTGCGGCAAGAAGTGCAATTGGGATACCATCAAAACCTTCAGCAACTATAACAGATTCTATTGAATATGTATTACCAAAGTTTCTAGCACTTGGTGCTAAGATGAATAATGCCCCACCTAAACCTGCAATCATACCAGAAATTGCCATGGATAACATGATACTACGTTTTTCATTGATACCAGCATATTTAGAAGCATCTCTATTTAAACCAACAGATTTTAATTCTCTACCAAAAACTGTTTTATTTAAAACAATGTATAAAATGATTGCTGTACCAATTGCGATAAATATAGAGATATCTAGTCCAGTATTAGGAAACATCGTATCAAAAAATCCATAAGGTGTTCTCGCAGCTTGATCAATTTTAGCAGTTCTTTGCAAATCAACCATTTCGTTTCTTAAATAGTTTGATGTAAGAATACCATTGACTAAGAACACACCAATATAATTAAACATAATGGATGTGATAACTTCATGAACATTAAATTTAGCTTTGAAAAACCCAGGAATAAATCCCCATACAAAACCACCTAACATACCACCAAGTACAGCTAGTATCCACTGAAATGATCCTAGACTATCACCTAATATACCAATTAATGCTGCGATAAATATACCCATTGTATATTGTCCGCTCGCACCAATGTTAAATAATCCAGTTTTAAATGCAAATGCTACTGCTAAACCTGTAAAAAATAGTGGTGTTGCACGATATAAGAGTTGTCCTAGTCCAATCCACCCACCACGTGGGTTATTAAACATCCCCATAAGAAGTCTACCAATACCTTGTAAGGAGTTACTTGGATTGACAAAGATCATAAGAACAATACCCAAAAATAGACCCATTGAGATTGCTAGCATAGACCCTAAGAAGGCTTTAAAACCATCAGTTTCTTTTAATTTGTTCCAATAGTCTATGATTTGTTGTTTTTTAATTTTCATGAGTGTTGTCCTCCGCTTCTTTAGAAGTCTTGGTATCATCTTTTGATGATAAGATCATTGCATCAGGATCTTTTTTGACACCAGCCATGTATAGACCTAATTCTTCAACAGTAATATTTTTTGTTAATACATTTTTAACTATTTGACCTTCATACATGACTAAAATGCGATCACTAACACTCATGACTTCATCAAGTTCAAATGATATGAGTAAAACAGCTTTACCATTATCACGTTGCTCGATGATGCGTCTATGAGCAAACTCAACCGCACCAACATCTAAACCTCTAACCGTTTGAATGGAAATTAATAAATCAGAGTTTTTATCAATTTCTCTAGCAATAATTGCTTTTTGCTGATTACCACCAGAAAGATTTTTTAATTTACTTTTTACACCATCACCACTACGGATATCAAATTTTTCAATCAGTTGATGTGCAAGTTCGTAAATTGGTTTTTTATTGATAAAGCCTCTTTTTTGAAAAGGTTCAAGATGATATTTTTTTAATGCTAAATTATTTGCTAGATGATCATCAAGAATGAGTCCATGTTTATGTCTATCTTCAGGAATATGACTTATACCGTTATCATTTCTATATCGAATAGATTTCTGTGTAATGTCAATATCATTAAGTAAAATTTGACCTTCATTTGCTGGGATTAATCCAGTTAATACCATGCCAAGTTCACTTTGTCCATTGCCATCAACACCAGCAATACATACAATTTCACCTTGACGAACTTCAAATGATACATGATCTACGACATTTTTCTTAGTACGTTCAGATATAACAGTTAAATCATGAACACCTAAGACTACATCACCTAATTTAGTTTCTTGTTTATCAATTTCAAAAATGACATCTCTACCAACCATCATTTTTGATAAATCTTCTTTTTTAACATCATTGGTTTCAACAGTACCAATGACTTTACCACGTCTTAAAACAGTAACGCGGTCACACACTTCCATAATTTCATCAAGTTTGTGTGTGATGAATATAATTGACTTTCCTTCTTTGACAAGCTTTTTCATGGTTGACATGAGCTGTTTAATTTCTTGAGGTGTTAAAACAGCAGTAGGTTCATCGAATATAAGGACATCATTATGTCTATAAAGCATTTTTAATATTTCAGTTCTTTGTTGCATGTTTACTGAGACATCTTGAATTTTTGCGTCAAGATCGACTCTTAAATCATATTGTTCACTAATTTTTTCTATTTCTTCTCTAGCTTTCGCTTTTTGATGAAATCCATATTTTGTAGTTTCTACACCTAAGATAATGTTATCTAAAATAGTAAAGACATCAACAAGTTTAAAATGTTGATGAACCATTCCAATATGATGATCGTTTGCATCATTAGGACTTTTAATTTCAATGGGTTCTCCATTTTTTAAAATTTGTCCAGATGTTGGGGTGTAAATACCAAATAAAATACTCATAAGTGTTGATTTTCCTGCACCATTTTCACCAAGTAAAGCGTGAATCTCACCTTTTCTTAAGTTGAAATTAACTTTATCATTGGCTAATATGCCAGGAAATTGTTTTGATATGTCACGCATTTCAATTATATTTTGCATGAATTCATCTCCGTTTCTTTGAATGCTTTCAAAAAAGAGAGGATAAGAAGTTTCGTTTCTCATCCTCACTTATAATCATATTCTGAAAGCTATAATAATTATTATCCGAATGGTATAACGTTTACTGAAACTTCAGTAGTTTCAAATTGTAATGCAGCAGTACCATCATCACCAAATGCACCAATAGTATCACTTACAACAAATGTACCATCAACTAATTTAGCATATAAGTCATCATAATCGTCACTTGTGAAAGTTTCAAAACGATCAAAATTACTTGGTAATGCAACGCCATCTTCTTCAACGCCTAATACAACTGATTTTCCACCGAAATCTTCAGCCCATGCTTCAGTTTCGAAAATAGCTTCTAAAGCTTGTTCAACTGAAACAGCTAAGCTCTTCATAGCAGAAGTAATAACTGTTGTAGAGTCAGCTCTTTGATCAACGTCTACACCAATAACTTTACCTTCTGGATCAGCAGCGCCAGCAGCAGCCATAACTGATTGACCAACAGCACCACCACAAGCAAATATAACTTCTACACCACTATTAAACATAGTAGCAGCAGCAGCTTGAACTTCTGGAGTAGCTTTGAAATCGCCAGTGTATAAATATTCAATAGTGATTGCATCAGCAGCAAGTTCTAAATCTTCAGCAGCTTGAGCAGCACCTTGAACATAACCATGTCCAAATCTTTGAACAGCTGGAACAGCTAAACCACCCATGAAACCTAGGTGACGGTAACCGTCCATTACTGCAGCATAACCAGCAAGGAAACCTGCTTGATGTTCTGCATAAAATACTGAGTATACATTATCTTCAATTGTACCATCTTCAGCATTTTCTGGATTTCCATCTAATAAGATGAACTTAACATCTGGATAATCACTTTGAACTGCATTGATTGCAGCTTCGAAAAGGTAACCTGGTGTAACAATAACTGTTGCGCCATCTGAAATAGCTTGTTCGATTGCAGCTGTGTAATCTTCATCAGTTGCATCAGCTGGTTTTAAATAGTCATATGCAATTTCCATACCTTCTGCATAAGCTTTAACGCCTTCATATGCGCCTTGGTTAAATGATTTATCAGTGATATCGCCTTTATCTGTAATTAAAACGATTTTTTCATCTGAGAAATCCTCTCCACCACATCCTACTAGTAAAACAGCAGACATAGTAATAATAACTAACAATGATAATAATTTCTTCATTTTTCTCCTCCTATTATCTTTTATTGTTAATGCTATTTAAATTATACACTTAAATGAACTATATTTCAATAAAAAAATGGGTTTGAAATGTAAATATTTTTATTTTATTAAATAAAATATAAAACGCTACCATTAAATACGCTTAGTTTAAAAGTTAAACAAACATTTAAGGTTAATTTTGGTTTAAAATAATGTTTATATAGGTACATATGAGATTAAAAAAATAAAAAACTTCAGATTTCTCTAAAGTTCTTTATGGTTATGAGTTTAATTTTTTTGCCATTAAAGCTGCAGCATCAGCCGAATCCATAATGGGTTTGATTATATTGAAATATGGGTCTATTTCTTTTATTTTCTTATGTAATTCATCTTTATAATATCCATTGACGTTTCCTAGGGAACCGACGATAACGATTGTTTTGTTTTTTATATGAATATGCTCATGGACAGCTTTTACAGCAAGTGCACATTCAGAAGTAGCAAGATCAATGATTCGTTTAGCATATTCATTGTTTTTATTTGCAAACATTGTGACAATTGGTGCTAAACTTGCAGTTTTCGTGCGATCATTAGAATAATCTTCCATGATAGAGACAATATCTGATGGTTTTTCTAGTCCGATTGATTTCGCAATCTCTATCGAAAAATCATCTTTAGGATATCTACCGTCAAATGCTCTAATGGCATATCTTATAGCTTCTGTGCCTAAGTGATAACTGCTTCCTAGTTCACCTTCTTTATATCCCCATCCAGCTGCTTTATGCGATTTGTGAATATCTTTTCCGAAAGCAACCATTGCTGTTCCACACATTAGTGAAATGCCTTCTTCAAAACAACCGCCAGAATAAAGTGCGTTTTCCATATCGTTTTTAGCAACAATTAAGGCGTTTTCTTTGAAAAATGGAAGTTCTCTTAATAAGGTTTCTATTTTATAAGAATCAGTTGGAAAAATGATGCCACCTAATCCTATAAATGCAGCATCTATTTTATCTGTTGGATGATTAGAAAAGTAAGGATCTAGTGCTTCAAAAAAAGCTTGCTTTGTTTTATCCATATTTACAGAATCCATAGAAGAAGGTCCGCTTGTTTGTTGATATACAATTTTCTCTTTTTCATTCATAAGAGATACTTTTGTTTTTGTCATACTTCCATCTATACCTAGATATAATGCCACATGGATCATCCTTTCAAATGCTTATAGTTTAACGATAACTTAATTAAGGTGTTTTGTCAAATATATATGAAATATTTTTGAAAGAAAAATTAGTGTAATTATGACTAGATCATGTACCATTCATTTATATGTATTTAATTAGACATATTCACATTCTATATTAAATAGTTTATAATTATCATACAGGGTCATAACCTAATTCTATTTTGAACTATTTTCTTTCATATTTATTTAGTTTTAGATAAAGATTCAGTCTATATTTGCGTATTTATAGCATGAAACTAGTAAATTTTGGTTGACAATTCACTGATATTAACACATTTATTAAAATATGAAACCGTTTTCATAATGTAAAGTAAGAAAAAAGTAAGAATTTTGAATAACTTTGTTAAAATTGAAGTGAAATTGAAATGAATTATATCTTATAATATGATTAAATCATTTGTTTCGGGGAGGTATTGCATTGTATAAAATAGCAATGATTACAACCATCAAAGATCCTTTTATTAAATTAGCTCAATTATTTACTGAAAATAATTATCAAGTCAAATTTATAAACATCGATGATATAAGTAACCAAAAGTCTAAATTAATTGGCTCAGATTTTGTTTGCCTACATTTAGAGTACAATGACTTAATTAATCAACACATTATTGCAAATATCAAACGTTATTCTAAAGTACCGCTTTATATATTTGGAAAGAACCACTCAGCTGAAGATCGTGCTAGATTACTAAATGCCGGATCTGAAGGATATATTGAAATGCCTTTTTCTGATATTGAACTATTTGCACGTATCAGATCAGTTATAAGATATGTATCTCATTTAACAAAAAAGAACATTAAAAAAATTATTTCTGGACCTATTGAAATTGATTTAAAAAATCATCAGGTCAAAAATGAAAAAGAAGTTTATCATTTAACGAATGTAGAATATAAGATATTAAACATTTTGCTAGACAGTAAAGATGAAACCGTAACTAAAGATCGTATTATAAATTATGTATGGGATAATGATAAATCAGCTACTGATAATGCATTAGGCATACACATCACAAGATTAAGAAAAAAATTAACCCATGATCATCACATTCAACTGATCGAAACTGTTTGGGGTGTAGGTTATCGTTTCAATTATAAGTTGTGCGACCAAGACAGCGAATAGCTGTTTTTGTTTACTAAAAATGATTTATGATATGTACACATCATTTTCTTTCAAAATAATCAAGATTGTGATAAAATGATTTTGTTAACATATCATGTAAAACTTTTATGATATTAAGGGGACAATATGGACGAATCAAAAAAGAAGCGCATTAAACAAGTTAGCATATTTATAATTTTTGATGTTATCGCAATTTTAATAACATACTTGATTGCTGTTGTGATGTTCATGGTTTTAGATATTTCCGTAAATACAGATGAGATGAGATATATGTTACCATTTATCATTATCTTTAAGATTGGTGTATTTGCGATTTTTGGCATGTATAATATGCTTGCCAATCACATTGGCTTTGAAGATGTCATAAAGATATCGTTTGTTACTGCATTTACCAATGTTTCAATTGTTGTATTTATCTGGCTTTCTGATATGGAATTTATGTATAAATCTACATATTTTTTCATTACGATAGCAGAAATATTTTTTATTACTGTACCTAGAGTAGCTAATAGAATCGTCTTATATTTAAAAATCAATTGGGATTGGAATAAAGCATTAGGTAGAAGAACATTAATTATTGGTGCTGGATCAGCAGGGGAAGCTGTTTTAAAAGAAATCTATCGTAACAAAGATTTAAATAATATACCGATGGGCTTTTTAGATGATGATTCATCAAAAATTGGTTCAAGACTTACAGGTATAAAGATATTAGGACCGATAGAAAATATTAATACATATATTGATGAATTTCAAGTTGAAGAAATTATTATTGCCATTAATGATTTTCCAATTAAAAAAATTCGTGAAATTAATGAACTTATCGATAAGAAAAATGTTAGAATTAAACGTATGTTATCTGTCGCTGATTTAAGCGAATCATCTCGTCCTAAAATTATCGATGTAAAGATTGAAGATTTACTTAATAGACAAGAAATATCACTTGATGCATCTGAAATAGAAACTTTTATTAAAGGTGAAACTGTTTTAGTTACTGGTGGTGGAGGTTCTATTGGTAGTGAATTATGTAGACAAATTGTAAAATTAGAACCTAAAAAACTTATTATTTTTGATATTTATGAAAATAATGCTTATGATATTCAGCAAGAAATATTAAGAAACTTTAAAAAAGCAAATGAAGATATAGATTTAACAGTATGGATTGGTAGTGTTTATAATGAAGTTCGGTTAGAAGAACTCTTTAAGACATTTAAACCTACATTAGTTTTCCATGCTGCAGCGTATAAACATGTACCTTTAATGGAAGATAGTGCAGTTGAAGCTGTTAGAACCAATGTTATTGGGACTTATAATTGCTCACGACTAGCGAAAAAGTATAAAGCTAAGAAGTTTGTTTTAGTAAGTAGTGATAAAGCAGTTCGCTCTACAAATATTATGGGTGCAACTAAAAGATATGCAGAACTCATTATCCAAGAACAACAAAATCATCAAACTGAAACTAAATTTAGTGCAGTAAGATTTGGTAATGTACTTGGTAGTAATGGTAGTGTTATTCCACTATTTAAAAAACAAATTGAAGATGGCGGTCCAATCACGGTAACCCATCCAGAGATTACAAGATATTTTATGACCATTCCAGAAGCAGTAGGCCTTATCTTGCAATGTGGTGTGTTTGCACAAGGTGGAGAAGTCTTTATTCTAGATATGGGTGAGCCTGTTAAAATTATTGATTTAGCAGAAAAAATGATTAGTCTTAATGGACTAAAACCACATGAAGATATCAAAATAGAGTTTACAGGACTTAGACCTGGAGAAAAACTTTTTGAAGAATTACTTGTTGATCATGATTATGATAATCAGTGTAGAACAGCTAATGATAAGATATTTATTGAAAAACAAAGAGATGTTGAGTCAGCTGAATTAGCTATTGATCATATTGCAAAAGAACTTGAAGCATTATCTAATGATCAAGTTAAAGATTTGGTTGCTAAGATCATAACAACTTATAAACGCAATGGTGATGCAAAATAAAAAGCCCTAGGGCTTTTTTTTATAGGTAATCAGCTTCTTTAAGATGTTTTTTGACTTTTTCTTTCCATGAATTAGGTATATCATATATTTGTGATAAAAATGCACCAAGGAGTAAGGCTCTATCACTTGATGCACCACCAACAGATACATTGATGTTTAGTGCATCTTCAAAGCTTTTTGCATGATATAAGATATAGAAGATTAGTGGAACTGATTGTTCAATCGAACAAGCTCTTCCAGCATAGGCATTGATGTAGTCATCTATATTTTTAAATTCTTTAATGTTTTCAAATTTAGCTTTTTCATGTTTTGGGGCATATTTAATAACATCTATGATGGCACTTTTCATATCTTTAAGTTCAAGCTTTATAAATAATTGATTAAACATCTCTAAATAATCCTTATAATCTTTATTAAGAGTAAATACCTCTAAAAGAGATATTGGAACACTTAGATCAATTTCTAATCCTTTAGAAGCTAGATAAGGCATAAATCCAACAAGATGGGTATCATTAAGTACTTGTTTATCTAAATTAAGTTTTAGTTCATCAGATAATTTAGAGATTACAAGTTTTTTTGCATAAGATTCTACATAACCTTGATAATCGCCACCTGGCTTAAATTTCTCAAAAAGTAGATTCTCATAATCAGTTTTTGAAAACTTTGGATTTTCTTTTAAAGCTTTATAAATCCAAGTAAGGATTTGTCCTTGAACAGATAACTGGCCAATTTCATTTTTTGGATAAACATAAAATGATGGTTTTGCATCATTAAAAAAAGCTTCATCTTGAGATAAAAATAATAGCGATTTAGATTCTTGAATTTGTTTTAATTTTTCATGATTATAAATCCAGTGAACTCCTAGTGAAGCTGCATTTGATAATAAACTACTGTATAAAAATGGTTTCAAAGTATCACTCCTTTTCTTTTAATATAACATAACAAAGATAAGACATTTTATTTTTCGCATTTAAGACAAGTAATATAGTGAAATAGCAGTTTATTTTTGTTATAATGAAAGATATATGACAAAATCAATGATGGGGAGTTTTTATGCGAAAAATAGTTGTATTAATGATGATGTTTCTTTTTATTGTATTAAGTGGTTGTGAAGATGAGGAAATAACACCTGATCTTATTAACTATGATTTAGAAGTTGAAAGCTTTGAATCGTTTTTTAATATTGCTTATCGGATTATACCTGGTGATGTTAATGAAATTGAAATTAAAATTTCTACAAAAGAAGATTATCAAATGATAGATGTTGATGTCGAGATATCTATTTATTATGAGTATGTCTATGATGAGAATATCATTAAAGATAGACATCAAGTTGACATAAATATTTCAGAAACAACATATACTTACGAAAAAGCACTAGAAGTTGGTTCGAATCATCAGCTCGTTGGTTTAACTGTTGATGATGTAGATGGGTATATTAAATTTAGCGAAGATATAACTATAGAGAGTAAATCATATGAAGCACCTTATGTGGTTGATGATATTGATGTGCCTGATATGCAAGAAAACTTATCAGTTTATGATGAGTTAAAAGAAAAGCTTAACGAAGCTGATCAAAAAATGAGTAATAACTACAGATCAGTTACAACAACTACTCAAGAAATTACCATGGACTATGAGACATTTGAAATCGTTCAAACCGCAACTGTAGATGCACTTAAAGATCCTTTTTATTTAAAAATGTCTGATGATGTTTCTGATCTAATTATTACAACACATCAAGATCAATCTTTGATGTATTCATGGGATGGTGAATATTACATTGATCATAAGATGTTAACATATACCATGTTAAGTGATGAAGATGTCGAGTTTTATAAAGCATTAACCTTTGGATCCGAAGATGATTACATGTTTTTAAATCCAACAAAACTAATATTTGAAAAAACTTTAAATGGATTTAAAGTTACAGGTCAAATAAAAGATTTGCTAGATCCAGACATGTTAGAAGATATCATAGATGATGAGTTAGATGATATGTTTAGTCAAACGATGACGATGGAGATTACTTTTAGTTTAAATAGTATGAGTGTTAAAACCGAGTTTTCAATGGAATTAGATGAAACATTTAAAATGGACACAGAGATTATTGAAACATATTATTATAATGATGCTCATATCATTAATCTAAATGATCAAGATGAATTTTATATTTCTTATCCAAGTGAGATTGATACAGTTTTAACTGAAACAAACTTCCTAGATGTATTTTATCAAGATGAACCAGGGATAGCGCATGCCTATAAAGGTTACTTAGAAAAAGGATTTTATGAGTATGATGATTTTGGATCCAGATACAATGTCTTTTTCTATAATGAAGAAGGTCAGATTATTGCCGGTCCTTCACAAAACTCAGATTTAAACTCTGATGTTTTTGAAATTGAACAAGATGGATATTATTATATAAGAATCATGAGGTCAAATTATGATTATTATGAAGATTATCGTTTCCAACTCATTGATTTAGATTTAAATGATTTTGTTGAAACACCATTAACCTTAGAAGAAGGTGTCGTATCTAATCTTCATGTTGAATCAATAAAAGATATCGTGAAAGTGGAGTTTGAAGTAGATGACATAAGTCTTGTTGTGTTTAATTTTGATATCTCATCTGGTGTAACAATCTTTTATGATTATGTCAATGATCAAATGATTTCAGATTATGCAAAAGATACCTATGAGTTTGGTGCAAAACCAGGTAAAAATACTATCTATATTAAAGCAAGCACAGAAGTGACAGGAACTGTGTCCTTCGAAAAAACGACAGTACCATATGTCTATACGAGAAATGTCGATCAAATGATTGAAGTTCAGACATCTTATTTTGATTCAGATTTCTTTTATGGCGGACAATTTGGAAGAGCGTATTTAAAATTAGAAGTCACAGAAACACTCAATTATAAATTTTATTTAAAATCAGGATATGCGACACTTTATCGTGTAGATACAGATGCTTTTTATTCGATTAATCAATTTTATAATCAAGGTGAGATGGTTTTAAATCCAAATACATACGTCATTATATTTAACTCAAATGATATATCTAGAAATAACATCTATTATGAGTCATATGTCTATGAGGCAATACCACAAACTATTGAAATAAAACACTATGAGTATCAACCCAATTTAATAGGCAGTATGGATAAAATCAATACACTTATTCTTACCAAAGGTCAATATAAAATCTATGTGTTTACTTTAGATAGTGATAGTGATATTTTATATTATGCATCTAATACAAAACTTATAAATGATGCGGGTGAGGTCATTAATCTTTATGATGAAGATATAGATCCAGGATATAATAATCAAGAAATCTATCATTTAAAAGCTGGAACTTATCAAATTATTCAAGATAGTTCAATTGAAAGCAATTCAGTTTTCTATACCATTGAGATTGGTATTATTGAAAATCTTCCTGTTGATGATAATGAAAATACAGAACCTTATACGATTACAAATCGTGGAACAGTAACACTTATAAAAGATCATACTTATGATAATGAATTAATCAAACTTGTGATAACAGAAGCAGGAACCTATCATTTTACATCATCAAGAAGCTTTAGATTCATTTATGAAGGTGAAGCTGCTGGTCATTATGGAACGAATTTATCTTATGATTTAGAAGTTGGAACCTATTATATTTATCATAATGGTATTTATTATGATGATGAATCATTTACTGTAACTGTTTCATAAAAGATGAAGTAAAATTGAAAATAACACATCACAAAATTTATACATTTTATATTGTATTAAAGCGGTTATGTATATTTTTTGATAAATGATGTGTTTTTTATAAATGAAATAAATATGAAATATATTTTTCATATAATAGACTTAATGTTATAAAAATGGGAGGGTACATCATTGATTGATTTACACACACATATATTGTTTGATGTAGATGATGGCGCAAAATCAATTGAAGAATCTTTATTAATGCTTGAAACTGCAAAAGATATAGGAATTCATAGTGTTGTACTAACACCA
>Ga0265293_10008022_pt1 | contig 15901 bp, 34 predicted proteins | sample Munlanlewell138R_FD_192505 | JGI IMG/M metagenome (GOLD analysis project Ga0265293, IMG submission 192505) | Leachate microbial communities from a municipal landfill in Southern Ontario, Canada - Leachate well 138R | ecosystem: Engineered > Solid waste > Landfill > Unclassified | place: Canada...
CATGCTTCAGCCTTTGCTGCTGCAGCTCATAATCATGACCTTGCCTATGTCAAGCTAACCGATTATGAAGATGCCGATGTTTTAACAAAGATAAAAAATGTTGATGGTTCTGGTTCTGGGCTGGATGCTGACAAATTAGACGGCAACGAAGCCACCGCCTTTGCCCAGGCTACCCATAGCCATGCGGGCAGCGATATTACTTCTCAGGTAGACGATTCCGATAAAGTAGACGGACAGCATGCGGCGGCCTTCGCTACCGCTTCCCATAGCCATCCCGTAGTTTCTATTTCAGCTAATGGCTTTATGGCTCAGCTTCCAGATAATCAAGGAAAATTTTATAACGGGATTGGAAGTTGGGTAGAGCTGGTAGCAGCTGCTGGACAGATACTTGTATGGTCAGTTACAAGCAATAATGTCAGACATAACAATGCAACAGAGCATTTAGTTAATGCAACAGAACCCACATTATACAAAGAAATTATCTTCAACGAACCAGCAAAGAATATAAAAATTAAATGGCAGCTTGAGGCTGGTATAGATAGAACAATTTATGCGGCCATCTATGTTAATGGAGTGAGAAAAAGTGACTGGATAACTCGTCCTTATTACGAGCACCCCCCTCCTGCTTCTTACGACTTCATCGATAAAATAAATAGCGGGGATAAAATTCAAATATATTGCTATCAGGACCGGGCAGCCCCTGCTGGTCTCATCGCAAACATGCAGCTTTGTTACGACAGGGCTATCTGCGGGTTTGGAAATTATACATTAGTCACCCCATTGGCAGTTAACGAGTTTGTGGATTATAATACCACCGACAATGACCCGGTCTAACCAGATAAAACCCTCTAAACTTTTCTAAAAATTCCGATTAATAACAAAAAATATTTTTAATTTTTTTTTGGGATATTTCTGCCTACTTCGTCGACTGTTTCCCGACATAGATGGGATAAATAGATACCATTTCTACCACAAAACCATAGCAAAATGGGAAGTTATGTTTTGGGTTAAAATGGGGGGGGTTGACAAACAAAAAATTATATTGTATATTGACATTGAAATAAAAAAAGGAGGTGTCTTAATGAGACAAAAATTAACAAAGATGACTATTGAGGAATTAGAGGATTATCGGCAGCGGTGGACAAAAAAACTTGGCAAGTATCAGCAAGGTTCCAAGAATTGGCAGAAAATATTTAACAGGATGAAAAAGGCAACCAAACAGCTTGGAAAAATATCTTAAAAAAACAGACCCCCGGCCCCTCTTTCACCCCCTTGGGTTGTTTACTTCGCAAGTTCGGGAGGGGTCGGGAACCTATTATATGCTGGTCTTGAAATGAAAAAGAATAGGAGACAAAATGAAAAATGAAATTACTTCGCTTTGGGAATATCTCGACCTGACCGGCAAGACGCAACGAGAGCTGGCTAAAGAGTTGGGTATCAGCCTGACCTGGTGTCAGCTCTTAGTGGCCGGCGTGGCCAGGCCAGGGACTAAGCTGGCTAAAGAGATATCGAAAAAGACAGGCATTCCGGTCGAATGTCTGCTGTTCCCCGAAGACTATGCGAAGGAGGGGAAATAATGTGGATTGTAATTAAGCCGGCTTCTGAAAACAAGGATACTCTCGCTTATAATTTTCTCTGGCGAAATGAAATTAAAATCAATCCTGGACTACCGAAAAAAATATTCGCTACTTGCCTTGCTCATGAGATAGGCCATCTTATAGCCAAAGAACCTTTCCAGCAAACCCTTGGCGTCCAACTAAAGGATAATGAAAAGTTTGTTATGACCGAGATTATGGCCAGCCGTATAGCTGTCCGCCTGTATCCTGGTTGCGACCGGCGGTTCCTGATGAGATGCCTGAAAACCTACTTCACCCCGCCGGGTATGTGGCGGAGCTGGACAAGGAGGGCCTGTCAATCGAGGGTAAGGGCCTGGCGGAAAATGGAAAAAATAGGGATTTTGTAGGAGGACAAATAATGAGAAAACCTATTATCAAAAAATCCGAGCTTTGGAAGGCAATAAAACTTCATTGCGTCAAAAAACAAGCAATAATTGGAGGCATGTATGATTCATCCTATTTTTGGAGTTTCATTAAAGGATACCGCTACAGAGCATCATCTTTTTGAGAAAATTGGCATTCTGCGGCCGGTCTGTGATAGAAAATGCGAAAAATTTACAAAATATAAACAAAGGAGGTCAGCATGACTGATGAAAGAAAAGAAATCGTTACGAATGGCGAGGTCAAAGACGAGGCCCTTGAACAGGCCGAAATGCCTTTGATTTCTATCCCAGCCAAAGAGCTTTCTATTGAACAGCAGGTAGAGAGGCTGGAAAAGAATATTGAACTGTTTAATAAAATTAAAACCGTCTCTCTGAAACTTACTAAAGAGAAAGACTGGGTGCTTCAAAAAGAAGACTCCCCTTATCTGATGGACAGAGGGGCCGAAAACATTGCTATTGCCTGGGGGATAGATATTTCCGGCGTAGACCTCAAGATGGAATGGGCTGAAGACGAGAAGGGCCGGTATTATATCTTCACTGCCACCGGCAAGGCCTATGCTAAAAAGCTCGGCCGGTATGTTGAAGACATCGGGGTATGTTCCCAGCGGGATAAGTTTTTTGGTATGGCTGGCGGCACCCTGAAGGAAATTGAAGATGTCGACATGGCGAACATCAAGCGGAAGGCTGTGACTAATCTTTATAACCGGCTAATCAAACGGGTAGTTGGTCTAATGAATGTCACTGTTGATGATCTGGTTGCTGCTGGATTAGATGTTAAGAAGATACCAAAGATTGACTACAAAAAGGGCAGCCAGAAGGTGGCCAAGACATTCACTCCCGCCTATCAGGAAAAACTCCAGAAAATAAGAGACATCGCCAATCGTCTTGCTCAGGGAAATGAAGAGATTGCCAGGAAAGCTATCAAAGAAGCAAGTTATTTCAAGTTGAAAGACGGAAAAGAAGTGTTTGCCGAAAATGTCTCTCAACTTACTACTGAAAAATGGATTGATATAACCCTGAACCGCATTGAAGAAATGGAAAAGAAAGAGAGAAATCCGGGGGAGGAGGGCTAAGCCATGATAAACATCAAAAAGGCAGTTGACGAATATCTCATAAGTGAAATTGATAACCCTCCCCATCCGTTGAATAGAGCGAGCGAGGCCGGCCATCCGTGTGTTAGGTTTTTGGTGTTGAGTAGAACTAAGAATGACCAGAAAAAGAAAACCGACCTTGAACTTCAGAGAATTTTTTCTGAGGGTGATCTTCAGGAAGATTCTGGTATATTGATTCTGAGGAAAGCTGGGATAAAAATTGAGCAGCAACAAAGATCTTTTGAATGGAAAGAATTCGAGCTTTCCGGAAAAGTTGATGGGTTTATTGTTGAGGATAGCAATCGATGGCCATTTGACCATAAATCTATCGGCCCGAACGGCTTTATTGAGGTCTCTTCTTTTTCCGATTTTCATGATCTTCTGAACTCAAAAAAACACTGGGTCAGAAAATACCCAGCCCAGCTCCTACTTTATATGATGATGGCAAACAAGGAGCAGGGGGCAATACTATTCAAAAACAAGGTCAAGGTTGATTTCCATCAGATTAATTTCGAGCTTGACGATGCAGCCCTCGATTATACCGAAACTATTCTGAAAAAGCTTGAGACAGTCAATGCCCATGTCAAGGCCGGAACCTGCCCCGAGGCCCAGTGGATAGACGAATGCCCGGACTGCCCCTTCTTCACGACTGCCTGCCTACCCGACATCGACTTTGGTCCAGGACTGGATATTATCGATGACAAAGAGCTTGAGGCGAAACTGAAAAGATGGGAAGAGACGGCCGAGTGTTCTGCAGAGCATGAAAAATTAGACAAGGAAATCAAGGCTCTTGTCAAGGGCAAAACATTGGTAGTTGGTGATTATCTCATCGAGTCGAAGGAGCTGGCCAGAAAGAACTATGATATTCCTGCAGAAGTGAAGAAACAATACGAGACACAGACAAGCTATTTCATGACCAAGATTAGGAAAATATGATGAGAACTAACCAGGGAAACCAGGCCGACCTTGCGATGGTCAGTGGGCGGTGGTTCTGCCGCCGCCCTTCCCTGGATTATCTTTTAGGAGGTTCTGATGGGTAAAAAATATTATAAGGTCGTTGAAGTAAAATATTATCACGATGAGATAGAAAAATATTATTCAGCAATTGCCTTTGATCAATGGCGTGTCGAATATTTTATTGATAGATGGGTAGGGGCTCCCGAATGGTTAAGAAGAAAGGGATACAACCTCTTGGTTTTTGATAATCTTGGGGCAGCAATAGCGATGGTTGAAGATGTCGCTTGTTTTAAACTTTTTCAAGTAAAGGCGAGGGGCATAGAAACAGAATTGCCCCCATTTCGTACGATGATTTCCGGAACAATTATAGGTGACGGAAAGGGTTGGCCTGTCGGCACAGTCATGGTCGAAAAAGTAAAATTGACAAAGCAAGTATATCCCAAAAATGAGACTAAAGATGAATAAAAACAATCCTGATGATGGTATCGTTCAATTAGCGATTATTACCCTGGCTTATACCAGAAGGCTTCCACTTGAGGATGCCGCTATTATTCTTGCCCATCCTGAAAAGTGGCCGAGATATAGTATAGAAACAATTACTCAGTTAGCTGCTGAATGGGATGACGAGATGGGCTTTTATCGATACCATAATTTGGCCAAGGCCCTGCGGCTTTATAAAAATGAAATTAAAAAACAGGAGAGAAAAGATGACTAAATATAAAGCTTCAGATTGGAAGACTGGATATAAGGTGATGTATAAAGCAGATATCGGGGAGAGGGTTGGTGTTAGTGCGACAGTAAGGGGAAACGCAATAATTTCATACAAGCCAAAGACTATATTAGAGGGTAAGGTTTTTACCGAAAAACACACTGGTGAAGATATTCAATTACCCATTATGCTTTTTGAAGACGCCGAGCGAGCAAAGAGTTTTGGCAAAATGTTCATTGATAGTGACTGGCTTTCTGTCTGGATGGTTAGATATATTCCTGCCAGCCCAATCGTTCCAGGAGACATTATTAGCCTCGAATTTGGATATTACAAGCCAGATGAACACGATTGGTTTGTTGATGGCACTGTTTTTGCTGAAAAGGTTGTCCTGGTCAGGAGGGTGGCATGAAGGACTATAACGACATTGACGATGTCGGTGTTAGAAAAATGATGGGGGCGTTGATTAACATAACCCTAAAAGACCTTAACTCCAGGAATTCAAAACAAAGAGAAGAAGCGGTTGCCTGGTTATTCGGCCTTAGAGATTATTCAATCGATTTCAGGACGGCCTGCCATGTCTGCGAACTATCTGCCGATTCTATGCTTGAGAGTCTGACCAAATCTGGAACGGTTACAGAAAAAGAAGTAGACAAGGTAAGAAAAAAATATTCCTTGCGAAGGCCTTGACAAAGAAAATAATATGATATAATTTAAGTTGAGGTGAGAAAATGATTCCAGAAACGCTACGAGAATATAAAGAAATTAACGGGCTAACAATTCAGAAATTAGCTGAAAAATTAAATCTCTCTTATGCTTATATTGCTTATCTGATAACCGGTAGATCTAAGCCGTCAAGAAAATTAGCAGAAAGAATATCACAGCAGACAGGCATTCCTATTCTGGGCTTGCTTTATCCCGAGAAGTTTGAAAAGAAAGAATGGTCAGAAGATGCCAAGAAAAAGAATGATAGATCCTGAATTCTGGACGGATGAGGAAGTAGGCGGCTGGCCCGAGATAGCCCAGCTATTTTATATCGGCCTATGGAACTTTGCCGATGACGAGGGAAGACTAAAGGCTCACCCTAAACTTCTTAAGGCAGAAATTTTTCCTTATAAGGATAATGTCGATATTGAAAAGATAAAAGAAATCGTAAAAACGAAGGTATTATGGTATGAAATTGATGGCCAGCAGTATGGATTTATAAAGAATTTTTCTAAGCATCAACAGATTAGCCACCCCTCAAAATCAAAGATACCGGCTCCGACCGAAGAGATGCTGAAAGAATTCAATTATGGTCATTCAATGAAAACTCCAGGAAGCCTCAATGAGGACTCAATGAGGACTCCTCCCCAATTTAATTTAAAAGAATTTAATTTAAAAGAAGATAATATAAAGAAAGATAGTCCCGACACTTATGATAAAACTAGTAAAAAAGATAAAAAATCAAAGATAACTTTCAATTTTGAGCTTGCTTGTTGGGAAAATATCACTGATAAGGATATGGAACTTTGGCAAGAGGCTTATCCGGCGGTGAATATTGGCTTAGCTTTATCCCAAATGAAGAACTGGATTATTGACCATCCAGAGAAAAGGAAAAAGAATTGGCGAGCTTTCATTTCGAGGTGGCTGTCCAGAGAGCAGGAAAGGGGTGGTACTGGTTATGAGAAAGCGAAACTAAATAAGAAAAAGACCTATTTATCACCAGAAGAGAGAGAGGGTTGGCGGAAAAGTTTTGAAAAAAACCTAAGAAAATCAATTAAAGACGAGGCGGAAATTTTAGAGAAACTATCCGCCTGGGATAAAGAATATCCCATTAAGGAGGAATAAATGAAAAAAGTAATTTGTATGGTTTTAGTGATGGCTTTTATAGCCATCCCTTCTTTTTCTCAAAAAAAGGGAGAAGCTTATCCCTGGAAATTTGAGGATGTCAAACAAAGCCTTGGCAACCAGATTGTTTCATCGTTTGGTAGTCTTCAAGGAAATGCTGCTGGTGTCAATGTGGTTTGGGATATTGAAAACCAATCAACAGAATCAATTTTTCCGATTTTAACCGAAGTTTGTTTTTTTCAGAAGGGCTGGAAAATTAAAGCAGATAAGGCTGCATGCCAGGTAGACATGAGAAGCCCCGGGGCCACGGTTAGTATAGCGGTTATTGATATGGATGGTTCTATTAAAATAATGGGCAGCTGGTTTCATGTTCCAGACGAGACCACTAAATATGCTTTCAAAAGCCCGCAGACTCATGGGAAAAACTTCTTTAATAAGCTGTTTAAGAAACTGGAAGAAAAGCTTAACGATTAGGAAACCACCAATGAAAAAAGTATCTAAAATAGCCTTAGCTATCATCCTGGCCGTGATGGTTTTCTATGTCAGCTTTTGTGTTGTGGCCAGCTGTAGGTTAGAGAAAGCTATTGAAAATATTTCAATTATTTTAGAAGGAGGAAAACAATGACTATTGAAATTAGTATTTTTGCAATTTTTGCTTTTATCTCAATTTCGGCTATTGTCGGTTTTTTGGTCGGGGTGCTATGTGAGCGGTCAGTCTGGAGGGAGGTCATAGAACAGATGACCGAAGAGCAGAGAAAGGAAAATGAGAAATATTTGAAAGGAGTCCAAAATTGATTGAAAACAGCCTGGTGATAGGAAAGAAATATGAAGACATGCTATGCCCCGATGACTGCCCATATCTCGAGTCTGAATATCCTGGCTGTAGAGACGACTGCAGATATAGTGATTTTGAATACGATAGACAGATGGCTGAAGCAGACAGGAAATATGATGAGATGATAGACAGGGAGCTGGAGGATTAAATGGAAGGTTTTAAGTTGGTAAATCAGGAAGAACAGATTAAACGTCTGATGGATGCCAACAAAAGCCATTTGAGTAAAGGCCTTCTGGGGCTGCCGCTTATAAAGTGATGAGGAGGATTAAATGATAATACGTATTCCAGACTCGAGGTTACGGGAAAAATTATATAGACTTTCGTCTTTAGTCTGCGACAGGTGTGGAATTGAGCTTCCCCCTTGGTCGGTTTATCAAAATGGAAATATGATACCGACAGCTAACGACCAGGTGCTTTGCCCGAACTGTTTAGACGAGTTAGAAGAACTGGCTATTGACGACGCTTTTGCCAAGATTAATAGCTTTATGGCTGGTGCCAAGTTTGCTTTGTCAAAATTATCGGAGATGATCGGGGATGAAGTGCTATCACAGATAGAAGTTGAAATCAAAATGGAGAAACAAAAGATGATCAGGGAAGCTATGGAAAATATTGGAAAACAATTTGGTTCAGATTGAAGGATCAAAAATGACGAACAAAGAAAAAGCTTTTATCCGTCAGAAAATCAGAGATGGTTTTAGCAATTCGGAAGTTGCCCTTTTAGCAGAATTTCATTTTGGGAAGCATTTCAATCCAGTAAGCATTGCTGGTATAAAATACCGAGAGGTTTCAAAAAAGGAAATTAAGCCAGCTAATGATATCAAAAAATATTCCAGCCAGGAATTACCAGAAGATAATTATATGATTTGCTCTGATCTTCATGCTCCGTTCTATTCTCAACTCTGGGTTGACAGGTATTTAGCCATAGCCAGAAAATTCAATATCAAGAAAGAGATTATAGTCGGAGATCTGTTTGATTTTTCGGCCCTGTCAAGCTTTTCTCCGATTACTGACGATTCAGAAGAAAAGCCATTTTCCGTAGAACTTGAAGCCTGCCAGGATCTAATCAAGAACCTGGCCAAGCAATTTGATAAGAGCTTTCTGGTGTCCGGGAATCATGAACGAAGAGTTTTTAGAACATATGACGGCAGTATCCCGCTTAGTTTAGTTCTGAACTTTTTTCCAGAGATACAAAAATCTTTCTATGTAACCCCTTATGACAAGATTGCCATCGGGGAAAAATGGTTGTTGGTTCACCCGGTCTCTTATAGCCAGATAAGCGGGAATGTGGCCTTCAAACTTGCGGCCAAGTTCAGAAAAAACATCCTTTCGGCCCATGGCCACTTTTGCTCACTCCGTTATGATGCCAGCGGAGAAAATGTAGTCTGCGACCTGGGGGGCCTATTTGATATAGAGAAGATAAATTATATTAACCTGAAGACTACTACCCACCCTCTCTGGGACCCGGGTTTTGCTCTACTATATAAGAGTGAGCTTCATTTATTCCATAAATTCTCACCCTGGAAGTTTTATTTGGGAGAAAAGCATGCCTAAAGAACCATTGATTTATCTAATCGGGCCCCTGACCCCAGTGGGTAGGCATAGGCTTAACCCAGTCTTTGAATATCTTTATAATCTGCGGGCTTTTTTCGAGGCAGAGGCCGTTTTAACAGGCCAAGGCATTGCAGTAATCAACCCAGCCGCCGATTTCCTGGCCGTCATGATTAAGCCTGGAAGCCTGACTGAACAGCAGGTAAGAGCAGCATCTATAATCAAGCTTCAGCATTGTGATGCCGTTATGGTTTTACCTGGTTGGGAAAAGAGCTATGGCAGCCTGGCAGAAATTGAAGAAGCAAAAGATCTTGGCCTGCCGATTTTTCAAACCATCAACGAGGTGGTAGAATTTGCCAAGGGAGAGGCAATATGAAGAAAAATAAGCAAAGGCAATTGATAGACAGAAAGACAGCCGAATTACTACCGGCCTTTCCGGTGGATGTTAGCGGAAAAAAGCTGTCTGAAGAAAAGGCAAATGAGCTGATAAAACTGATGAGAAAAGAAGCCAGAAAAAGGCTGAAGAAAAGGCCAGAGAAAAAACCGGAAAAGAAACAGAAAAGCCTCAAAGACCATATTAAATCCTGGAAGAAATTAGAAAAGAAGCGGATGGACATTAGGTCTAACCAGAATAGGGAGGCTTGTATTATTGGCCAGGCACTTGAGGATTTATTTAGGCCCATTATTCCTGACATATACTGGGGTATAGGCGATTGGGATGAATGTGGACTTGAGGTTCATCTAAATTCCAGGTTGATAGAAACTGATTATGATAATCCGGAAAGGAAATATAATCTTCAGACCTTAATTGAGCATTATTTCCCGCCGCTATGTTTTGTGGTTGAGACTGACCAGATGCTGAATCTAACAGCCAAAGAAGCCGATAAAGTAATCAAGGCACTCGGGAAACTATGGGAAAAGGAGAAAGGGAATGAATAAGAAAAATCGTATTTTTTCCATATTTGATAGCAAAGAAAATATCGAGCAAAAACTTTGGAGAAGGAATCAAAAAATAGGCGATATGATTTGTTCCAAAATTAAGGATGTTGTTCCCGATATACAAAGTTATGTAAACATAAATTTTCCCTGCAGGCTTTCTTTTTATTCGAAGGCATTAGATGAGGCATTCATTCATAGGAGAAGAGGTAGGCCGAGGGGTGTTTTCCAAGATTGGGAAAATCTTGGCACAATAATCATCATGGTTTTTCCCGAACTTCAGTGGAATATATATAGTCCAGTATCTTGCTTGCCGGATAAACGAGAGCTAATTATTACGAAATTAAAAGAATTAAGAGAGGAAAGTGGCAATGGGGAGGTTTAAAAAATGGAAATAAATGAAAATATTTGGTATGAAGTTGAGGAACTTTTAGAAGACTTGGAAGGTTTCGGGAAAGATAATCAATATGCTTCTGCATGGATTATGCGTGGATTATCAGAAAGAGCCGCATATATACTGAAACTGTTTAGAGAATCGCTTCGTTCTGGCCAAGATAAAGAGGGGCAAATAATAGAAAAAAAATACAATATAGAAGATTTTGACCCGCCATTGATAACAGAAATAGAATTAATTAGCGGAAAAGAATATGCCTTGATAAATAAATATGCCGATAATACCATTTGCCTATTGGCTGGTTCTCGGGCACTTTACGATAGATGGAGAAAAAATGAACAAAAATAAGACGCCTATTTTAACAGCAATTGATAAGTATCGTGAGGCAAGAGCCACTTTTTTTCTTGAAGGCGAGAAAATAGCAAAGATGATCTGCGACGCAATTAGGGACGTTCTTCCTGACATAAAAGGCTACGTTCTTGAAGATAGATGGCACACCTGGGGAACCCTTTTTTTTGAATCTGACATGCAGCATAAAGAATTCCTTAATCTGCGAGCAGAGGGGATTAACCGCTTAGTGATTGATGAGGCGGCCAGAGTTCCTAAGGCTGCATGGGAAGAAGTGTTAAGGCCGGCGATATCCGATACTGGTGGGGATGTAATGTTTATCTCGACACCAAAGGGCCGAAAGACGACAATAAAAACCAATCGTGATTGGGATAATTTTTTGTATATATTATTCGATATTTTCCCATCACTTATAGGCCATCTCAATAGTCCGATGTCCTTACCGCCTGAAAAGGCAAAAGAGATAAAGAGACGATTAATAAAATTGCGAGATGGAAAATGAACAAAATTGAGCTTGGAAGGACTTTAGAAAAGAAAGTAAACGGCTGGCTGAAAGCCGCTGGTTGGACTACCAAATTAGTCGAGCCAAAAAAGGTATTTATTCCTGATAAGAAAGAGAAAAACAATCCGCTTGATCCGGGTAATAGAAAGAAAAAAAAGGCCCGGGCCGGCTTCTGGATTTCTAAGGATCAGGACATCTGGGGCGCCGACATTCTGGGTATCAGAAAGGAATCGGTCAATCTGGCTATTCAGGTTACGGCTGATAGTGCGTTGACAAGCCGGGCTGAGGAATTTGCTAAGTATCCTTATAATGAAACCTGGCATACACTGATTTTCCAGGCTAAGAAAAAAGCCGGCCGGTGGGTGTTTTATGTATTCCAAACATTTGAAAAAAGTTATATTCCGTCTACCAGGGATTATGTCCAAAACCTGTTCGGGGATTATTTTTGGGAGATAGAAGATAAATTATGGTGGATGAATAAGGGAAAAGAATGAAAGAGAAAATGAATGGGAAAATAACAATATGGGAAGACCTAACAGCCGAAGAAGTTGAATTGTTTAGCCAGATAAAAACAAGCAGATTCACCCTTATTACAATCAAGGGAGAAGGCTCAATAAAAATAGCTGGGCATGGTCCAACAATAGCAGCTATCCGAAAAGCTATTAGTTCAATTCAAAGCTTGACGAATATGTAAAGAAGGGGCGGGGAATAGAATGAAGCCAGAGAATTACAAACTTCGGCTAAGGCGGGCCAGAAAGCTGGCCGTCAAGACGCTTGAATCCTCTGGCTATTTAGCTTTTGAAGCCACAAATAGAAAAAATCAATATGCGATAGTTGCCATTGACCCAGCTACCACCATAGCAAAAATTATCTGGGTCTGCCTGGAAGCTGAAGATAGTAGCAAGGAATTTGATACCAGCTTGCCACCCAATATTGAGCAGCAGGTCTGGATTAAGAAATCATATATTAACGAATTTAGAATACTGGTCTGAGGAGGATGAAAATGAATAATAACTATTATAAGCTCTATATGGTTACCCTGACAGACAATGCAAGTGATTATAACGGAGGCGATACATTTGACATTTTTGTCTGTGTAGAAATCGCTGCTGATGACACTCGCTATACTTCAGGCTTTAGCAAGGCTGCGGAATTTGCGATGTCAGAATATCCAGGTGCGTGGATTAAAAAGATTGAGGTAATAGACAAACCTGTCTATCCTGTAGCCCTATAGAGCACCAATTGTAATCCTTTTTGGTTCCCAAACCGCCAAGATGTCCATTTCGGGCAAATCTATTGACATTTCTATTTTTTCTCCCCATCATTTGAATGATGGCCATATATTTCAAAGCAAAAGAGTTCGCCTGCAAGTGCGGATGTGGACTGTCAGCACTTGACCCGAAGCTTATTGATATTTTAGATGAGGGCAGAAAAAAATATGGCCGGCCAATCATTATTACCTCAGGTTCAAGATGTCAAGCTCATAATCAAGCCATCGGCGGGGCTCGCCGTTCAGCACACTTGATTGGTCCAGATGGCTATAGTCATGCCGTCGATATCTTAGTTGAGACCGATAGGCTTAGGTATGAACTATTCTTTATTTTTTATGAACTAGGGATTAGACGATTTGAAGTATCAAATTTACATCTCCACATTGACAATGCTGATTATTTACCTCATCCAATTCTGGCGGCAACTTTTTTTAAGGGCAAAGACCCATATTAAAATAACGGAGGGAAAAAATCAGGATATAATCGACAATTCCTGGAAAAAGACCTAATGAAAAAACATAATCGACACTTTGGTATAGGAGGTAATCATGCTTGGATGGTTCGTTTTTATTTTAGCGGTTGGATATTTCGGATATAACATGTCCGAGATATGGGCAGAAAGCAAGGCCGGCGGCGTAAGCACGGGCAGGGCAATAGCCCTTCTTTTGTTCGGCGTCTTTATAGCTATCTTTGACAATCTTAAGATGGTATTCAGATGACAAACTTCAATCCTGAACTTCAGGGCTTAATTCTGGCCTGGATTGGTGGGATACCGGCTATTATCGGATTAACAGAGTGGCTGAAGGGCCTCTACAAGAATGCTGACGACCGGCTGAAAAAGATTCTGAACTATATCACTTCGTTCGTTGTATCCTTTGGTGTCTGCGCTGCCTTCCTGGCGTTGACGGGCCAATTCCGAATTAGTCTAACTATTCTGGAGTGTATTCCGATTTGGTTAGCATCGTCGGGGATCTACGATGCTACGCATGTGCCGAAGGCTGGAACTTAATCATGAAGGAAATCATGATCAAAATAATAATTATCTTTCTGTTTATTATGACGGGTTTCTTTATCTATGAAAAAGTAAACAATCACAAACTCGGGCAAGAGATAAAAGAAGCCCAGGAGATAATAGCAGAGCTTGAAGAGCAGTCTTCTCAACTCGATGGCCGGATTAAGCAGTTAGTTATCTTGAACCAGGACCTTGATTCAAAATACCAGGCCCTTGAGAAGCAGAAACAGGAACTCAACCAAAAACTGAAAGAGACTGAAGTAAAATTAGCCGAAATTAGCGGCCAGGTTGAGGCTATGACTCCTGACGAATTGGTGCAGACAACCAGGTCAATCCTAAAAAACAATGGAGTTGACAAAATTGATTCAGGGGCTCGCTTTAGCATGGCTGCTTTCAAAAAGAATACAACTATCCTTCTTCAGTGGCAGGAATATATCACAGAAAAGATTCCTTTGCTTGAGGAAAAAGCCAATATTCAGGAAAAAGAAATCCTCAATCTCCAGAACCAGGTTTTCTTATGGGAAGAAACAGACCGCTTGTGGAGACAGAAAAACACTATCTGGGCTGAAGAGAAGGCAACCCTCAATTCCCTTCTGATTGACTACCAGAAGATGATTAACTCAGAGAAGAGAAAGAAGCTCTATAGCTCAGTGGTTGGCGGTTTAGTTGGCTTAGGGTTGGGGATTCTGATAGGAAAATAACATGTCGGGAAAAATTAACCTTGTTGAATTAATCAATGGATTAGCGGTAATTATCCTGGCTGCCCTCATTGCCTGGTCAAGATGGAGAGAAAGAAGGCTGGAAAAAAGATTTGGGCTGAAGAATAATCCGGAGAGGTGTGCGGCGAACGAGCAGAGGCTGAAAGGGCTCGAGGAAAAGTATCTGAATCTGGAATCATCGAATCACCAGGATCATGAGAAAATTTTCAACAGCCTGGATGACATGAGGCAGCGGCTGGCTCGAGTAGAGACAAAAATAAATGGGTGGAAGAATTGAGGCCGCATAAAATAGCAACATTTCCCGATAAGTGGAGAGAAATTAGGCGATGAAAATTAAGACGGTAGAAATAGACAAATGTCGGCCCTGGGATAAGAATCCAAGAGGCATAAAAAAAGATGATTTCGAGCGGCTTAAAAGGCAGATTAAAAGATTGGGGGTGTATAAGCCACTTATCGCTACTCAAGAAAATGATGAATATGTTATTCTTGGCGGAAACATGAGACTTTTGGCACTGCGGGAATTGGGATATCAAAAAGTGGACATTTCTATTGTAGATGCCCCGACAGAAAAAGAAAAAATAGAATATTCTCTGAGCGATAATGATAGAGTAGGCTATTATGAAGAAGAAAAATTGGCGGAACTTATTCAGCCCCACCTTAAAGAGCTGGAATTATCCGATTTTAAGGTAGATTTAGGGGAAGCGATAAACCTTGAAAACCTATACGAGAAATTCGGGCCAGACCTGTCAGACAAAGAAGAAGATGAGTTACCGGCAATAGATGATAAGCCAGCCACAACCAAACCCGGAGACTTATATTTACTTGGTAAGCATAAATTACTCTGTGGGGATAGTTTTGATAAAGCAAATTTAAGCCGGCTAATTGGAAATTCTAAAATAGGCCTGCTGTTAGCCGACCCGCCCTATGGAATAAGTATTGTAGGTAAGGATGGCAAAATTGGCGGGGGGGGAATTTGTAATAATAATATATTTAAGCCTGTAATAGGCGATGATAAGCCCTTTAATCCAATCTTCTTTTTAGATATATCTTTGATAACAATCCTGTGGGGGGCTAATAATTATGCTTCTAAACTCCCAGATAAATCGGGCTGGATAGTATGGGATAAAGGGGCGGCTCACAAATCAACTTTTTCTGAATGCGAACTTGCCTGGACAAATGTAGGCAAGGCCATTAAAAAATATGAATATTTATGGGCTGGGCTTTCCAGACAAGGCAGCAGAAAAGATGAAGGGGTTAAAAGAATGCACCCCACCCAAAAGCCAGTCGGTCTTTTCGCTCAGATAATAAAAGAATATACCAAGCCTGGCGATATAATCCTTGACCCATTTCTTGGCTCGGGAACAACCATAATAGCAGCCGAGAAAACAGGGCACCCGTGTTTTGGAATTGAAATTGATCCGCAATATTGTGACCTAATCATAACCAGATATGCTAATTATGTCGGCATTGATGAAGAGCAGATAAGGACGACAAAGCAGGAGGCTAACGATAATGGCTAAGCGGGGCAGACCTTCCAAGCTTCCGAATATCGACTTAAGGCAAGTTGAGGCTTGCGGAGCGATGGGCTGCACTATTGAAGAGGTAGCTTTATTATTTGATGTGGCACCGAGAACAATTCAAAGTTGGAAAAAAAATCAGGAGTTCTTGCTTGCCCTAAAAAGAGGCCAGGCAAAGGCTGATAATCAGGTGGAGCAGAGATTATACAAGAAGGCCCTCGATGGTGATACTACGG
>Ga0265293_10008023_pt1 | contig 15899 bp, 16 predicted proteins | sample Munlanlewell138R_FD_192505 | JGI IMG/M metagenome (GOLD analysis project Ga0265293, IMG submission 192505) | Leachate microbial communities from a municipal landfill in Southern Ontario, Canada - Leachate well 138R | ecosystem: Engineered > Solid waste > Landfill > Unclassified | place: Canada...
ACGTGTGAACCGCATCATGCGGGAAAACAACCTGCTGAGCCCCTACAGAAGGCCCGGGGAGACGAATAAGCGCGAACATGATGGTACTATAATCACGGATGCACCCAATGTCATGTGGGCCACTGACGGGAAGAGGTTTTGGATTGATGGGTCAGGTTGGCATTGGTTCTTTGGTGTGATCGATCACTTTAACGATGAGATTATCTCATGGCATATTGCAAGGAAAGGCAACCGGTTTGCCGCCATTGAGCCTGTTAGGGCCGCTGTACGGAAGACTTTCGGTTCGGTAGGTAAGGATGTGTGTAAAGGAATGAAGTTGCAATTAAGAAGCGACCATGGCTCGCAGTATGACTCTGCTGATTTTATGAATGAAATGAAATTCCTGGGATTGGAGATGTCCAAAGCGTTTGTACGGTCACCGCAATGCAACGGGATAATAGAGCGGTTTCACCGCACCCTGGAAGAACAGGTGTTGCAAACAGAAACATTTTCTTCCTTTGAGGAAGCTTATAACAGTATTAATCAATTTATTAATGACTACAACACGGATTGGATATTTCATAGACTAGATTACTGCTCTCCTGTAGAATACAGGGAAAAGTACGCCGAAAGCCAGCGAAAAGTAAAAGATGATATACCATCGGGCAATAAGGATCCTGAGGTTCAGCTTGTCCTCATTTCAAGTGGCTCAATGCCACGAAGAAATGAAATAGCTCATCAGGCAATGGTAAAAGGGGCAATTACTTACAGTAACACCCCTTCTATAAATCCTTCGGTATAATATATCACCATCGGATCAGCTTGTCCGATACAAAAGTAATAAAAAAGATTAAATACAATTAATGTGCTCGGTTATTACGGGCTAATACAAAATAGATAAAAGATACTTACTATTTTATAAAGAGCAATTACAGAAATGTAGTTGCTCTTTATATTTACCTAAACTGCAAATAAAGTTAAATCTCCCGCATTAGTTAAACAAATAGTTAAATCACTTGTTTTATTCATGTGATTAAAATACATTTGCATATCTCAATTTAGAATATTAAAAAAACAAATATGGATAAGCTTACAACAGAACAAAAAATTATCAGAGCGGCTGATAAACTATTCACTCAAAAAGGATATGCTGCTACAAAAACGCGAGAGATAGCTGAAGAAGCAGAAACCAATCTTGCACTTCTTAATTATTATTTTGGCAGCAAAGAAAATCTCTACAAAAAAGTAGTACAAGCAAAGTTCAAGATGTTACTTGGCTCAATAGCTCCTGTATTGTCAGATGAGAGTTTTACTCTCGAAGACAAAATCAAAGCAATCATAGAAAATTACACTAAACTGCTTCTTGAAAATGAGGAACTCCCCATTTTTATATTAAACGAGCTAACGGTTAACAAAGAACTTTTTAAAGACATCACAAACAATGCTCGACAAATTGCTCAACCGGTACTCGATAAACAACTAAAGGAGAAAAACATTAAAATGTCTGCCGCCAACTTAATAGTAAACACCCTTGGCCTCACCCTGTTTCCATTCGTAGCCAAACCGCTAATTGTCTCGTCTGGGCTAGTTAAAGAGGAGGAGTTCATTGGTTTTGTGTCTGAACGAAAGGAGGAGATTTTTGAATGGATAACAAAAACTATCAAATAAAAATAAGAATTATGCGACTTAAAACTTTACTGTTATTAATTAGCTTGATTTTGGTAAACACGCTGTTTGTTGCAGGTCAAACTATAACTATTGACGACTGCCAGAAGAAAGCGGAAGCTAATTATCCAGCAATCGCCAGATATGATATTATTGAGAAAACAAAGGAGTTTAACATTGCTAATGCCAATAAAGGATATTTGCCACAGGTTACATTAAGTGCTCAAGGTGCTTGGCAATCGGATGTTACAAGCATTGATCTTAATATGCCGGGGATAGAGATTCCAACTATCGACCAAGATCAGTATAGATTTGTAGCTGAACTAAACCAGGTTATTTGGGATGGCGGAAGAGTTTCGGCACAGAAGCAAAGTATGCAAGCAAATGCAGAATTAGAAAAAAAACAGCTTGATAATGAAATATATACTTTAAGGGAGCGTGTCAACAACCTCTACTTTGGCATATTACTGATGAAAGAGCAACTCAACCAGCTTGAGATTCTAGAGAAGGAACTTCAGCGCAATTACGACAATGTACAGGTGTATGCACACAATGGTTTGGCTAATGAAACCGACCTTAACGTGGTGAGGGTTGAGCAACTTAAAACCGGTCAGCAGCGCATTAATCTGGAGTCAAATCTTGATGCATATATACAGATGTTATCGGTGCTGATTGGTGAAGAGCTCAACAGTGATCTGTTATTTGCTAAACCCGATCCACAAAGTACTCTCATCTTACCAGTAATCAACAGACCTGAATTGATGATGTTTGAAGCTCAAGAGCATGCAATTGAATCGCAAAGATCGCTTCTAAACGCTAAAATAAAGCCAACTATAAGTGCTTTTGCTCAGGGTGGTTATGGTAAACCGGGCTTGAATATGTTTGATAACGAATTTACACCTTACTTTTTAGGGGGAGTTCGTGTATCGTGGAACTTTAGCAACCTATACACTTTAAGGGCTGATAGGAAGAAAATCGACCTGCAGAAATTAGCTGTTAACTCACAAAGAGATACATTTTTGCAAAACCTTAATATCGTAATTCCTCAGCAACAAATTGAGATTGAGAAATTCAGAAAAATTATGCAAGATGATGATGAAATTATTAGACTGCAAACTCAAATTCGTGAAACTGCAGAAATAAAGGTTGAAAATGGAACTATGACTGTCTCCGATCTGATTAAAGAAATAAATGCAGAAGAGGCTGTAAAGCAGGCTAAAACTCTGCACGAAATTCAATTTCTAATGTCGGTTTATTCACTTAAGTATACTATAAATCAAAACTGATTTAATCAATATACAAAACCCTAAACAACACTCATCTAACCAACTCTTGTCTAAATAATTCTTATCTAAACAGCTCTTATCTAAATTATTAACAGTACAATTCTACATAACATCAAATTATGAAATCATTTAAATTATTCACAACATTATCAATCCTTCTTCTACTTCTTTCATGCGGTAACAGAGAAGGTGATTACGATGCAACCGGATCGTTTGAAGCAACAGAAATTATTGTCTCTTCTCAGGCAAACGGCAGGATACTAGAACTTAACATAAATGAAGGCGATCAGCTGCAGATGGGACAAATGGTTGGGTATATTGATAGTACTCAGCTCTACCTCCAAAAGATGAGTCTTCTTTCTAATGCAAAAGGTGTAATTGCTCAACAGCCCGATATAAATGCACAAACAGCTGCTTTGAAGAATCAAATAAACACATTGAAAAGGGAAAAAGAACGAGTGGAGCGACTAGTTGCTGCTAATGCTGCCAATCAAAAACAACTTGATGATATTGTGTCGGAACTGGAAATAGTAGAAAGTAAACTCTCTGCCCAAACATCCACTTTGCAAAAGAGCAGTGCCCATATTTCAGCACAAAGTTCTACGCTAGAAATACAAGTTGCACAGCTTAACGATCAACTTGAGAAGACCCGCATAGTAAGTCCCATTTCAGGAACCGTACTCAACAGATTCGCCGAAGCGGGTGAACTGGCCACAATGGGAATGCCTCTTTTCAAGATTGCCAATACAGGTGAAATGTTTTTAAGGGCTTATGTAACAAACAATCAGCTTGCGCAAATAAAGTTAAATGATGAAGTGACAGTAAGTGTTGATGACGGAGCAGGAAATATGAAATCATACACAGGCACAATAAGTTGGATATCAAGCAAATCGGAGTTTACCCCAAAAACAATACAAACCAAAAACGAACGTGCAAATTTAGTTTATGCACTCAAAATAGCTGTACAAAACGATGGTTTTCTGAAGATTGGCATGTATGGCGAAGTAAAATTCAAATAATATGATAGAGGTTAATGATTTTCATAAGAGTTACGGAAAGAGTGGTAAAATAAATGCCCTCAACGGAATCTCTTTCAACGTAAACGATGGAGAGATATTTGGAGTAATTGGTCCTGATGGCGCAGGTAAATCCACACTATTTAGAATTCTCGCTTCACTTATTATGCCAGATAGCGGTACGGCTATTATGAACGGGTATGATGTGGTGAAAGATTACCGTAAAATCAGACAGATTATTGGTTATATGCCGGGTAGATTCTCGTTATATCAGGATTTGAGTGTAGAAGAAAACCTGAAGTTCTTCGCAACACTTTTCGATACTACTATTAAAGAAAACTATCATCTTATTAAAGATATCTACCAGCAGATTGAACCATTTAAAAACCGCCGTGCCGGTGCACTTTCGGGAGGTATGAAACAGAAGCTAGCATTAAGTTGTGCCCTCATTCATAAACCCGAAATTCTGATCCTCGATGAACCTACAACAGGTGTTGACCCGGTATCCAGAAAAGAGTTCTGGGATATGCTTGCACGATTAAAAGAACAGGGCATTATTATACTGGTGTCTACGGCTTATATGGATGAAGCTAGCAGATGTGACAGAATTGCACTTATTCGCGAAGGTGAGTTCATAGCATCCAACACCCCACAAGGTATTATTGATGATTACTCAGATATATTATGGGCTGTAGAAGGAAGTCGGATGTCAGCTATTCTGCGCGAATTGCGTAAATACGAAAAGATTAAAACCAGTTTCGCATTTGGAGACAAAATCCATATCACTGTAGATGAGAGTTTACAGATAGGCGAGCTTAAGCAATACCTCATAAATAGAGATTTCAGAGATGTTGGTATAAACCCTATTGAGCCTACTGTAGAAGATTGTTTTATGGCATTAACAAATTAATTGTTTGGTAATAAAGTAATTGTATGACTAATAAAGTAATTGAAGTATCAAATCTAACAAAAAAGTTCGGCAGTTTCACAGCTGTCAACCATATCACATTTGATGTTAAAGAAGGAGAAATATTTGGGTTTCTTGGCGCTAATGGAGCAGGAAAAACAACTGCAATGCAGATGTTATGCGGAATAAGTATGCCTACGTCGGGAGAAGGGACCGTTGCCGGTTACGATATCATTAAAGAGAATGAGTTGATAAAACGAAATATAGGGTATATGAGTCAGAAATTCTCATTATACGAAGATCTTAAAGTATGGGAAAACATTAGGCTTTTTGGTGGTATTTATGGTCTCTCAAACAAGGTGATTGCAGAAAAGACCGATGCACTACTCAAACAACTTAATTTTGCAGAAGAACGAAACACTCTGGTGAAATACCTCCCTTTGGGATGGAAGCAAAAGCTAGCCTTCTCGGTAGCAATTTTTCACGAACCTAAAATAGTATTTCTTGACGAACCCACCGGAGGAGTTGATCCCGCCATGCGAAGACAGTTTTGGGAAATGATATATGATGCCTCCGACCGCGGAATTACAGTTTTTGTAACTACCCACTATATGGATGAATCTGAGTATTGCAACCGGGTATCAATAATGGTTGACGGCCGCATAGATGCACTTGATACACCTGCAGCATTACGCCATCAATTTAATGCCGATACAATGGATGAGGTATTCAGACAACTTGCACGTAAAGCAGAAAGGGATTAAAATGAAACAATTTATAGCATTTGTAAATAAAGAGTTCCGTCATATTATTCGCGATAACAGAACGTTGCTTATAATAATTGGGATGCCAATAGTAGAGATTCTCCTGTTTGGCTTTGCCATAAATATGGAGGTGCAGAACATTACTGTGGCTTTTTACGACCCATCACCTGATGCAATTACCACAGGCATTACAGAGCGGATAAAAGAAAACTCTTACTTTAATAATCAGGGAAATATGCCGTCGATGGCAAAAATGGAAGAAGCTATGCAAAAAGGAGATCTCGATCTGGCGGTTGTATTTCAGCAAAATTTCCAAGAAGATTTAGTACAAACAGGAAACGCAGCAGTTCAATTACTTGCAAACAGTTCCGATCCCAACCGCGGCTCTATTTCTGCAACATATGCCACAGCAATAATTGCCGGGTATCAGCAAGAACAAATGGAGCTAATGCATATTCCTTTTCAGATACAAACCGAGAACAGGATGATATATAATCCACAGATGAAATCATCATATATGTTTGTGCCGGGAATAATGGGACTGGTGCTCATGATTATCTGTACCATAATGACATCTGTTTCTATTGTGCGTGAAAAAGAAAGAGGTACAATGGAGGTTCTGCTTGCATCACCACTTAAACAGGGAACAATGATTTTTGCAAAAACAATTCCTTATATGGTGATATCGTTTATCGACTTTATCATTATTCTGCTGCTTAGTTATTTTGTACTTGGCGTACCTATAAATGGAAGCTTATTATTGCTGTTTTTGGTTGCACTTATCTATATCTCTCTTACTTTAACTTATGGATTAACAATCTCAACTTTGGTAGACAAGCAGATGAACGCAGTAATCTTCTCTGCTATCACAGCAATGATTCCAGTGCTTATGCTTTCGGGTATGATATTCCCTGTAGGCAATATGCCTGTCGTACTACAAGCATTTTCTGCAATTGTTCCTGCACGATGGTTTATAGATGCAGTGCGTAAAGTAATGATTCAGGGGCAAGGATTATTCATGATATGGAAAGAGGTGCTCATAATGATAGGAATGACGATATTCCTTTTGGGAGTTACAATTGCAAAAACAAAAAAGAGATTGGAGTAAATCGTATGAAAACATTGAAATTTCTAATAGAAAAAGAGTTTAAACAGATGTTCAGGAATCCTTTGATTCCAAGACTAATTGTTATGTTCCCTACAATGGTGTTGCTTGTTTTCCCATGGGCAGTTAGTTTCGAAGTAAAAAACATTAAAATAGATGTAGTAGATCACGGAAAAAGCATCTACTCAAAAAGACTCACAGATAAGGTGGCTGCATCAAAGTACTTTATACTGAATGATACACCTCTTGATTATCAAACTGCTATGCTAAATATGGAGAATGGTAAAACAGATATGATACTAGAGATACCTGCATCGTTTGACAAGGATATAGTTAAAAGCCAAACCTCAACTGTTGGGGTTGCAGTAAACTCTGTAAACGGTACACAGGGCCTGTTGGGCAGCAATTACATTATGCAGATTGTGAACGACTTTTCATCTGAAATGCGAGGCGAACTTATAAATACATTACCACCACAATCAAGGGCCACGATCATGAATATGCCTCGTGTTGATATTGTTCCACAATACAAGTATAATCCCGAGCTCGATTATAAAAACTTTATGATACCTGGTTTTATGGTGCTACTACTCACAATTTTGTGTGGTATTTTACCTGCACTAAATATTGTTATGGAAAAAGAGAATGGCACTATTCAGCAGATTAATGTCACTCCTATAAGCAAGATTAATTTTATACTTGCCAAACTGATTCCCTATTGGGCTGTGGGTCTGGTTGTAATGATTATTTCAGTTACTTTAGCTTATGTGATTTACGGTTTATGGCCGGCTGGAAACGTGATTGCAGTACTTTTCTCTGCTATAGTTTTTATTCTCTCAGTTTCGGGTCTGGGAATTATAATATCCAACTATTCCGAAACAATGCAACAAGCCAGCTTTCTGGTTATGTTCTTTATATTAATTCTTGTCTTACTGGGCGGTATGTTTACACCAGTTTCGGGTATGCCTGCCTGGGCACAGACAATTGCAGCTGTCAATCCTTTCAACTACCTCACAAAAACATTTCGTATGCTTTATCTAAACGGAAGCACTCTGGCCGATGTGTCAAACAATTTATTTGCACTGGGTATAATTGCTGTGGTACTTAATGGATGGGCTGTATTCAGTTATAAAAAGAGAGGATGATTATCAACAAAGTTATATATTAGTTTGTGTATATAGATAACGGTAAGCTGAATCAAGAAGTAAATGAGAACTTCGATTACGACATATTTTCTGCTTATGATTTTATCCTTTAATGGATATGGTCAGGTTGACTCTGCCATTATAAATATACCCCCTACACAAAATTCAATATTAATTTCTGAAATAAATGCCAGTAAGGCTGTAAGTATTAATGTTGGATTAAATATGACGATGCGTGGATTCAACCGTTTTATTCTTGAAGATGAATATGCTCAAATTAATTTACGTTCGATGAGAAACAACTTTAACACTTTGCCCGTATGGGATACAAATCAATTCACTACAAACTTTATTGGTCATCCGTATCATGGGTCAATTTATTTCAATAGCGCACGAACAAATGGATTTAATTTTTATGAGTCGATTCTTTTCAATCTGGGCGGTAGCCTTATGTGGGAGTATCTAATGGAAACCAAGCCCCCATCGCGTAATGACCTTGGTGCAACTATATTTGGAGGAACAGCATTAGGAGAAATATCTTATCGATTGTCTGATTTGTTCATTGATAATCGAAAAACTGGTCCTGAACGTTTTGGCAGAGAATTTCTTGCAGGTCTTATGTCACCTGCCCGCTTTATTACTCGTCTTACAACCGGAGAAGTATGGAAATCACAAAGTATGAAGGGAAACCATCTTTCTACATATCCACATATGGTGGAATTTTATATGGGGATAAAGAGCTTTGAAGAGATAAACAGTGAGCGGAATATAACTAGATTTACTGTTGGAACTGATATTGAGTATGGAGATATAATTGGAACAGATGCGCAAATGCCATATGAATGGTTTAGATTTGGTGGTGAAGTTGAATTTGGAAGCAACTATTTTCATCTTACACAAATCAACAGCATAGGACTTCTCTTAAGGAAAGACCTTTATCAAACATCTGATGGATTAGCAACAGCAGGTTTATTTCAGCATTTCAACTACTATAATATAAATCCAGCAAATGATGACAGGGTAACTTCAAAACTATATTTTTCAGAAACTGCATCAATTGGTCCGGGATTAGTTTATCAGCAGTGGAAAGGTTTCAGTATAACTCAGATAGGAATTTACTTAGGCGGAATAATACTTGGAGCAAGCATCTCAGATCATTTAGAAATTGGTGACAGAGATTATAATTATGGAAGCGGATTTAGCTTAAAGCTTAACAGCTCTGTGCAATGGAAAGAGAGGCTGTTAATTACAATATCATCAGAAAGTTATCTTCTATTTTCCTGGAAAGGATTAGATGACTACGACATTCTGAAAGAGATGTCAATTGAAGAAATTGATTTTCTTAATGTTCAGGGAGATAAAAGCAGGGCAAAACTTCACCTGCTTGAGCTAAACATGAGATATATATTGAATGAAAGTGCGCATTTTTTTGTAAGAACTCGGCAGTTTTACAGAAATACATCTTATGACTATTTTCCAAAAATGGTATATCAGTCAGAAGATTGGAGTTACTAACTTTGCTGAGACAAAAAGTTAAGCATAAAAAGCTTACTTTTGTGGAATATGAAAAAACAAAGAACACATTACGACAAGGCATTTAAAGAAAATGCTGTCAAACTAAGTCTCGATCGGAAAAATGTTTCCGATCTCGCACACGAATTAGGCATTTCACCAGCGCTGTTGTATCGCTGGCGCAAAGAGTACCGGGAACGAGGGGAAAGCAGTTTCCCCGGCAATGGAGTCCGTTCTCGTGAAGGAGAAGCCGGCAGGGTTGCAGAGCTGGAAAAACGCCTCAAAGAGGCTGAAACAGAACGTGACATATTAAAAAAAGCTTTAGGCATCATCTCCACGAGCGATCGTTGATCTTTCAATTTATCAAGGATTACAACTCGAGGGAGTGGACGATTGGGATGATGTGTAGAGTATTGAATGTATCTCGTAGCAGTTATTACCGCTGGCTTAAAGACCCGGTGGGTAAACGTAAAAGGAAGTCTATGAAACTTAGCCGGGAAATTAAAGATGCATATTTCAAAGCCAAGGGACGCAATGGCAGCCCCAGGTTGGCTAAAGATTTGCAAGCATCGGGAGTCAATGTTTCCAGAACAACCGTGGCTCGACATATGAAAAAGATGGGTTTGCGCAGCAAGCTCTCGAAGAAGTTTAGGGTAACCACTGATGCATCCCACAACTGTAAGGTGGCGCCTAACTTGTTGAACCGTGATTTCAAACAAGATGAACCTATGAAGGCATGTGTGTCCGACATTACTTACATCTCCTGTAAGGATGGATTCCTTTATCTTACATGCGTGATTGATCTTTTCGACCGCAAACTCATTGGGTGGTCTATCAGCGATAATTTGACTGCTTCCTGCACTGTCATACCGGCTATCAGGATGGCCAATCGTAGCAGACCGTTTAAAGAAGGGATGATCTTTCACTCTGACAGGGGCATCCAATATGCCTGTAAACAAACCGTTAATTTGTTGCAGTACTATAAGGTAGATCAAAGTATGAGCAGGAAAGGCAACTGTTGGGATAACGCGGTGGCTGAAAGCTTTTTCAAAACTTTCAAATCGGAATTGGTCTATGGTACCAAACTCAAAACAAGAGAGCAAATGCGCTTGGATGTATTTGAATATATTGAGACCTGGTATAATCATAAAAGAAGATTCTCAGCATTGGGGAACTTAACCATTGATGAATTTTGGGAACAGTATAATATTAAAAAACAATCAATTAAAAATGTCGCTTAACTTTTTGTCTCAAATAAGTTTGCAAGTCCAGGGACTCTTTGAACTATCTGATGTCATAACTCTATCCTGCTTTATTTGTTCAACATCCTGCTTTGTAATGCCTAAATATTTCATCCACCTGTATATGGTGTTCCTCCCTCCAAAGTTATACTTTTTCATTAACTCCGGTTGAGAAATTTCAGTAGTTAAGTACTCTTGCACGATTTGATATATCAATTCGTCCGGAAATTTGTTGAATTTTGTCTTCATTGTCCTGTTTTTAATTTACTTTTAGTGTAAACCTATTTCAGGACTAGACAGTGCAAAGACTGCACCTTCTCCGTACCAAGTCCGCACCTTCCTCGCTTCATGCTTGCATCAGGCTTGTATCATCTTTGCATAAAGTCCACTCCGACTTCGCCTCTGTATCCCGCTCTACATGCGGCAAAGAGGCAGGTTCGTTTTACACCGGTTTCGCGGAATCCGATGTCGTTTTCCCTGCCTTAGAGCGAAGGAAGAGCGAAGAAGAAGCGATAAAAAGTCGGCAAAACCCATCTATCGAATAAAAACTGTGTTAAACCAAACACCGAAAATTGCTCCCGTATGCCGTCGTATTTGTTGAAACGGATATAACCGTTGTTAAGTCAATACCCCAATATCCAAAAACGGCCATCTGTATGTTGCATATTACAGGGCTAAATCGAAAACTCAGCGCTAAATCGGAATGTAATTTTTCCCAAAATGGAGTTTGGGTGAATTCGCACTTGCTGGTTGATTCTTTTATTTCGAGTATCTCATGCTCAAACTACATGGATTCGGGTGAATCAGGTGGGGTATCTACAAAATGATATTAAGGTGGCAGTATGGGTGAGTAAGGAGAAAAAAATGTCTCAAGTTTTGAAGTCATTGATATTCAAAGCGGGGAAGTGGTCTATTCGGGCAATAAAATCAGGGATATGGGCAAACAACCGGCTTTTGAATCATCGGCACGATTGGATTTTCCGATACGTTGGGAGCTAAACTTTTAGCACCCTATCATTCCGAATTTTCGGAAATGTTGCTCCAAAAGGCTGAGGATGCTTATCGCAAAGGAGTGGTTTATCATGATGAGTTTGCCGATTATTCTACGAATGAACCGACAATGGATGGAACTCCTTCCCTTTGTTTCTATCTGGGGTACTTAAACTCGCAAGCGAATGCAAATGAAAAAAGTTGTCGCAACCACAAAGAGTAAAGAAAGTTGGGTTAAAAAACGGAATTCATATATCAAAAGTATTATGCAGTAACGTTTAATTTATTACTTTTGTAACAAATAAACTAGGGGTGCCAATTTTATGGCTGAGATTATACCCTTTCACCTGAACAGGATAATACCTGCGGAGGGAAGTAAAGTATACATAGAATTTTTATCGGTTTTCAGTTTAGCTCCCCCTGTTTATTTTACTAATCATAATTTAAAAAAACAGAACTATGGAGCAAATTGTATCGATGGGAATTATTGATTCCTACTTCAAAAAACTTAAAGAAAGCCTTAATGTTGATGTAGCTATTGTGGGTGGAGGCCCATCGGGTCTGGTTGCAGCCTACTACTTGGCAAAAATGGGGAAAAAAGTATCGCTCTACGAGCGCAAACTTGCACCGGGCGGCGGTATGTGGGGTGGCGCCATGATGTTTAATGAGATAATGGTGCAACGTGATGCTATCCATATCTTGGACGAGTTAAAGGTTGATTACAAACCTTACGTGGATAACTACTACACTATTGACTCGGTGCATGCCACTTCGTCTCTAATTTACCAGGCTACTAAAGCCGGTGCAAAAATATTCAACTGCACTTCGGTGGAAGACGTCGTATTCCTAAACAACAAGGTTAGTGGGCTTGTTATTAATTGGACCCCTGTTGAACTTCAAAAAATGCATGTTGATCCATTGGTAGTAATGGCTAAATCCGTTATAGACGCAACGGGTCACGACTGCGAAGTCGCACGTACATTGGAGCGCAAAAATAACATCCGATTATTAACTGAAACCGGCTCAGTGATGGGTGAACGCTCGCTTTCGGTTGATGAAGCAGAACGTACCACGATTGAGAATACCAAGGAGATTTTCCCCGGTCTTTATGTCGCGGGCATGGCTTCCAATGGTGTCAGCGGCAGCTACCGAATGGGGCCAATCTTTGGCGGAATGTTACTATCGGGTGAGAAAGTTGCCAAGCTTATTGACATATCGCTTAGCGTGTCGGTGCAATGATGGATTTTGGTATCTACATCATAATTACCAAGCCGCAACTTCCCTACACCACAATTGCTGAGAAATGCGTAAAAAATGGCATTAAGATGCTTCAACTACGTGAAAAAGATCTATCGGACAAAGAGTTGGTGAGAATTGGGAGGGAAATTAAAAGCATTACAAAAGGCTCCGAAACAAAATTTGTGGTTAACGATCGTCCTGACATTGCAGTCCTCTGCGATGCCGATTTTCTTCATCTTGGACAAGACGATATTGCGATGGAGGATGCCCGACGAGTTGTAGGCGATATGCGTATTGGACTATCTACCCACTCTATTGAACAAGCTACGGTAGCTCTTGCGAAGAATCCTGATTATATTGGGTTCGGTCCTATTTATCCAACCAATGCAAAAGCTATTCCTGATAAGCCGGTGGGAACAACCTTATTAAAGCAGGTATTAGCGATAGCGAAAATTCCTGTAGTAGCAATAGGTGGAATTTTTCCCGATAATATTGAGGAGGTAATCGATGCCGGAGCCAGAAATATCGCTATGGTAAGGCACTTTATGCAAACCAACGAGTTTGATTCTCGCGTGTTAGAAATCAACAAATTATTAAACAGAATAAAATGAGTACCCAAATATTAAAAGCCAAAAGTGGAGTAATTACATCCGAAATGGAAGTTGTTGCCAAATCTGAAAGGGTTACTCCCGAATGGTTACGTAATGAAATTGCCATGGGTCGGGTTGTAATTCCCAAAAATATAAATCACAAATTCTCTCCTCGTGCAATTGGCAATGGTCTTAGCATTAAAGTTAATGCTAATATTGGCACTTCGGAAAAGCATTGCAATCTAACTGAAGAACTTGAGAAGATGAAAATTGCTATCCGATATGGAGCCGATGCCATCATGGATTTATCAACCGGAGGAAATCTACGGGTAATACTGCAACAAATAATAAAGCAGTCGTCGGTAATGGTTGGCACTGTTCCAATTTACAGTATAGCAACTCGGTTGTTGGCTAAAGGCATGAAAATTTCACAACTCGACCCTGAGGAACTTTTCGATGAGATTGAATTACAGGCTCAAATTGGAGTCGATTTTATGACACTGCATTGTGGAGTAACCTGTTCATCCCTGTCATTTCTGGAGAATGACCCGCGTGTATGCGGGATAGTAAGCCGGGGCGGAGCACTGCTTAAACGATGGATGACCGATAATAACAAAGAAAACCCGCTCTACGAGCAGTACGATCGTGTGCTGAAAATTTGTAAAAAGTATGATGTAACTATTAGTTTGGGAGATGGGCTACGTCCGGGTGCTGGTGCCGATGCCACTGATCGTGGTCAAATTGCCGAATTGCTTACCCTTGGCGAACTGGTGGATAGAGCGCGCAAGTACGGTGTACAAGTTATGGTAGAAGGGCCGGGACATATGCCTTTAGATCAAATTGAAATGAACATGAGGGTTATGAAGCGGATTTGCCACGATGCTCCGTTTTACGTTCTTGGACCTCTGACAACTGACTCTGCACCGGGCTACGATCATATTGTCGGTGCAATAGGGGGAACAGTGGCAGCAATTAATGGAGCCGATTTTCTTTGCTATGTAACACCTGCGGAACATTTATGCTTACCAACTCTTAACGATGTACGCGAGGGTGTTATGGCTAGCAAAATTGCAGCTCATAGTGCCGACGTGGTTAGAAACGTTGGCGCGGCGCGTGAACGCGATTACAACATGTCCAGAGCCCGTCGCAACCTCGATTGGGAACAAATGTACACCTATGCACTTGATCCTGAAATTGCACGTCGAAGAAAATCGGAATCTGAAAGTGGTAATGAGGATCATTGTACCATGTGTGGCAACCTTTGTGCCGTTAAGAACGATAGAAATCTGTGATGGAATACTTCTTAACCATTGCCGCATCAGACAATAGCGGGGGTGCCGGAATGCAGCATGACATGAAGGTGGCCCATACGTTGGGTTATTGGGCCCTGTCTGCTGTTACAGGCATTACAGTTCAGAACTTTAATTCTGTAAGCAGAGTTGATGCCCTGGACTCGCATTTGCTCCAATCGCAAATTAAGGAATGCTTAACATCGTTTCCTGTAAAGGCTGTTAAAATTGGAGCAATTTGCAGTGCCGATAATATATTGGCAATTGCTGAGAGTCTTCAGAGATATCCTGTTAGCAATATTGTGCTCGATCCTGTTCTATCATCTACAAGCGGTAAAGATTTTCTTAATCCCTCTGCACTGAATGTGCTCACTGAACAATTATTCCCGTTAACCGATTTGATTACTCCAAATCGACCGGAATTTGAAATTTTAACCGGGAAAAATATTGATGATATCGATACTGCCATCGCTATTGCGAAGGATAAGTGTTGCGAATGGAACACTTCGATTTTAGTGAAGGGAGGGCATTTCAACAGCACAAATATCACAGAAGCAATTGTTACCAATACTGAAGTATTCCGTTTAGAACGTCAACGCAAACAATTTCGCTATCAACATGGAACGGGTTGTGCACTATCTTCCGCTCTTGCATGCTACATGGGGAAGTGTTTATCGTTAATTGAGGCGTATTTCAAAGCATCAAACTATGTTGTGGATTTTTACGACCGCATTCAGAATGAAATATAAACAATATAAGTCCGACTAAAAACAATCCGGAATGATGAAACGAAAGATTCTTTTATTCTTTTTTGTTGCTTTTTTGACGACTTCGTCTTTTGCTCAACTCTCGTTGCAGCAATTTCTTAATACGCCTGCATTGAAACATGCTACAGTGGGGGTGTGTGTGAAGGATTTGGAAACAGGAAAGACCTTGATTGAGCACAATGCCGATAAATCGCTTACGCCGGCTTCGACGTTGAAACTCATCACCACAGCCACTGCGTTGGAGCTGTTGGGTCCCGATTACCGATATGCAACCACCCTTGCGTTGGATGCCGATAATCTTTCCCGGATTCTGGTGCTGGGTGTTGGCGACCCAACTTTGGGAACCGAAGCTTTTGACGAAAATCGCTATGCTTTTCTTTCGGATTGGGCAAATGCCTTAAAAA
>Ga0265293_10008024_pt1 | contig 15894 bp, 14 predicted proteins | sample Munlanlewell138R_FD_192505 | JGI IMG/M metagenome (GOLD analysis project Ga0265293, IMG submission 192505) | Leachate microbial communities from a municipal landfill in Southern Ontario, Canada - Leachate well 138R | ecosystem: Engineered > Solid waste > Landfill > Unclassified | place: Canada...
TTCCAAATTCGACCAAATGCACGCGATTCCGGATTCATTAGGCAGATTTTGTTCTAAAATCGCTGGAATGCACGATTATTTTAGAATTATCATCAAATAATCGTGCATTTCGACAAATTCTGCCCATAAATTGCGATTTTACCTGAATTTACCGTGCATTTCAGCGAATTCTGCCCATCGAATTTGGAATTGGCGGTCAAATCGTGCACTTCAGCGATTTCGGCTCAACTCTGCGAATCTGTTTTTACGAATCTGGTTTTTTATCTTTCCGCTTTATACAAAACACCGTGAGAAACACCGCCGCGGCAAAGGAGAGCACGCTCACAAGCACATAGCCGCCGGCCTCGTCAAACAAAAGCATGGACCCGTAAAGACCCGGCACTTGGCCGCGGGCCGCGCCTGTCATGCTGCCTGCCATCCCTATGAGAAAAACCGTCAGCAGCACACTCAAAGAACCGAAGCCTCTGATGATCCGCCGTTCTCTTTTGCGATGCAATGCTCCGGCGCGCTGCCGCACCCGTCTGACCCGTTCCACCGTACTGTGCATTTGGAACGCTCCCTTCTTTAAAACAGCCTCTATAGAAGCCCCCGGCCTAGCGAAAAGCGGTGCAGGATTGCGGCGACCTGAGCTCTGGTGGCGTTCTCCAGCGGCATCAGGTTCCCGTTGCTGCCCTGCAGAAGGCCGGCACCGCAGACCCACTGCACAGCCGGAATGGCGTATTCCGAAATATCGAACGCATCCGTGTACGAAAGAATATTGGTGTCCGCTCCTGCGGAGACATCGTACCCCTTATGCTGTGCATAGCGGTGCAGAATCGCTGCAATCTGTTCGCGGGTAATCGAATCGTCGGGGCCGAACCGGCCGCTTCGGTAACCGGACACAATGCCGTTCGACGCTGCCCATGCGACGGCGTCAGCGTAATACATACTGCCTGCAACATCTGTAAAGTCCGATGCGCGATTCAGCGCCGGGCTGCCTTCCATGCGCCACAGCACGGCCACCAGCATGGCGCGGGACATCGCGAGGTCCGGATTGAACGTGCTGTCCGCCGTCCCGGAAAACAAGCCGCGAACGGCTGCGTACTCGATGTCCTCTTTCGCCCAATGGGTTCCGATATCGGCAAACTCCGGCGGCTCCCGGTAGCCGATGCCAAAGGTTGAGAAGTGATCGGTGCTGAACAGCAGCGCTCCAGCATCCCGGCTGTAGCCGGAGCTCCAGAGCCACTCCGCACCGCCCTCGCCATCTATGTACACCGCACACAGCCCGGACGGGTTTTCGCCGTCGGCAGGAATGTAAGGCAGCGCAACCGATATCCACCCGCCGTCGAAGTCTGTGATCCTCTTGCCTCCGGAGGTAACCGTGAGCATGTAAACTGGACGGTCGCCGACCGCAGCTTGCGCTGCAGCCGAAAGGGTGGACAGTTCCATTTTCTGCACCGTGATGGTTACGTCATTATCCATGTTCTGCAAAATAGCGCCCAGAGCCTGCAGATCCAGCGACAGCGTAATCTGCGGTGTTTTTATTTCCAGAAGCTTCACTTCCGCATCCACCAGCGCCTGCAGTATTCCTTCGTTAAGAGCAAGAGGCAGGGTGTTAAACGGATCCTGCAGCGACGAAAGGTCGATGGAGACGGCGATGCCGTTTGACGTGCTGCCGTCACGATTTGCCAGATCCAGCGCCGCATTGATCGCATTGTTCACATCCCGCTCGCTGACGGTTGCGTTGACCTGACCGTTTGCACCGATCGTCGCTGTGGGGTTGATGATACCCGTGGCAGCTGGATTGGCCTGCCCCGGGCCGGACGGTGATGTGGTTGAGGTGATCTCGCTGCCGGAGACGGGGCGAGCTTTCCACTTGGCATAAAGGGTCGTATCGGAAGTGACCGTATCTGTGGCAAAGTCCCAGGCAGTTGTGAGTCCTTCCTCCCTGTACCAGCCAATAAAAGTGTGACGACTCCGGGTCGGATCCTCAGGCTCTGCGATGGTTGCCCCGTGGAGAACGGTAAGATCTGCGACAGCCGAGCCGCTGTTGCTTTCGAAGGTGACGGTGTAGGAATTCCGTTCGTAGTAAAGTTTCAAGACCAGAGTTCCGTCACCTGCGATAATCCCGTTTTGTTCTCTACCTGGGTGGGACATCGCCTCAGTGAATCCAGTATACGTTTGAGCAGCAGCGGTAGCAGTCTCGCCTGTGGTGCCAACTAGGTTTTCCGTACCCTTTATATCATAGCCATCCCCGGCAACATTCTGTTGATAGTGCTCGACCGTGTATGGCGTATCTGTGTTTGCAATCCATTTTGCGTAAAGGATCGTATCGGAAGTGACCGGATCTGTGGCAAAATCCCAGGTTTCTGCAAATCCTCCATTCTTGTACCAACCGTTAAAAGTGTAACCGGCTCTGGCTGGGTCATCAGGCTTCGCGATAGTTGTCTCATAGAGGGGGCTGAGAGCCGCGACTCCCGAGCCGCCGTTGCTCGCAAAGGTGACGGTGTAAGAATTGCGATAATAATAAAGCTCTAATACCAGGCTACCGTTGCCCTCGATATTCCCTTTAGCCTTTCTACTTGAATGGGACGCATCCTCTGTGAATCCTTCATACGTTTTAGCTGTCGCGATAGCTTCTGCATCTGTGGTACCGGTATGCTCGACCGTTTCCACTATATCGTAGTTATTCCCGGCAATATCCTGACGATAGTGTTTAACCGTGTATTTCGTATCTGTGTTTGGTGTCCAATGAGCATAGAGGATCTGGTCAGCAGCCAAATTAACAGTAGTACTTGACGTAACCTTCGAGCCGCCGCTGGCAGCTGTATACCAATCGGTAAATGCATAGCCTGTACGAGTCGGCGCTGGCAGATAGCCGTAGGGTTTACCGTGGACGACGGCCTTGGATGCAAGGGGTACGATACCGCCATTGGCACTGAAAGTTAGCGTATAAAGTTTGTCCAAAGGGTGAAGCGTGGGGTACTCTGCATCGGATAGGTTGGACCAGCCAAAAAACTCATTCGGTGCGGCCTGAACCTGCACCCAGGCATTGAGGGCATCGCAGAGGGTCTTGTCTGCATAGGAGGTTGAGCCAAGTTTATAAGAAAATGTGGCATCCGTACCTTTGCCCTGGCCCTCTGTAAAGCTGCTGCTGTTTGTGTGTTTGTTGTTGGGAGCACCATGATTTGCTGTTCCTACGAGCCAGTAGCAGTTTTCAATTGTACCGTTATCATTTCTTCCGGCAAGCCCACCAACAAAGCTGGAGCCTCCACCGGATGCATTCGTTGCACCTGTGTTAAAGCAGTTGGCCATCGTGCTGCCTGTGGAATCGTTGTCCCCAACAAGGCCGCCGGCACTGTTTACCGAGTCACCATTTTCGGCACTCACTGCTCCCGTGTTAAAGCAGTTGGTCACTGTGCTGTTACCAGTATTGTTCCCCGCAATGCCGCCAGCAAGGTTATACTTGTTGCCTTGAGCAGTGACGGAGCCGGTGTTTGAACATCCTGTAACCGTTTTGTTACTAACTCCAGCAATGCCGCCAGCACGGATGTATTTTTCACCTGTAGCTTCCACTCTACCGGTGTTATGACAGTTCTCTACCGTGCCATTATAGTTACGCCCTACGATGCCACCCGCAAAAACTTCTTCATTATCTGCAGCACCTGTTGCAGTCACATCGCAGGCGCTGTTACAGTTCTTCACTGTACCTCCGCTGTTCAAGCCTACAACGCCACCGGCATGTGCTCCAGATCTGTTGACGCTCACACTACCAGAAACAGAGAGATTTTTTACGGTTCCGGTGGAATAACCAAACAGCCCTGCATAGCTAGTATCTGTTACGTTTGCTATCATATTGGTGATACTGTGTCCACCGCCGTCAAACGTGCCGTCAAAGACGCGACCTACATACCCAATCGGCGTCCAGTAATGAGCTGAAAGGTTGATGTCCTCTGCAAGCCTGATGGTTATATTGGAAAGAGAACTTCCTCCGTTTACCACGCGTGCCATCCAGGCCAGCCCCTCTGCACTGGATATTTCTATATTGTTACTATCGACGATTTTATATCCAGCTGGCTGGGTTGTTACTTTGTCTACCCAGTTTCCACTCGGATCAGCTGCCTGCACCGCGGTCGGCAACAGGGTCACCACCATACACAACACCACTGCCAGACTAATCGCTCGTTTTTTCATTGTCCCGAATCTCCCCTTTTGCATCTTTATCATTGCTATGAATAAGTCCTCTATCCCTATAGGTACAGAAAACCTCAAAACTACGCACCCGAAATCGAACAATTATAAAATATTTTGCAAATCAAAAGAGCTGTCGGACCGGCAACTCTGCAAACGACGATCGTTTATATCAGGCTTGCGGCTCGGTTCTGAGCAGCCGGCCGGCGCCGATTCGGATGACGATGGTGAGGACGGGCAGTGCGTAGGCGATGTACTGGACGGGACCGCCGTAGGCGATCAGCAGATTGTAGACCGCATGGAAGATGATGGCGGCGCTCAAAAGACCTGCCGTTCCTGCGATTCGAAGCCAACCGCGCGGCCACACGTAGACGAGGCCGTAGCCGACGACCGCCCCGCAGATGATGTGCATGGCGCCCGTGCCAAAGCCGCGGATCAAGAGGAACGACAGCTGCGAAGCGCCGTTTTGAGTCAGGTAGCAGATGTTTTCAAAAGTAGCAAAGCTTGCGGCGACGATCAGCACGGCTGTGTCGATTTTCTCCGGCTTAGGTTCAAAAATCAGCAGGTAAAAAAGCAGAGGCAGAAGCTTCATAATTTCTTCCACCACCGGAGCGATCTGCGTCGTAGCGTTGATCAAGTCTGCGTTGTACAGCCTGGCAAAAAAAGTGTTGATGTACGCGGAGAGCAGACAAGCGGTCATACCTGCAAGACAAAAGAAAAAGACGCGGTAGTGCTTCCTGCCCATGCAAAGCGCAGTCACGATGAGCGGGGCCGCGATGCAGACAAAGATGTTTTCAATATAGGTCATGCGCCCACCGCCTTCCTCGTCGCAGGCAGCAGCGAAAAGAGCGAGGCTGTCAACAGGAAGTCAATCCAGAAATAGGGATTCGCGAGAGTTTCGCCGGCCCAGAAGCAGGAAGTTGTCCACAGGCCGTACTCCAGGGCGATGATGAGCAAAACGGCAATGTGAAAATACTGCCTGTCGCGCTGCTTCCCCCTCTGCCTCCGCGCATACAGCAGCCCCCGAACAGAATACCGCGCAGCGAGCATGGTCATGCCGCAAAGCAGCAGGTTGTAGAGGATGTCGCCATGCGTCAAATACAGCACCAGCTGCGGGACGCACACGACGGGAATCAGCCACATGGCTGAATGCTTAAACGCTCTTTCGCCCGGCGTGGATAAGGCGTATTGCAGTGTCAACAGGAACAGGAAGCTGGCAAACCATCCGAGATCTGCCACATAGAAAATCTGCGGCGTCTGGAAGAACAGAAGTACATGGAGCGTCCAGTAGAGCGTGCCCAGCGAGAAGGTCGCGAAAAAACAGGCGAGCAGAAAGTATTCCTGCCTGCGGCTTCTATAATACAAAATACCGGCACCGACGCCGGCGATCAGCGTAACCAGAAACTGTGAGGCGTTGTCGAGGAGCTCAACCATCGCAGCCCTCCGCATCGTCGCGATCGTCCCAGTTTTTCTGGCGGATGCGGTAGCACAGAATCGTTACGCACACACCGAGGGAGAAAGCGAGAACGCCGATAAGCACATAACCGATGGCGCCGGTTCCGTTAAAGATACCGGCGGCCGCGCCGAAATAGCGATATTCACCGCCGGGCAGATTCGCCATGATTCCGGGCATCGCAATCGCAAGCCCTGCGATTGAGCACAGGCAGGCGCCGGCCGATGAGAGTCCGATGATGAGGCTGCGCCGGTCCCGATTCTTCCTCTGTCTTTCCCGTACCCGCTGCGCAACCGCTGCGACGCGCTCCTCTGTGCTACGCATGAGTCATCCCCTCCTGTTCCAGTCGCTTGCGCAGCGAATGCCTGCCCCGATATATCAGATCCGACACCTGCTTTTCGCTTTTTTCCATGACGGTTGCGGCTTCGGCATGGCGCATATCTTCAAAGTAGACGAGGTACAGAGCCTCCCGGTAGTCGGGGTTGAGCTGCTCCATGCACAGGTGCAGCAAGCGATCGCGCTCCTGCGTTTCGACGACTTCTTCGATGAGCGTTTTGCTCTCGGGTTCCTGCCCCAGGTCTTCCAAGCTGAAGCAGCGATACCGTCGACTCTTGGTGACAAAGCGAAGGGCGAGGTTGCGCGCGGTTTTATACAGGTACGCCTTGAAGCAGCCTTCCCGGATGCGCGGTTTTTTGACAGTGAGGTAGGCGAACGCTTCGATCATCAAATCCTCGGCATCGTTCACATCGTGGAGATACGCGTTTATGTAAAACGTCACGCTGTTGCCGTACTGTTCCATCAGTTCGACAAGCCCGCTCTCATCTCCATCCAGATAGCGCAGCCAAAGGACTTCATCGCTTCTCATTGCCTGCGCTCACCGCCCTTCATCAAAACAATAATCTCTTATACGAAAAAACCACAAGTCTTTCGGATCTTGTGGTTTCTCTTTGCTGGTGGAGAGTACGAGGATCGAACTCGTGACCTTTTGACTGCCAGTCAAACGCGCTCCCAGCTGCGCCAACCCCCCACACGTGCGTCAAACGCAAAGACATAGTACCACTGTCCGAAAGGAATATCAAGGAAAAGTCGCCGATTTTTTCTTTTTGAAACGCAGGAGCAGCCAGGTGACGATGCCCAGCGATCCGATGGCTTTGACAGCCCGGGACGCGGCGGCATAGCCGGGTTTGAACAGCGGCAGCGTGGTGTCGATCGCCACGAGCAGAAGCGCAACCCCGACGAGTCCCGCGATATTGCTTTTGTTGAAGATCTTTTTGAACGGAACATCCGGGAACATCAGCTTGGCGCCCAGCCCGAACGTGCCCAGCAGCGCAGCCGCCCCTAAAAGCCAGGACAACAGAAATCCCGCAGCCGGCTGCAGCAGTCCGGCCCACAGCACGGACAGCGCCTGAGAAACCAGCATGCCCACTCCCCAGAGCGGCAGGACGAGCGCCGTCCGAATCCCGGGCGGTATCCCGAGAACCCACTGGCGGGCCCGGTCCGCAAACGTCGCTTTGCTTTCCTCTTCCGGGGCCGCCTGCTCCGGTTCGACGAGCTCGTTCCCGTCGAGGTGAAGGACGACAGGCGGCGGCCCGCTGATGTCCTCGGGCGCAATGATATCCGCAGCCTCCGGCAGCAGCGAACTCAACAACACGGCAGCCCCGGCGATCAGGCCGGCAGAAGCCGCAGCTGTTTTCTTTTTGCTCGCAGATCGCTGTTTTTCTTTGTGTTCATCCATGTGCAAATCATACCATATCGCATGTTTTTATGCTATACTTTCCATGTATTGCAATATAAGCCATTCCGCGCCGGAACCCGCATGCAGATACGCTCGCATGCCTGCCGCTGCGGACCGATTGAGAAAGGAGTCTCGAATGAAACCGCTGATTGGAATCACATGCAGCTATTCACAATCCGATCACGGCAGCGCAGAAGGATACGGTCTTCGCGGACAGCATTGGACCCTGCTTGCAAACGACTACGTCCTCGCCGTCGAACGGGCCGGCGGCATACCGCTGCTCATCCCGTTCCCGGAAGAAGCCCAGACGCTGTTCGACCTCGTCTCCCGCTGCGACGGCATCATCGTTTCGGGCGGCGACGACGTTGCGCCCTTCCTGTACGGCGAAGACGTGACACCGCTCACCATGCACCTCGAGCCCACGCGCGACAAGCAGGAATACCTGTTGATGAAGCACCTGCTGGAGCGCCTGAACATCCCCGTGCTCGGCATCTGCCGCGGCCTTCAGATGCTCAACGTCGCCGCCGGCGGCACCCTGCACCAGGATCTGACATCGCTGGGGAAACACCACACGCTGCTCAACGTCGCACCCGATTCGTTCGCGCACCGCGTCCACCTGACGAAGGGGTCACGCATGGAACAGATCGCAGGATGCGAGAGCATGCTCACCAACTCCTACCATCACCAGGCCGTCAAAGATCTGGCTCCGGGATTTGTCGCATCGGCAGCGGCCGCCGACGGCGTCATCGAGTCGATCGAAAAAGAGGGTGACCGCTTCGTGCTCGGCGTGCAGTGGCATCCGGAGATGACACCGAGCTGCCGCATCAATCAGAAGATTTTCCAGACGTTCGTGCGCGTCTGTGCAAAGCAGAGCGAACTGTGAATGCTCCGCAGATTTCGGGAGGCTCCTGTGAAACGGTGTGTAATCGTCGCGGGCGCTGATATCCGCGACTACGAAGTAATCCGTAGCTATTTTCAACCTGCGGATTACTTCGTGTACTGCGACAGCGGCCTGGCGCACATGGAGGCGCTGCAGGCTCCCGCAGATCTGATCGTCGGAGACTTCGACTCGCATCCCGTGCCGGACCTGCCGGCAGAGACGATCGTCCTCCCGGAAGAAAAAGACGATACCGACACCGTGTACGCGGTAAACGAAGCGCTCGCACGAGGCTTCGAAGAGTTTCTGCTCGTCGGGGCGACGGGCGGGCGGCTGGACCACACGCTGGGCAACCTCTCGATTCTGCTGAAGCTGGATACGCTCGGCAAGCGGGCTCTCATCGTCGACGAGCTTTCGGAAATCGAAGTCGTGTCCGGTGCACCGGCCTCCGTTCCGGACTCGTTTGCGTATTTTTCGCTTCTCTCCGTCAACGGCTGCGCGCGCGGCGTAACGGTGAGCGATGCGAAGTACCCGCTCGTAAACGCCGACATCGACTGCGAATATCCCTACGGCATCAGCAACGAAGTCGCGCCGGGCGAAATCGCCAGTGTGCGCGTGCGGGAAGGACGATTGCTGCTCATCCGGATACGGGAGTAGCACGATTCGTCAATTAGAATCCCAGATACTTTTTCGCAAGGGAAACCTGCATTTCCACGACGGAAGGCAGCACGTCCTCGTCGATGTTAAAGCGGTTATTGTGGTGCTCGTAGTGCGTCCCTTTCGCTTCGTCGGCGACGCCGAAGAAGTAAAACGCGCCCGGCACGCGGCGGGTAAACTCTGCAAAGTCTTCGCCGATCATAACGCCGACATCCTTCGAGATGACCTTATCGGCTCCGAGGACTTCCACACCCGTTTCCCGAATCATTTCCGCGATCTGCGGGTCGTTGTCCAGCAGCGTGTTGCCGCACTTGAACTCGAGTTCGTACGTGCAGCGATACGTCTTGCACACGCCGTCGATCATTTCGGCGAGACGGTTTCTCACCTGCTCGTCGTCGTTGTGCAGACAGCGGACCGACCCTTCGAGCACGCAGGTATCGGGAATGACGATGTTGTACTGACCGCCCTGGAACTTGCCGACGGTGATCGTCGTGGGATGCAGCGAGTTGTTTTCCAGCGTGTGGTACGCCTGGAAAGCCTGCCACACGTGCACGCCGCAGTCGATGGGGTTGATGCAGGCATGCGGCGCTCCGCCGTGACCGCCCTGACCGGTAATCGTCAGTTTAAAGTAATAGCTCGATGCCATGATGGGACCCGGGATGATGCCGATGGAGCCCGACGGCAGATAGGACCACAGGTGCATGCCCAGGATGACATCCGGCTTCGGGTTATCCAGTGCGCCGGCCTGGATCATGTCTTCAGCCCCTGCGTCCTCTTCGTTGGGCTGGAACAGAAATACGATCGTCCCCGGGATTTCGTCGCGGTGCGCCGTGAGGATTTTGGCGACGATGAGCATCACGGACATGTGACCGTCGTGTCCGCACGCGTGCATGAGACCGGGATTTTCCGAAGCAAACGGCAGACCGGTCATCTCCTCGACCGGCAGCGCGTCGATATCTGAACGGAGCATGAGCGTCTTGCCCGGACGGCCGCCCTTCAAAACGCCGATGATGCCCGTCTCCAGACAGCGGTGGACATCGAGCCCCAGGTTGTTTAAATAATCCTCGATGATCTGCGCAGTCCGAAACTCCTGCTTGCCGATCTCGGGGTGACGGTGAAAATCTCTCCGAAGCTCGATGAGCTCAGGGGTAAGTGCAGCAATTTCCTTTTTAAGATCCATATCATTTCTCCTTTAAATGTGAATGCGTCCTACCATGATAATTCGGACCGTCATAAAATGTCAAGGATTCGTTATTTCGTTTTATACCGCCGTGCGCCCTGCTCGTGATATAATACAAGCCGGAGGTGGAGCATGCTGAATCTATACTGCGGCAGAGAGTCGCACGACCTGGAAGCGTTCCTGTTCGGGAAAATCCGGCAACGGCTCGACGCAATCCGCAAAACCGAGAGCCGCGCTGAGAGAGTCGTCCTGGTCGTGCCGGCACAATATACGCTCAAAGCCGAAGAAGCCGCCTTTTTTCATCTGAAGGAAAAGGGATTCTTCGATCTGCAGATCATGTCGGGACACCGGCTGATGCACCACATCTTCCACGAAACGGGTCAGCCGGGCCGCATACCTGTCAACAGCCTGGGGCGCACGCTTCTCCTTCGGAGCGTTTTACGGGAAGCCGGACCCGAGCTCGAGACATTTTCAAAAGTCGCAGAATCGCCGGACTTCCTCACCATGGTTTCCGACCTGATCGCTTCGTTTAAGCAAAACGACCTGCAGCCCGTTGACGTCGACGAGATCCTTCGCGCCGTCGGACCGGACCGCATCCTGCACGGCAAGCTCGCCGACATGCACAGGATATACGCAGCGTACGAATCCACGCTTGCGGGCAAGTGGATCGACACAGAGGACCTCGTCCCCGAAGCCGCGCAACGCGTCAGCAAGAGTTCGTTCATCGCGACATCGGACATCTGGTATCACGACTTCTATTCGTTTACTCGGCGCGAAATTGGGTTCCTGGGAGAGCTGATGCAGGCCGCACCCTCGCTGTCCGTCGTCCTCGCCGGTGCCGGCTCTTCCGATCCGGACCGCGAACTGTTCGAGCCGGCCGACCGCACGGCAGGTGCATTGAGCAAAGAGGCGGGGCAGCGCTCCGTTTCGCATGCGATCTCTCCCATCCCGGACAGCTGCATTCGGGCGGATCGTCCCGACGCGCTGGCGCATATCGAGCGCCAGTTTTTTGCACTGCCCGGCATCCCGTTCAAAGGTGACGAAACGCAAGATGCACTCTCGCTGATGCGCGCCGGCGACCCGTATGCGGAATGCCTTGCGATTGCAAGCGACATCATCGGGCTGTGTGCGTCGCACGGCTACCGGCCGGAAGACATCGCTGTGCTCACAAACGACACCGCCCGCGCTAACATTCTGCACCGCACGTTTGCCGAACACGCCATTCCCTGCTTTCTGGACGAAAAGCGCACCGTCTTACACCATCCTCTGATTCGCACAGTCGTAAGCCTGTTGAATCTCACCGCCGACGGGCGGCTCGCAGGCGATGTGCTCGGTTTTCTGAAAGCCGGCATCGCATCGGGCTTCGACGACGGGGAAGAGGACTTTGAGAACTACGTGCTGCAATACCATATCCGCGGCGACCGGTTCAGCAAGCCATTTGTCTACGGCAGCCGCGCATTCGGCGAGGACGGCATGCAGAAGCTCGAATGCACGAGGCAGCGACTCGACGATCTGCTCAGTCCGTTTGCACAGGACATGGAAAATGCCGCAACCATCCGCGACAAAAGCGACGTGCTGGTTCAGTTTCTCACCGGTCCGCTGCAGGCCGGCCAGGCGCTCGAACAACAGGCTGTCCGTCTCGAGGAAATCGGCATGACCGAGGCCTCCCAGGAGGCGCGCCAGATCTGGGATCTGCTCTCAGATCTGCTCGACCAGCTCGTCGAGCTCCTGGGCGACCGGGAGGCGACGATTGCAGAATATCGGGACATTCTCATCGATTCGTTTTCGGATTTGAAGGTCGGGCTGCTGCCCCAGGCCCGGGAAAGCGTGCTGATCGGCACGGTGGGCCGCACGCGGCTGCCGAACGTCAAAGCCCTGTTTCTCGCCGGAGTCAACGACGGCATCCTGCCGGCCGACCGGCAGAGCGAAGGCATCCTGACCGACCGCGAGCTGGCGCAGCTCGAACTCCTCGGTTATGTGACGGCCAAGGGCGCGGAGTCGGACCGTCAGGAGGAGCAGCTGCTGATCTACCAGGCGTTTACAAAGCCGTCACACAAACTCTACGTCAGCTACGCCGACGCCGATACTGATGGCGGGCAGACGCGACCGTCGCAGCTCATCGCGCGACTCGAGGCTCTGTTCCCCGATCTAAAAATCCGACCGGACCTCCTGCATCCGGACTGCGAAGCCGAACGCTATCGAGCCCACATTCCGGCTGCGCTTCACCTGACCGCCTCCCTGCAGAGCTATCTGGCCGGCGAAGACGATCATTTGTCCGGGACGGTCCGCCGCATCTACGACCTCCTGCTCGAACATGCACCGGACACAGCCAGAGCCATACGGGAAGGCTTATTCTTCTCGAATGCCACCGATCTTCTCACCGACGACAGCGTGCAAATGCTGTATCCGTTCGATGCGGGAAACGATCAGTTCTCGTTCAGCCCGACCCGGCTCGAGACGTTTGTAGGGTGCCCGTTTAAGCATTTCGTAACGTACGGCCTGGCTCCAAAGCAGCGTCAGCCCTTCGACCTCACCGGTCGGGAGATCGGGGACGTGTACCACGAATGCCTGATGCGGATCACCGTCGATCTCCAGAAGGAGACAGAGGCTCTCGGCCTCTCCGTCACCCACCCGGACTCTCCCTGGATGACGATTACGAAGCCGGAGTGCGAGGAGCGGGTGCGGCAAGCGCTGGATGACATACGAACCGAGCTGTTCGAAGGACTGCTCGATGCAGGGAAGGAGCAGACCTACCGGGCCGACCGGCTGTCCGCCGTCGCCGGTGCGTTCGTGTGGCACGTGATCGGCCACATCCGCAAAGGGCGCATCGAACACATCCTCACTGAGGTCGGATTCGGGAAAGGCCGCATCATCCCGCCGCTTGTGATTCCGCTCGGCGACCGGCGCGTGCTGATTGAAGGGAAGATCGACCGGGTCGACCTGCTGCCGGCGGAAAATCCGGAGGAGCTCACGCCGGTCAAGATCATCGACTATAAATCCGGTCAGGCGGACTTCAACCGCGACCTCATCGCGCGCGGGCTGCATCTTCAGCTGATGGTCTACCTGGAAAGCGGCCTCGGTGCCGCCGAGCGCGCAGAACCGGCCGGGATGTTCTACTGCTACATCGAAGATCCCCGCATCCGCGTCCGGCCGGAACAGTTTGCCGAGGATGAGCTCTCGGACGACATCGTCCGCTCGCTCGAGGAACGCTACCGGATGGAGGGTCTGTTCGTCGATGACCCCGGAGTCGTAGAGAGCATCGACGGATCGCTTCAGGAAGGCGAGCGCTCCACCGTCATACCCGTGCGAAAAAAGGACGACGCCTACACATCGACCCGCGCCGTATCGCGCGAAGACTTCGAAGCGTTCCGACGTGAATTCCGCCACACGCTCACCGGAATCTGCGAACGGCTTACGCACGGTGCAACGGATATCGATCCGCAGAAGTTCGGGCGCGACCGCACAGCGTGTACGTATTGCGAATACGGCAGCATCTGTCTGTATGGGATTACGAGCGGAGAGTCTTAACGCGCAGAGCTTTAGCGCACAGAGACAACGTGCATGCAAAAAACCGGACTCTCCGAAGAAAGTCCGGTCCCCTGCCCTGACGGGAAGCCGCGCTAGCGCGCAGCGCTCGTCAGGCGAAACCCCTTATTGAACCACGAGTCGGAATAATCCAACTTGAGTCCGTCGATATAGGCATCCAGCTCCCTGGTGTAAATCACCTTGACAGCGTTGGCCTCTACGACCATATCGTCTTCGCGTTCCAGCTCTTCCAGAGCCAAGCCCCACTGGGGCCCGCCTCAGCCAACCCCTCCGAAGCTGATGCGAAGCATCTGCTCTTCCGGATTGTCTTTCTCCGCCGCGATTTCTTTAAACTTCTTTGCGGCTTCATCCGTAATCTGAATCATCTGCATCTCCTCTTTTCGTTCAATACACCCGGAATCCCTTAGAAAACCAGCTGTTTCCGTAATCGACGCGCAGTTTGCGCGGCGCATACAGCTCGATGTCTTTTGTGTAGACGACCCGTGCACCGTTATCCTCGATCACGATGTCGCTTCCAAATTCCCGCTCATCCAGAGCGGCTGCAAGACGCGGGCCTGCTCAGCCTGCACGGCTCATGTAGACCCTGATTTTCAGCTTTTCCGGATCCGGGCGCGTCGCCGCGACTTCCCTGTATTTCTCCGCGGCTCGATCTTTGACTGTAATCATCACGATCTGCCTCCGTTCGGTATGTGTAAACATGCGTACAACATTACTATGTCACAGCCCGGGGATTCTATCAGTGACGGGGTCACACGCTGCTGCCGGCGCATGGCCGGAAGGTTATGCGAGGATGTTCTACGCATTCTGCCTGCCTGATGCATGGACCGGCAGGTTATGCGAGGCTGGTGATTCTGTCGAGCAGGACGATCATGAGCGGGACAGTCACGATGGAGGCCAGAAAGCTGGCGACGAGATACTGGTTGCTGATTGCGACATCTCCGTTTTGGCGGGCGGTCAAAATCGGGATCGTGCTCAGCGGAGGTGCCGCTGCAGACAGCGTGAGCAGGAGTGCAACGTTATAGCCGGGCTGAAGCGCATAGATAATGCCCAGAAATACCAGCGGAAACACGACGTTCTTAAAGAGAACGAACTGCGCCACCGCCCCCAGGCGGACCCGGCCGGCGCTGCGCATGTCGAGATAGATGTATCCGCCGAGCGTCAGCATCACGAGCGTAAATGCCAGGTCGCCCACTTTCTGCGCGACGGAGACGATGACGGTCGGAATTTTCGCGCTCCACCCGAGCAGGATGACGGCGAGCGTAAACAGCGTCATGCGGATGAGCGGGTTGAACAGCTTCTTCCAGTCGCGCGCGAACCCCCGCGGCCCGGCCTGTTCGGTGCGTCCGCGAAACAGCACCGGATAGAAGTTAAAGTAGAAGGCGACGGAGAACAGCGTAAACAGAAACAGTTCCGCCACGTGCACGGAGGTCGTCCCGAACAGGCCGACGATCAGCGCAAGCGGCACGAACAGCGAGTTGTAGAGGTACATCGCCACGACGCTTTCCTTTCGGATGTCGGCGGGGAAGGTTCGGCCGAGCACGAGCGCCATCAGGAGTGTGACAGCGGCGAAAAACGCCCACCACAGCGGGAAGGCCCACCAGCGGCCGTTCGTCGACGGGTCGAACTGCTGCACGAGCGTGGCAAATACGTAGAGAGGCAGCGACACTTCGAGCGCCAGCGTGGAAAGATACGGCAGGATGTCCGGTTTGGCGATGCCGCGAGCCAGCATAAAGTAGCCGACGACACCGATGCCCAGCAGTAATAGGATGGCTTCTGCCGAAGCCGCGAGCGTGTTCATGGAATATGTTCTCCTTCCGGGAATAACATGCAGTTGCTGATTGTGCGCACGCTTCTGATGAGCGGTATCCGGTACAGTGATGGTCGGTTTATCGGTATACGTGTTCACCGGGAAGCCATCGTCTATATGATGCACACAATAAAATATATTATTGCATATATTACAATTACACTCAGTGACGGAATTACAGGGAGCCGGCTGGCTGGATCGTTGCGCGCTTTGCTCCCATGGTTTTGGGTGGGAGTTATACAGGAAGGCGGCCGTTTTGGGGTTTCCTGTATAACTTTTCGGGCAGAGTTATACAGGAAGGCGGCCGTTTTGGGGTTTCCTGTATAACTTTTCGGGCGGAGTGGCAGTGATACACTAAAGTTGTAATGAAGATGTGTGAAATGTATAATAATACCAATTAGAAAGGAGCACATCATCATGGTATACGTTGAGCCGGAGATACGAGAGAAAATCATCAAGCTTCACATCC
>Ga0265293_10008025_pt1 | contig 15893 bp, 17 predicted proteins | sample Munlanlewell138R_FD_192505 | JGI IMG/M metagenome (GOLD analysis project Ga0265293, IMG submission 192505) | Leachate microbial communities from a municipal landfill in Southern Ontario, Canada - Leachate well 138R | ecosystem: Engineered > Solid waste > Landfill > Unclassified | place: Canada...
CTTGCTGGAATTAGCGAAGGAAACATGCACCAGCAGTAGGTGAAGCATCAACCAGATAATCCGATGAGATGCCGGTCTGTCTCACTCTCATGCAAAGGTAAGATCAACCATTTAATCCGCTTACCCGGAACTGGAAGAAGAACTGGGCGTGTCGCTGTTTGCGCGTACTACGCGCAGCACGCGGTTGACTCGAGCGGGCACGCTGTTTCTTGAACATGTTCCTCGCGTGTTCGCTGCACTTGAGCAAGCGCGTGACAGCGTAAGGGCTGCGGCACTGGCTTCGGTCAACAGCACTAGCCGACGCAGAACAGATAGCAGCAGATTTCGTAGCGGCTGCTGCTCGTCATGATAAAGAGGGGGCGGTCCGTGCTGACGGGTAGTCCGGGGGCTTGGCTTGCTCATTTCCGTGATCTTGGAGAGCAAATGTCTGAAGCGATCGAAGCAGCATGGCCGATCTGCATCGGACCTCTACAGAGCAAGAAGGGCTCCATGACGCACGAGGATCACATCACCGAGCATCTTGTGCATGCTTTGAGGCGTACCAAGAAGGTACCAGGTCGGATCTCCTATCAGTACGTTCTGCTGGTCGCGGACGTCAACGACAATGTTTCCCTGACAAGCAGCATCGACTTCGTCCTGACGGTGGGGGATGATGAAGACGTCTACCTAGCCTACGAATGCAAGCGCCTGAATGTGCCGTATCGAGCTGGTGTGGCTAATCTTTGCGGAGCATATGTAGAAAATGGCCTCATGCGTTTCGTGACGGGTCAGTATTCCAATGGCCTCCCAATGGCGATGATGATTGGATACGTCATGAATGGGAACAACATCAGGGCACGCCAAGGCCTAAGAAGAGCGATGAAGGCGCGCATAGCTACCCTCGGGCTGACCGCCGAGCAAGACCATCCATCGCCACCGGGAGAGCCGACTCGCTTCCGTTCCACGCACACTTGTAAGTCCGGCCACAGCATGGAGGTGGAGCATCTTCTTTTGCCTTGGCCATGACAGATGAAGACTAAGAAAAGCTGGCTGCTAAAAACCAAGTATCAATTACGAACGAAGAGCCTGCGATGTGGGTTGTTAAGGCTATGTTAAATGTAACTAATTTGTTCTGAATAGGAGGCGAAGAAGCAACCTATGACGATCAAAGAATTCGCCTACCCTTGGCAGTTGTCATTGCTACAACGCGCCCCGGCTTGCTTTCTCCGGGCTCTTATGTGACTCCCAACCCACAACGTCGCACATCCCTCAAGCGGCTGAAGCAGAGCTAACCCATTGCGCTATATAGGGTTTCAAGCTTGTGTGATCTGCACGAAAATCTTGACATTGCCCATTTTTTATTCGGCGCAGGAGTGTCTTACGGCCTGCTGCTAACCCTTCAATTGGAGGTAAAGACCGGCGTGGGCGACAATCGGTAGACGCTAGAAGAGCTCGCCACCAAGTTTGAGCAAGAGAATGACAGACGCCTGATCCCACTCTTCATGCACTACTATGCAAGTTGCATACGACCCGCCGAACAACTTGATCTTAGACAGATAGAGCCTGAAGAACCAGGGGCGACGGTCTTCAAGAATTACCGCACATTCCTAACTACAGCACTTGAAATGGTGAAGCGCCGTAAGGCTCTGGATCGTCGCTGCAATGTGTTTACAACGAACTATGACGGTTGTTTCCCGCTCGTAGCCGACGCACTTATCAAGGAGGGTCACACAGACTTCGTGCTAAATGACGGTGCGCGAGGATTCGCGCAGCGCATTTTACAGGCTCGACCTCACCCTGAGCCCAGCGCTACAAACTTTTTTGATGATCATTTTCCTTTCAAAAATATAGACGAAAGTGTTTGTTGATCTCCTGATACACACAAACCAATTTGTTGATCGTTTTAAGGATTATTTGATCAACAAAGGATTTTATCCGACTAAGGGGCGTATTCCAGATCAAGGTTGCCACTGATTCCATGTGAAGCCTGCAGGTAGGCTGCACCGTTCTGTGCCTCGCGCAATCAGATGAATCGGCGGTTTGAACACCTCATCCAGATGGATGATCCAGTGCGTCATACTGGTGCGGCCACCTCGTGGCCCAGACGTTTGAATATCTGCTTTTGCCGTTAAAACGGCAGTACATCGGCATATTTGGAGCTGATCAGGAGGCCAACAGAGCCGAGATGGCGCTGCATTTGCCCAGCAGGTGTGTCGGGCGAGCCGAAGCTCAATACGCTGACGCAGCAAAGCGCGATGAGGACACTTGGATGCAGACGCGCAGCAGGGGAGATCGTCTGCAACAGCTTCATTATCCTCCGGGAGTTGATCCCGCTGCTGATCGATCTCGACTTGCAGTTCCGGCTCATCGAAGACGAAGGCCAAACACAAAAGTTACCAACTTTTTTTGTATGAACTTTTTTATTACAGACCCTATCCGCCTAGAAAGTTACCAACTTTATTTTTTCACTGTGTTATTTTTTAGCGGTAAAACAAGGCCTGGAAGGGGTTTTAGTTACCAACTTTATTTCGATACTACAGGTTCTGTGGCACGATAATAATGTTCGTAACATTCAAATAATGATAGTAACTTTGAAATAAAGCAGGTAACTTTTCCCATCTAACCTCGGCAATGTTGAAGGTACATGGGACATGACCAGCATTATTCTTGATTCACGCTCCCAGAAATGGATAAAGCAGGGGCGCGGCTCAGGCTCAGGAAAAGACTATCATCCATGGTTAACCGTTAGAGACCTGCCATCTTCTGGCAGGTCTCATCGTATCTGGGGGTTTCAAACCCAGAGAACACACCATCTATTATCAGACCTTGAACTAGCAGCCTTCTTTCTTTTTGACTGGAATTCAACCGTCACTGATATCCGAGAGCAATACCCTCTTAGGCTTGAAGACACTCTAAAACTAGCAACTGATGCGGGTATCCGCCATCCGGAAGTTGCTGGTCAAGTCCAAGTAATGTCCACAGACCTGGTTATTGATACAAATAAACTAAGCACTCCCAGATTGGCAATCTAAGTAAAAACATCTACAGACCTCTTCAATCCAAGAACGGTTGAAAAGCTTGAGCTTGAACGGCGTTATTGGAAAATGAAAGAAATTCCTTGGTATCTACTTACCGAGAAGCAAATCCCTAAGGTAGTAATAAAGAACATTGCATGGCTTTATCCCGCACAGATTGTCTTAGGAGAACTAGAAGGAACTCTTAGTTTTGCTCCTTTGTATTTGAAATATTTTCTTCATTACCCCTCACTGCAAATATCACAAGCCGCGATGATGCTAGATCAAGCTTGACCTTACCCCCAAATTAGTACCACCCACTCGATGAGACATCTGTATTATGCCGCCCTTTTGGCAAAGGCAGCAGGTGTCATATAGTTTAACGTGCTGTGCGGTCGCTCATTGTTGTAATAATCCCTCCAGGCATCGATGAGTTGTGTTGCTTCTTCAAGACTTCGCAACCAGTGCTGGTCCAGACACTCCCGTCGTAACCGTCCATTCAAGATTTCGACAAATGCATTTTGTGTCGGTTTCCCGGGTTGGATAAATGCCAGTTTTACCTGACTTTCCTGTTGCCAGAAGAACGTTGCTTTGCTGGTAAATTCGGTGCCGTTGTCACACGTAATCTGATCCGGTGCCCGCCGCTGCTGGATAAGCTGGGTCAGGAATCGTGCAACCAACGCGCCATTGATCGAGTAGGCGACCAGCTGGCCTACCCGTTCTCTGGAGAAATCGTCTTTAACATTTGGTGTGCTTCTGGTTAACGACCAGCCCCTCTGACTTGAGCATGCCGTGAAGCATCGGATAGCCCAGTGCCTTGTGCCTGGATGCCAGCTCAATCAAACGTGCTCGTACAGGAGCGTCGCTGGCCTCTTTCGGCTGATAACGAAAAGCAGTGCGGCTGATGCCCGACAGTTGACAGGCCCGACATTCACTCAGCCGATGGGAATCCATCAAACAGGTAGCAACAAGCTTGCGAGCCGCGGGCAGTTTTATCAATTTGCTGTTTTCAGACTCCAGTTCACGCAATCGCTTGGCTTCGCTGGCTTCCATGCCGGCATATTTGCTGCGCCAGTTGTAAAAAGTGCCTGTACTGATATTCAGGCGCCGGCACAGGTCGGGAACTTTGACCCCGGCCTCGTGCTCCTTGATGGCTTTGATAATCTGTTCTTCGGTAAAACGCTGCTTCATAGTGAGATCTCCATCCTGCAAGGTTATCTAGAAATCTCATCACGGTCATGGTTCTAAATTCGGGGGTAAGGTCAGGGCAGTTCAAACGGCTCCTGTGACAGGGCCTTTGCATGTGCCTCCAGCCAGTCGCGGCTGAATTCATGGGTGACCCGCTCCTGTTCCGCAGGAATCGGTGCAGGCTCCGTGGTGCTGAGCAGCGTGTCCTCGGAGTTGACGACCTGTGCCGGAACCGTTGTCGTGAGAACCAGGGTCGTGAGAAATAGCGCAACATGCAGGCGGCAGCGTCTGTTTTCCATATCCTTTTCCTTACATCGAGGGAATTGACAGATCTGATGAGCCACACGAAAGGAATCGCGAAAATGCGCCCATACTCTGCAATACGGAAAACCCTGCTGTTTTATTCCCTCCCGCCTGTGATTTGCTGCAACATGTTTTCTGCCTGTGCTCTCATGCCGCCAGCAGCGAGGAGATTTTCTCCTGGGCGGCGTTGATCCCGGTCAGTTTTGCCTGTTCGTTGATGGCCAGTCCTTCGGCATAAACGAATTCAACATCGGTGATGCCGATAAAGGCCAGAAACTGCCGCAGATAATCGCTCTGGGAATGGTCATCACCATAGAATCCGCCACGTGTGGCGAACACATAAGCCTTCTTGTCGGTGAGCAGTCCTTCAGAACCGGTACTGGTGTAACGGAAGGTTATGCCGGCTCTTGCGACATGATCAAAGTAGGCACGCAGCACCGAGGGCACACTGAAGTTGTACATGGGAACGCCGAGTACCAGTACGTCTGCCGCCTTCAGTTCATCGATCAGCGCATCGGACAATGCCGCATATTCCTGCTGCTCCGCCGTTCTTTCATGCACCGGTGTGATGAATGCCTGAAAACGTTTGAGATCGAGGTGGGGAACCGGCACTGCGGCCAAGTCGCGTTCGATGATGTGGCTGCCGGGATTGGCCTTCAGCCAGCGCTGGACAAACTGCCTGCTCAATGAAGAGGACTGTCCCTGTTCGCCAAACAGGCTGCTTTGAATGCTCAGAAGTGTTGCCATGATTGCCTCCATAGTGGGTTGTACTGGATGGGAGGCATTCAAACATTGATTAATTGGATATAAAAATATATATACCTGATGAAAACTATCCAATAATTTGATAGCTAAGGTTTTCCATGCAGCCCGTGCCCACACTTCATATCAGTCTTGAACAATGGCGCTGCCTGGTTGCGGTGGTGGATGCAGGTGGTTATGCCCAGGCCGCAGAGCGCCTGCACAAGAGTCAGTCAGCGGTGACCTATGCCATCCAGAAACTGGAATCGGTGCTGGATGTCCGGGTGTTTGTGATAGAAGGGCGCCGTGCCGTGCTGACACCGGTCGGGCAGATGCTGTATCAGCGGGCTCAGCAACTGCTGGAGGATTCTGCCAGTCTCGAAAAGGCTGCAAGTCGCGCTTCTGCCGGTTGGGAAAGCAGAATTTCCATCGCCGTGGAAGTGCTGTTTCCGATGTGGCTGCTGCTGGACTGTCTGAACCAGTTTGGTGAGGAGAGCCCGCAGACCCGTATCGATCTGTATGAAACCGTACTTGGCGGAGGCCGTGAACTGCTGGAGCAGGGCCGTGTGGATCTGGCGATACTGCCGGAGGTGCCACGAGGTTTCAGCAGCATGGCATTGCAGCATCCGTTCAGAATCATTCCGGTAGCCCATCCGGATCATCCCCTGCACCGGCTCGGGCGTGAGCTCAGTCTGCGTGATCTGCGCAAACACCGTCATATTGTGGTACGTGACTCCTCCAGCCAGCGCGACAGCAGAACCCACACGGTGGATGTCAGCCAGCGCTGGACGGTTTCCAATATGGCCAGCTCCATCGGAGCGGTCAGTCGCGGATACGGTTTTGCCTGGCTGGCCGAGGACAAGATCCGTGAGGAGCTGGCAACCGGCCAGCTCAAACCGCTGCCTCTGGCCGAAGGTCACGAGCGTGTTACCACGCTGTATCTGATTCATGCCGACGCAGACAACATCGGTCCGGGTGCGCAACGTCTCACCCGTATCATCCAGCAGGCGATGGCGGCAAAATGTGCTGCAGCCATGAGCACCTGAAACCAGATTCCACATTCCTGTACGCGTTTGAGCATAGATGACACCTGAACAGGGTGCGTCGTTTTGTCGCATTGCCTGGATGAATATCCGGCGGCATTATCCTTGACGTCCATTCCAGACTGATTCGCATGGAACAGGTAAATCAACAGATTTCTGCCTGCGGGTTTGTTTTATCCGGCAAAAATACAGAGAGGGAATATGCATGAACACACAGGTTTTTAAACGCGCATCGATGACTGCTGCACTGCTGGCTTCCGCTGCTTTTGTGCAGTCGGCAATGGCGCATACCGTCCTGGAAGTCTCATCGCTGGCAGAAGCCACGCGTGCCTACAACAATGTGGTGATTGGTCACGCCTGTGGTACGACGCCGGTGATGGGCGCATCCGTGGTATTTCCCGATGGCGCCTCGTCCATCATCAAGGTCAATGGGCAGATACACAATGGTCCGTTGACTGACTTTGTCAGCAACTGGGGCCCCAGCATTTCTGTTGTGCAGTCCAACGAGCTGTTCAGCGAAAGTGGTGTCAAACGCGGTCCGACCGGCAACATCGTTGGCTTCTGGGCTGGTGGTGGCGATGTGCTGTCTCCAGACATGATTGGCCGCCTGCCGTTTCGTGTGAACGCGGTGAACATTGCGCCGTCGTCCTGTGCCACCAGTGTGGTATTTCGTGTGGCGATTGTGGATGTCTGTGAAATCACTTCGGCTTCGGAGTTGCAGGCAGGCGGTCATGATGGTGCGCCGGTTGGTCTGTGGACCATGGCCGGTCTGGGTACGCCCTATGATGCCGCCTCTGACAACGCTGCGCGCCTGACCATCAACCGCAATACCACCAGCAATCCGCTGCCGGCAGCCTGTGGCAATGGTGTCAGCGTTGAAGTTCAACCCTCGGCAGAACAGATACTGCGGGATATGCCAATCGTCACCGGTGGTGTGCAGATCTGGCCGGAACTGTAATTGCCTGCATCAGCGCAATGAAATGATGAAAACGAGGAGTGAAATCATGCAACTGCGAAAACAGATTCACAATCTGCTGCTAGCCGTGCTGACAACGGCAGGCCTGCAGGCCGGTTCAGCGTTTGCTCATGGCGTCAGCGAAGTGATGGACGTACAGGGAGACGATGCAGCATTCACTGCGCTGGCGCGAGTCACCTGTTTCAACGATGGCAATGGTGAGGCCGCGTACCTGATGAGCCGGATACGTGACAAGTCTCCCGCGATCCCCGGCCTGTTGGTAACGGTTCATATCCTCAAGGGCGGGCGTGCCATCAATGCCACCGACACAAGTCCGGGTGACGCTGACTACAGCGTATGGGCTGCGCTGCCGGGTGGTAACGGTGTCTACCTGCTGATGCTTACCAAAACCGCTGCGGGTGCCCGTGCGTTCGATCTGGAGTGGCACTGCATGACGGCAGACAATGTGCATACCGGTACTGACATTCTTGTGGATCAATATGACTGATTGGTCTGTAACGGCTGTGTCCGGATTACGCTGGTTGTCATGCCTGCTGCTGTCGACGCTGTTATGGGCGGATGTACTGTCGGCACAGGAAACCGGCAGTCATGCGCGGGGCTGCGAATTGAGTCCGCTGAACGGGCCTGCACCTGAAACGTGGTCGGCGTTTGAGGGAAAACTGGTATATGTCGATTTCTGGGCGTCCTGGTGCCTGCCCTGTCTGCGCTCGTTTCCGTTCATGATGGAGCTTGCCGCTGAAACAGGATATTCAGAGCTGCAGATCGTTGCAGTCAATCTGGATGAAGACCTCGACGCTGCCAGGGATTTTCTGGCAGATCATCAGCTGCAGGATCCGGCACGCGGGATTCTGGCGGTGGTTGACGAGACAAAAGCCTGTGCACGTGCGTTTGGTGTGACAGCGATGCCCAGCAGTTACCTGATTGACCGCACAGGTGTGATCCGTTATCAGCACAGAGGTTTTCGACCTGCAGACGAGCAGATTGTGCGCGCGCAGATTCTGAAACTGCTGGAAGAATAGTGGCGCAGCAGGTTTTGAGGAGGGTGATGGTATGAAAACATCGGCAGCAAAATTCCTGATGGTGATACTGATGATTTCCGGTTTGATGTCCTGTGCCCATGTGAAACCTGCCTATGTCGAGCCATGGGAGCGCGACATTCTTGCGCGCGACCAGATGATGCCGGACCCGCATCCGGCTTTTTCCAGTATACGTTCACATATGTATGAAAGCCGCGAGGCTTCAGGTCGCCTGAAACCCTCCGGCAGTGGTTCTGCCTGTGGTTGTTACTGACGGCAAAAACAGACTACCCCCGGCCGCCAGCCTGCTGGCGCTGACCTGTGCCGCTGCCGCCTTGCCCGGCATGGTGCCAGGTGTCAGCGCTCAGAGCACAGAAAGCAATCAGCGTTTTCAGGCCGCACACTACCGTGAAGGCGGACGTGATCTGATCGACACCGGCAGTGGTATGAAACCACTGAGTGTGGATGTTGCCGCAGCCATGGGTTCAATCAATATTGCGAGTCGCTGGCGTGTTGATTATCGCCTGGCCCAGGATGTCTGGTCAGGCGCAACACCGGTGGCCACCGCACCGCTGGCTTTTCGTGGCAATCGACCGGTTCTGCGCAATACCGGCAGCGGAGTGGTGGAGTCCGGTGCCTCCCCGTTTGTGAACGGCAATCTGATGCTGGATGAAAATCTGGTGCCGCTGTATGCCGGTGGCCAGGGTGCCAGCGCAGATTCGCGCAGTGTACTGATCATGTCGTCGGCGTCACCGGAAACCAGGCGCCAGGCAGATATCAGCCTCAGTCACGAGTGGGATGAGGCCATGTTGTCATGGAGTGCCGGCACCTCGCGTGAACCGGATTACCGCTCGCAGTCTGCGGGCCTCGATGGCCGGCTGGATTTCAACGGCAAGACCAGCGCGCTGAGTGCAGGCATCGGCTACAACCGCAGCCGTATCAGCGCAGTGCTGGACAGCGATCTGCAGCCTTATCTCACCAAAACGGCGTATGACAATCGCATTCTGCGACAGCAGGCCGATGATGTGCTCAGGGATCGCCGTCAGGACTGGTCAGCGACCATCGGATGGAGTCAGGTGCTCAATCGCAGTGCCATCATGGAGCTGAGTGCCGGCGTGATCGACAGCCGGGGTTTTCTGGCAAATCCCTACAAGGTCACGCTGGCCGGATTCTACGATCCTGCCGAACGGCGCCCGGGTGCGGGCGTGACGGCTGATATGCGTGCGCTGATGGAGCAACGGCCGGAAAAACGCAGACAAACATTGTTGTCCGGTAAATACAGACAGCATATCGCCCGCTTTGATGCCGCCCTGCATGCCGGTTATCAGTATTCGCGTGACGACTGGGGTGTCAGGTCACATACATTGGAACTGGAGTGGGTGCAGCCACTGGGAGCCTTGTGGACCATAACCCCGATGCTGCGTTACTACAGCCAGCGGCAGGCAGACTTTTATGTGGATTATCTGCTGTCGGATCAGCGTTATCGTGATGTGATGCGTGACGAAACCGGTCGTGAAATCTGGGAGGGAGTCAATCGACCCGATCAGATCTATATCCGTAATCCCGATGGCCGTTTCACGGACAGCAACGGCGCGAGAGTGGATCTCTCCGACCTCAGTCTGCGGCCGCGTTATCGCTATTTCGATTTTGCACAGCTGCCGGCCCATTTTTCCAGCGACCATCGCCTGGCCGGATTCGGCAGTATCAGTGCCGGTTTCAATCTGACGCGCAGCCTTGGTCGTGACACCACGCTGGAGCTGGGTGTGGAGTACTATCGCCGTGACGCCGGCCTGCGCCTGGGTGAAGGCACCAACACCTCGTTTGCGGATCATCATGGTTTGATGACTGCCGCTACCCTCACCATCAATCCGCAACGTCCGGCACAACAGCAGCGACTGGACCGTCTGAGGGATGCAGATGATGTACATGCCCATCATCATGGGGGACATGGCACCACTCAGCACAGACACAGTGCACCAGCAGGTTTGATGTTTGCCCATGCCATGGAAAGCCGGGGTGATCGCATGCTGGCTTATGGTTTTGAACACTTGCGCAGCAGCAGTCATCTTTATCACGGCAGTTCGCGCGCGACGGATGCGGAGGTGGTTGCCCGGGCCTGTGCAGCTGATAATGCCTGCCGACTGGCCCCGGATGACATGGTGATGAACATGCACATGCTGGATGTCGGTTATGCGCTGAGCGATCATCTGAGCCTGATGTTGATGCTGCATTTCATGGATATGAACATGACATTGCGTGATCTGCAGGGGCGTCCACCGCTACAGACCGGTAGCCATGAGCACAGGAATCTGCGCGGCCATACCACCGGTGGTGTGGGTGATATCCTTGCGGGCGGGGTTTACCGGCTGGCTGCTGGCGCCGGTGGTGAATGGCTGGCCGGTTTCGGCGTGAGTATCCCCACCGGCTCCGTGAATGAAAAAATGCGCCGCATGTTTCGTGAGGACGGCAGTCCCATGCACTTCGACATGCAGACCGGCAGCGGCACCTGGGATGTGGTGCCGAGCCTGAGTTATAGCCGCTCGTATCAGGCTGGGTCCTGGGGTGCTCAACTGGCGGGAACCTACCGGCTGGAAAATCGCAACAGCGCTGGTTATCGACTGGGTAATGTCCTGCGTTTCAACACCTGGGGTGACTATGCCGTGAACGGCTGGCTCAGCATTACCGGGCGTCTGAGCTGGATGACGCAACAGGCGATTTCCGGTGACTTCCGTCATTTTACTGATCGCCATGGCCCCATGGATTATCCGCACAACAGCGGTGGCCGTTTTCTGGACGCGGGACTGGGCATGAGGTTGAACATTCCTGCAGGTGATTATGCCGGACACTCACTGTTGATGGAGTGGCTGGAGCCGGTGCATCAGCACCTCAACGGATATCAATTGGGACGCACAGGCACCATCAGGGCTGCCTGGCAGATCATGTTCTGAGATCATCACAGTATGTCCCTGCATCAATTCCGGTTTCAGGCCATGGGTACCTGCTGCGAACTGCAGCTGTATGCCGATTCCAGCCGTCAGGCGCGGCAGGTGAGAGAGCAGGTGACAGCGGATGTCAGCCGGCTGGAAAAGAAATACTCCCGCTACCTTGAGCGGAGTTTTCTGTCGGAGATGAACCGCTGCGCCGGCACAGGTGGCAGTATCACGGTGGATGAAGAAACAGCAGCTCTCCTCAACTACGCGGATACCTGTTTCCGCGAAAGTGGAGGCCTGTTTGATATCAGTTCCGGTGTGCTGGAAAAACTCTGGCGCCCGGATCAGCATCAACGCGGATTGCCGAACCCGATGACCATTGCCGGCATGCTTGAAACCGTGGGATGGCAGAAAGTGCGCTGGTCAAATCCCGAGCTGGGTTTTTCGGTGCCGGGCATGGCGCTGGATCTGGGGGGTATCGTCAAGGAATACGCAGCGGACCGGGCCTGTACCATTTGCCGGGAGCAGGGTATCCGGCATGGACTGATCAATCTGGGAGGTGATATTGCGATTGTCGGCCCGCACGCCGATGGCACACCCTGGCAGATTGCCATCCGTCATCCCATGCAAAAGGATGCGGCGCTGACCACGCTGGCATTGTCATCTGGGGCGCTGGCCAGCAGTGGTGATTATGAACGTTGCGTCATTATCGATGGGCGACGTTACGGGCATATCATCAATCCGCTGACCGGCTGGCCCACCCGTGAGCTGGTCGCGGTCAGTGTGCATGCGGATTTCTGTCTGGTGGCTGGCAGCGCGGCGACCATTGCCATGTTGAAGGAAACAGCCGGCAAGCGCTGGTTGCGCCAACTGGGTTTGCCCCATCTGTGGATGGATTCGGCAGGCAGGTCCCGGGTGAATTTTACGGTCCGCTGATAAGCCGTTACCCGCACTTACACGCTCAGCACGATACCTGCAAACACGGACAATCCCACCCAGTGGTTGTTCAGGAAGGCGCGGAAACATGCCGCCGGTTCGCGCTTGTGGATCGGCCATTGCTGATAGATCAGAAGTGCAACAGCAATCAACAGTGCCAGGTAATACACAACAGACAGACCCAGTGAGCGACCGACCGGCAGCAGCGCAAAAATGAACATGACCTGCAGCATGCCGATCATCATGCGGTCGGCATCACCAAACAGGATTGCCGTGGATTTTACGCCTATTTTCAGATCGTATTCGCGATCGACCATGGCGTACTGGGTATCGTAGGCAACCGTCCACAGACAGTTGGCCGCGTACAGCACCCAGGCGATGGCCGGCAGCGAACCGGTCTGCGCAGTGAACGCCATCAGTATGCCCCAGGAGAACGCCATGCCAAGCACTACCTGCGGCAGATGGGTATAACGTTTCATGAACGGATAGATTGCAGTCAGTGCAACAGCGCCAAGAGAGGTGGCTCCGCTTTTTTGGACAACCAAACCCGTTCTATAAGTGAACCGCATCCCATTCATTAAGCCGCCATGGGTACTGGCAGCGCGTTGTCATACTGTTTTGCCGGTGTCATCCGATCCAGTTTGGAGTGCGGGCGACGGTGATTGTAAAAATCAAAATACTTGCTCAGACCTGCCTTGACTGCAGAGACCGATTCATACGCATGAAGATAAACTTCCTCATACTTGACCGAGCGCCAAAGCCGTTCAACAAATACATTGTCGCGCCGACTGAACCAGTCCACAACCGCAGCCAGATAAACAAAACCTTTGGTCATCGGCAGATAGGGATAAATCTGATGCCCGGCACCGGGTTTGGTCGTTCTGGGCCTGCGATACAAAGCCTCAATACCCATGCGTTGCATCAGAGTACGCACATGACGACGACCGACATCAAATCCCTTGAGCCAGAGCATGTCGCGCAACATGCGCGACCCGGCAAAAGGGTATTCCAGATGCATTTCGTCCATTAGGCGCATCAGCTTCAAGTCTTTGTTACTGACCAGGCGCGGCACGTAGTACACGCTGCTGCGGCTCAGATCCAGCAGCTGTGCCTGACGTGTCACCGGCAGTTTATGTTCGGGATCAATCATTTTTTTGCGCTCAGCAGTCCCGCCTTGTTGAGCGCGCCTTCTAAAAAATCGTTCTCCAGTGTCAGCTCGCCAATTTTGGCGTGAAGCGCTTTCAGATCAACTGGCGGATGCTCCTCAGCCTCGCCTCCGAAGGCCAGGGAAGCCTGTTCCTGCAACTGGGTCCTCCATTGTGTAATCTGGTTGGCATGCACATCGTACTGCTGCGCTAACTCGCTGACTGTCTTGTCGCCCTTGAGGGCTGCTATGGCCACTTTGGCCTTGAAGGCCGGTGAGTGGTTTCGACGGGGTCGTCTGCTCATGTTTTACTCCTGATAACGAGGCGTTCATGATGCCTCAATCAGAATGCGAGTTCACTTATACCGGTGTTCTAAATTGCGGGACCACCTCTGGACACAGGGCACCTTCGTTCAGCTGTTGACAATCGGATGAGTGTCCTGCTACAGCGGCGGACGTGCGCTGTCAGGCAGCGGCTCCGGTGGACTGGGCATACCATCCGGCTTGGATACAGCCGCCATGCGCTGATAGGCCGGTCTGGCTTCTACCCGTTTCATCCATTCGTTGATATTCGGATAGCGTGCCTTGTCTACTACATTGATCAAATAGCTGTAGTTAATCGGAAAGTGCATCATGATGTCTGCCGCACTGAACTCGCTGCCTCCAAAGTATGGATGCTCGGCCAGATAATCCTCAGCAAACTGGAATGTGCCGATGATGTCGCGTAGTGGAGAGCGTTGGCTGGGTGGCTGCAACTGCCAGACACGGTAGTCAATGCCCATACGTGCGGCCAGTGAACCCTCTGCATAATGCATCCAGATTGTGTGCCACGCGTAATCCTTGCTTTCCAGTGGAGGTTGCAGTCGGCCTGGGGCATGACGATTCAGAATAATGTCAATGATGGCTCCGGACTCTACCAGGATCTCATCACCATAGATCACTGTTGGTGCGACCGGCATGGCCGGATTGACTTGATGAATCTGCCGCAGCGAAGCGCCGAGATTGCCGCGTACAAACTTCAGCTCATACGGAAACCCGAGCTCTTCCATCAGCCACACGATGCGCTCGGACCGGCGCGCTTCCAGATGGTAAATGGTAATGGGCGGCAGCGGCATTGCCTCGCGTTCAGCTGCAACCGCCGGACTGTTTAACTGAAACGTAGCGGCAAGCACCACGCCTATCATGGAAAAAACAAACTTGCGCATAAGTCCCCCTATTTTCTAATTTCAGATCACGTGAATGATCTGTACCGAGCATGCAGGAATTCTGTCATGCTGACATGAAGTCATATAGGGAGTTGTTGAACAAGTTTAAACGTCACCTGGGCCGGCGCCCGGTTTCTGCACTCTCAGCACCTTCAGACTGCGATTGATCCGCTTCAGATAGTCCTTGAGCAGGTCCTGTCGCAGTCTGGCCACACCCATCGCCAGCACATCAATCACCAGCAGGTGTGCAATACGTGAAGATACCGGGGTAAACACCTGCAGGTCTTCTTCCATGTTCACAAAAATTGGAATCGTGCAGAGTTTGATCAGGGGTGTGTCCTGCGGTGCCAGCCCCACAACGGTTGCGCCGGCATCCAGTGCCAGTTCTACGCTCTGGATCAGCGCCTTGGTACGGCCGGATTGGGAAATGGCAACCACCACATCCTGAGGGCCAAGAGAGATCGCCGACATATGCTGGATATGCGGGTCGGTGTATGCAGCCGAGGACAGTTGCAGACGGAAAAACTTGTGCTGGGCATCGGAGGCTACTGAGCCGGAAGCACCAAAACCGTAAAACTCCACACGTTTGGCATTGTTGATAGCTGCAATCGCACGCTCAAGTGCCACCGGGTCGAGCTCATCCCTGACGGTCAGCAGGGAGCCAATCGTGGAATCAAATACCTTGTGGCTGAGATCGGCAACGGTGTCGCTGTCATCCACCGAAAACTGGGAATAGCTGCTGCTGGCGCCCAGATGCTGGGCCAGTTGTAACTTGAAGGCCTGGAATCCGTCGATATCCAGAGCATGACAGAAACGCACAACGGTTGGTTCACTGACCTCTGCGCCGGCTGCAACATCCACGATGCGCATACCCAGAACTGCCTGAGCGTGATCCAGCACAAAATCGGCTACCTTGCGTTCGGATTTACGCAGGTGCTCGCGTCGTTCCTTGATTTTACTGATCAGATTCTGAGCTTCCACGGTGTTGATCCTGTTACACTGCCTGCGGGGAATATATCAGGAAGCAGACGAAAATAGCAGCACACAAATGTCAGCACCCGCCTTGCAAGTAAAGATCGGCCTGCAGATGTCGGACATAAACGCCGCCGACTGGAACCGCCTGGTGTCAGGCCAAAGCCCCTTTGTTCAGCACGAATTTCTGCTGGCGCTGGAAACAAGCAGATCCGTAGGAGAGGGCACTGGCTGGTTAGCAAACCTGTAGCATCAAAATAAAGTTGGTAACTGAAAAATAAAGTAGGTAACTAACAAAAAAAGTTGGTAACTTTGAACACCTATGGCAGAGTCATGCTATCTCCATAGGCGTTCAAAGAATGAGCAACTTGAAACTGGACAAGCGCACCATCCAATGGTTTAAGGCCAAAAGAGGCTCAGGAAATGGTGCCAACTACTCCCCTTGG
>Ga0265293_10008026_pt1 | contig 15891 bp, 13 predicted proteins | sample Munlanlewell138R_FD_192505 | JGI IMG/M metagenome (GOLD analysis project Ga0265293, IMG submission 192505) | Leachate microbial communities from a municipal landfill in Southern Ontario, Canada - Leachate well 138R | ecosystem: Engineered > Solid waste > Landfill > Unclassified | place: Canada...
GGGCCGGTCGATCGCAGTACAGAGGGCGTCCCACTGGTGCGAGGTCACGACGGCAATGAAGAGGTAGTCGTTTGGGCCTCCCCCGAGGGTGGGATAGGCGTCGATGGTGGCCGAGCCTCGGCGGCTTCCGGAGCGGGTCGCCGGTGCATGGCCCCAGGTCTGCAGGCCCTGGGTGCGCATGAACAGTGTGACGGCTTCCTGCATGGAGAGCTCGATGAGCTGGCCCTCGCCGGTCTGCTGCTGCTGGACGTATGCGGCGGTAATTGCCAGTGCGAGCTGGACGCCGGCGCCGGAGTCTCCCGAGGTGGTGCCAGGGATGAGCGGCGGCCCGTCGGCGGTACCGGTCACGGAGAAGGCACCTCCCGCGGCCTGGGCTATCCAGTCGTAGCTATTGTACTGGCTGTAGGGGCCGGTGAGCCCGAAGCCTTTGAGGCGGGCATAGATAAGGCGGGGATTGAGCTTGCGTAGCTCCTCATATTCGAGGCCGAGACTTTCGATCACCCCCGGGCCGTAGTTCTCCACGAAGACGTCGTAATGCGGGACCAGGCGCAGGAGCAGGTCGCGGCCCTTCTCGTTCTTCAGATTGATGACTGTGCTGCGCTTGTTCCCGTTGTAGTTCAGGAAGTATTGGGACACTTCAGTGTCCGTGGTGACACCACGGCCAGGATCGCCAGTGGGAGGCTCAACCTTCACAACCTCAGCGCCCAGCCATGCGAGCAGCTGCGTGCCGGATGTCCCGGCTTCGTACTGCGTCATGTCGAGGACGCGCATTCCAGACAGTGCGTTCATTTTCGCTTACCTCCCTGGGATATCTGCGTGCGGCAGGGCGGTGTGTGCTCCATTGCCATCCGCGATCGAGCGCCTTGCCAGTGGTCGCGCCAACAGCTCTTCGATGAACTGCAGGCAGACGTCCAACGTGAGCGGGACTGCGTCGTCCGGCGCGAGCTCCGTATCCAGCGCCGGCTCGGCACGGAACACAACGTGCGTGGCCGGCCCGGCAGCGGTGGTTACCAATTTGATACGAGGCAGGGGATGGTCCTTGAACCCTTCGGCGACTACGAGGTCCACACCGGGAAAGAGACCTTCGAGCGCGGTGCGTGCACAGGCCTCTTTCGCGAAGGGCGCCGAAAAATCGAGCCTGACCTGACCAAGGGGGCCGATGACCGCGACACGGGGGGCACCCGCCTCGCGGTAGCGCCACGAATCCTTCCCTTCGTGATCCATCGCCATATGCGCGTGGGCGTCGTGCTTCGCGACGGCGAAGTCGACGTCGCGCCGGGCAAGCTCCTGGACGAGTTGCTCAATAAGGAACGTCTTCCCGGAGTTCTTCGGGCCCGAGACGGCGCACACGATCGGCGGAGGGGTCATCGTTACCTCGCCTGCAGCGTCGGGTCGAGGTGGTCGCGGAGCCAGTCGCCGAGCAGGTTGCCGCAAAGGATCGTGAGGCCGATCGCGATGCCCGGGAAGGTGACGATCCACCACGCAGTCGAGATGTAATTGCGGCCGTCGGCCAGCATCACGCCCCACGAGGCGTTCGGCGGCCGGACCCCGAGGCCAAGGAAGCTGAGCGCCGACTCGAGCAGGATGAAGCTGCCCACGTTGAGCGTCGTCAGTACGAGGATGGAACCGGCCACATTCGGCAGGATGTGCCGGCGCATGATCCGCAGGTTCGAAGCGCCGCCAATGCGTGCCAGCGTCACGAACTCCCGGTTGCGGAGCGCGAGGACCTGCCCGCGAATCACCCGTGCGTGACCGGCCCACCCGAGCAAGCCCATGATGAGCATCAGCGCGAACAGGGAGTGGCCAATCACCGTCACAGCGACGATCACGAGGATGAGCGTCGGTAGCGCGTAGAGCGTGTCCACCGCCCACATGACCACGGCGTCAACGGCACCGCCAAGGAACCCCGCAAGAACCCCAAGCACCACGCCGATGATGGCGGCTACGACGATGGCGCCACCAGCAACAATGGCTGTGACCTTCGCACCGTCCATGATCCGGCTGAGGATGTCGCGGCCGGAGGAGTCGGTTCCGAGCGGATAGCTCCAGTCGCCGCCCTCCTGCCACGCCGGGGGAAGCAGCGCGAGGGAAAGGTCGCTTTGTTCGGACTCACCGGGAGTCAGGCTCGGGCCAACGGTGGCGGCGAGCGCGAGGACGACAAGGATGACGATGGGGAGCGTCGGGTTAAGCGTCAGGAATGGTCGAATACGGCGCACGATTGCGTTACCTCCACATCATCCGGTTCTCATTTGGCCCAGATTCGCGGGTCCAGGTACCCGTAGAGAATGTCTACCGAAAGGTTCACAAGGACGAAGGTCACCGCCGCGAGCAGCGCGACGGTCTGCACGAGCGGGAAGTCGCGGCCGTTGGCGGCCGTGACCACGAGGCTACCCACTCCCGGCCACGCAAAGATCGACTCCGTCACGACCGCGCCGGTCAGCAGCGCGGCCAACTGAATGCCGGCGATGGTCACGATGGGGATGGAGGCGTTCTTCAGCGCGTGCCGCCAGATAACGCGGCCCTCGCTGAGGCCCTTGATCCGCGCCATCTTGATGTACTCGCTGTCCAGGACATCGAGCATCGCCGAGCGCGTGAGGCGCAGGACGGAGGCCGTGGAGAACCATCCCACGGCAATGGCCGGCAGGATGAGGTGCTTGATGCCGCCGGTCCCGCTGGAGGGCAACATCCCGAGCTGCACGGAGAAGATGAGGACCAGCATGATGCCAACCCAGAACGTTGGAATCGACTGGCCGAGGAGCCCGAAGGCTCGCGACAACTTGTCCATGAACCCGCCGCGACGAGCAGCAGCGATCACTCCGAGCGGCACGCCGAGGCCGATGGAGACGAGCAAACCAGCGCCAGCGAGCTGTGCCGACTCGGGCAAGCGTTCCTTGACGACATCGACCGTAGGCCGGCGGTAGTTCCAGCTTTCACCAAAGTCGCCCTGGAGGATGTCCCCCATGTAGGTGCTGAACTGTTTGATCAGCGGCTCATCCAGGCCGAGGTCCCGGCGGATCTGCTCGTAGCGCGCCGGGTCGTTGGAATCGCCTTGCAGCGTCGCCGCCGGGTCCCCGCTGGCACGCGTCAGCAAGAAGATGACGATCATCACACCGAAGATCGTCAGTGCCCCCCGAACGAGACGGGAAAGTACGTATGGAAGCATCGTCAGTCCCTCACTTGCCGCGGACGCCTATCCGCGGGCCTTCACTCCTCAGCTCATGAGACCTTTGCCACCTTTCCGTTCGCTCCCGGGGAGGGCGGCGCGGATGGGACAAAGAGATGACAGGCAGCTTCGCGGCTGGCCTCGATCAATGTGAGCTGCGGCCGATCCGCGGCGCACTGGGGCAGGGCACGCGAACACCGGGGATGGAAGCGGCACCCCGGCGGAAGGTTCAGCGGGCTCGGAATCTCGCCATCCAAAAGGAGGCGAGTTGGAGGCCGCTCGTCGGGGTCCGGCGAGGGCACAGCGGCGGTGAGCACCTGCGTGTATGGATGCGACGCGGTGCGGATGACGTCCTTCGCCTGACCAGTCTCCACCACCTCACCGGCGTACATCACACCGACGCGGTCGGAAATCTGCTCCACGACGGCAAGATCGTGCGAGATGAAAACCATGGTCAGGGAGTACTTGGACTTGATATCAAGCAGGAGGCGGATGATCTGCGTGCGGACGGAGACGTCGAGAGCCGATGTCGGTTCGTCGAGCACGAGGACTTCCGGTTCGACGCTGAGCGCCCGGGCAATGGCAACGCGCTGCTGCTGGCCACCACTGAATTGGTGTGGGAAGCGGCGGCGGAAGTCGGGGTTCAGGCCCACTTGCTCCATGAGCGTGCAGACACGCTCCTCACGCTCCTTCCGGTTGCCCACACCGAGCGCCTCCATCGGCTCGGAGATGATGCTGGAGATCGACATCCGGGGGTTGAGGCTGCTGTAGGGGTCCTGCAGCACGGCCTGTACCTTTCGCCGGAACCGGCGCACATCGCGCCGGCTGAACGACCGCACATCCTGTCCGTGGAACGCTAGCCGGCCTGAGCTTATTGGTTCGAGCAGGAGCAGCAGCTTGGCGAGCGTACTCTTCCCACAGCCAGATTCGCCAACAATGCCGAAACATTCGCCGGGGTCGATGCGCAGCGTTACGTCGTCGACGGCGCGCAGCGTTGCACCGCCCCAGGGCCAAAGGCGCGCGCCGACGCGGAACTCCTTCGATACTTGGGAGAGCTCAAAGACGGCGGATTGTGCCGTCGCCCCGGTCCCTTCAACCTGCTTCGCCGTTGATACATTCAGGCCAGTCATAAAGGTGCCTCGGACATCGCACGGCTCTGTATTCTCAGACAGGCGCAGGCGTGGTTCGGCTCAATGGTGACCAGGGGCGGGTCGACAGCGAGGCACTCGCCGTCGACCTCGGGGCAGCGCGGGCCGAAGCGGCAGCCCGGAGGGAGTGCCCTTGGGTCGGGTGGCTGACCCTCCATGATCTTCAGTTCATCCGTCTTGCCGATCCGCGGGAGGGCCGCCAGGAGGCCCTTCGTGTACGGGTGTTGCGGGTTTCGGAGCACCTCGCGGACGGGCCCCATCTCCACGATCCGCCCGGAGTACATGACGGCCACCTTGTCGCACGTCTGTGCGACCACGCCCAGGTCGTGGGTGACGAGCACGATCGAGGTACCGTGCTCGTCACGCAGCCGGCGCAGTAGGGCGAGGATCTGGGACTGGATCGTTACGTCGAGGGCAGTCGTCGGCTCGTCCGCGAAGAGAATCCGTGGGCGGCTCGCCAGCGCCATCGCGATGCACACACGCTGACGCATCCCGCCGCTGAGCACATGCGGGTACTGGCTCACACGCTGCTCGGGCGACGAGAGGTGCACCTCGCGGAGGCTATCGACCGGCCGGCGCGCTCCGCCCGAGCCCTTAGCCCGGCCCAGGGCTTCGTTCACCTGGTAGCCGATCGTCAGCGTCGGGTTCAGGCTGGACATCGGATCCTGGAGGATCATGGACATCTTCGTGCCTCGCAGGCGGCGCATGGCCTTGGTGCCATAATCCCGGGTTTCTTCGCCATCCACCTTTACGCTCTTGGCCGTGATGCGGCCCTGCCCTTCCTTTAGAAGGCGCATGAGCGAGAGGCAGGTGACGCTTTTCCCCGAGCCCGACTCGCCGACGATGCCGAGGATTTCGCCCGCCGCGACATCGAAGGAGATGTCGTCGACAACCTTCACCCACCCGGAGCCCGTTCGGAACTCGGTCGTCAGGTGGGACACAGAGAGCACAGGCTCATCCGGCCGCCGTTCTTTGGACCGCGTCCCCTCGCCGCCTTTGGATCTCAGTCTCAGCATGTTGCTGCCCCGCTTGGCCGTTGCCGGCCTGGATTTAGGACTCCGTATAGGTTTTCGACATCTGCGGTTCGCCGAGCTCGGGGAGCTCCTTCGGCCGCTTCTTATTGACGATGGCACCGAAGTAGCAGAACTCCAGGCAGAATCCGCAGCTGTCGCATTCCTCTTCGAACTTGGGGAAGAACCGCTCGGGTCGGTAGTCCGGCCCGGAGTCCTTGGTAACGGTTATGTAAGCAATGCTCTGGTCGTAGACGCGATGCTTCACGAACGAGCAGGACATCATGCAGAGGTTGCACCCGACGCACGCGTCGGCGTTGACCTCGAAATCGACTTCTTTAACGAACTGAGCCAAGAGGCTTCTCCTTCTGCTACGAAACGCTGGACGGTTCCAGCGGCTGGCGGCCCATCTGACTGGTCCTTGGGTCGACTTCACGCTGGATGCCGAGACGCTCGAGCGTCTCGTCGGTGGGGATACCCGTCTCCAGGTCCCAACCGTGTGCACCGTAGTAGGCGTCCACGCAGGCATTCAGCTCGCGTTCCTCGTCATCATCGAGGTAGCCCTTCGGATAGACTTCGCGCTCGCGGCTATAGCCTTCGCGCGCGTTAAACATGCGCTGAAGGGTGATGATGCGCTCTGCGCTCTCGAGCAGATCCTCCTGGCTCACCTCGATGCCCGTGCCATACGAGTAGAGCTGAGCGACGCGGTCGGTCGGCAACGCCTTCGAGATGAAGGAGCGCTGGCAGGTGCCGAGCGAGTAGAGGATCAGGTTGTAGAGTTCGACGCGGTGGGTGAGCAGGCCGGTGTCGTAACCGTCCGTCTCGCCCGTGAAGATCCGATCGATGTCCTCTTCCGGGATGCCAATGGACTTGCCGTAGCGCTTCAGGCTCTTGCCCGAGCGACCGGGCATCCAGGTGGGTGAGCCGTACGCAGTGCCGGGGCCGTCGGCGCGTGGGTCGATGACGTGGCTGAAGAAGAGCACCGACCAGCGCTTGCCCCAGTGGCGCCCCTCACCTTCGCTCTCCTTCCGGAGCACGTGACCCTTCCAGTTGTAGTAGCGGTCGAGCTGCGGGCGATAAGCCTCCTGCACCTCTTCGAAGGGCTTGGCGAGCTCGCCACCGAAGCCGTAGCCATAGGCAACCTGGCGGATGAACTCCTGGAGGTCCTTGTAGTTGCCCTTGCTCAGGTCGAGGCCGTCCGTGTCTTCCTTCGTGAAGACGCCATCTTCGTACAGCCGGTGAATCCAGCTAATGGCATCGGAAAGTGTGGAGATGCCGAGCCGGTTGCACATCTCGGCGCAAATGATCGCCTCGTCGTAGTGCTCCAGTGGGATGCCGGCGCCAGTCAGGAACGGCGCGGTCAGCGTGCCCAGCGAACAGGACATCGGGAGGAGCTTGCCGGCGTGTTCGCCTTCTGTCAGCCCAATCTGCTGCTTGCAGGCCACAGGGCAGCCGGGGCAGGTCATGCTCCGGTCCTTGACCTTGTGGCGGTAGATGTCCGTCCACTCGTGGATCTTGAGGCCCATCTTTTCGGTGCGTTCCGCTGCACCGGGGCCGGCAAAATCCTGGAGCTGAACCAGTGTCCCGAGCTCACGCCACCAGGGCACGTAGGGGCCGTTCATGACGTCCCGGATGGTCCTCGCCGCAAGCCCATGGAAGCGGTTCACGTCCGCCAGTTCGACGGGCGTGTTCCCGCGGGCGACGACAGCCTTGAGCTTCTTCGAACCGAAAATCGCACCGAGACCGCCCGAGCCGGAGGTGGAGTGGCCCTGGCCGAGCACAATTGCGTTCGGCGCCATCCGCTCGCCAGCCGGCCCGATGGTGATTACCGAGCTTGCGGGCTCTTCCATCCAGAGCTGCTCGGTCGCGAGCTTCGTATCCAGGCCCCAAAGATGGGACGCGTCCTTGATGCTGATCTGGCCGTGGTCGACGAGGAGGTAGACCGGAGTCTCGGATTGGCCCGAAATCACAACATGGTCGAAGCCGCCCGCCTTCAGCTTGTCGGCGAAGATGCCGGACGACGAGGTCGCGTAGCGGTTATTCAGCGGGCCCTTGGTGTTCAGGAGGAGCTTGCTCGCGCCGGGCACCATCGTGTTGATAAAGGTCCCCGCACTCATGATGATGCGGTTTTCCGGGCCGTAGGGGTCGCAGCCCGCGGGGATCAGGTCGTAGCAGAGTTTCGTCGCAATGCCCTGTCCGCCGATGTACTTTTCCGCCCACTCGCGAGGCAGATCCGCAACCTCCACGGTCTTCGCGCCCAGGTCGACAAAGGCGATCTTGCCAACAAACGCTCCCAGCTTTCCGGTCATAGCTCCTCCTCGTTTTGGCGACGACACTTGTGTCATTGACACGACCGTCAACAATAGCCACGAACTATAAGAAGTCCCGTACGGCTCGTCAACACAATTTGAGACTTCCCAGGGAAAGGCGAACGGGACTGCGCGTTGAAACCGGAGGCCGCGGGTGGATGTGACTGTCCCCCGAAGCAGGGCGCGAGGCCGTGGGATCAGGCCCGCTCGCCAGTCTTCGCGGTTTAGCGATCCTTCAGCAGATCGGCGATACTGCCACGCACGAGGAGCAGCGACCCCAGGGGAAAGAGCACCATCGTGACGAGCGCGGCCAGCGTTGAAGTTCGTGCCCCGAGCAACGCTGCGGCGAGGCCCGGCTCGTGGCCGAGTGCGGCGTCAACCGCGAGCGCGTAGGTAAACCCGATCAGAGATGCCGCGCCGACGAGCATCCAGCACTCAGCGGCCAGCAGGAACAGCACCGCGCCCCGGCTCGTGCCCAGCGCGAGGTAGAGCCCGAGCTCGGAGCGGCGGAACCAGGTCATGAGCCAGCCAACCGCCCCCAGGGCGGCGCCGGCGCCTATCCAGCCACGGCCCTGTGGGCGTGCCGCGAACTCCGCTGCCGGGTCCCAACCGAGAACGTGGTCGTAGCCACTCTGGTTGTAAGCGTACGCGCGTGCCACGGTGGAACACTCGTTATAGTATGGGTACACATACTGCCCTTTGGTTGGCCGACGCGCTGCCGTCCGTGACGAGGATGCTGGACAAAACGAAGCCGAAGGTGGCTAGGATCAGTCCGTACCGTCGGCCTCGCCGAGGCAACCGCATTGCTGACGTTTCTTGAGACCGACTCAAACATGTTTTCTCCCCCTTGCCGTTGTACCGCCTTATCGCGGGAGTGCGGCGTGAGGAGAATGGTGGGCCTTCGCATCGAGCTAGAGCTTCCAGCCGCGCTTCTCATTCCGCTGCTATTCGGGAAATCGTGCATCAGTGGAGTCCACGGGAGAAGGTACGACCCGCACGATTTCATGAGCGCAGCAGACAGTATGGAGGCCGAGCCAGAACATGATGGTCATTCCGTCCAGCGGGGCGCTGCACGCGGGCAAGACGCGGTCCGTGGCCCGTTGCAGCATCTGTTGAATCCGTCTTGGACTCAGGAAAAACTGACCGGCGAGAACTTCTGCCGAACCAATCAGTGCGCGTCCCGCTACTGAGCGGAGTTCGGCCTCCGTCAGGCGGGCGTCCGCAATGTGGAACGCGCGAAGGTTGGAAAGCACTTCCTCCGGCGTGTGGAACATATGCCCCCGCCCTGCGGCCCATGGACGCCGCTCGTTTGCGGCTTTGTATCACTTGTGCCATCGCATGTCCAGCATCCCGCCAGCGAATCTCCGGTCGCCGGGATGAGGCGGCGGGATGGCCGAGAATGTCAGAGCGAGCCGAGTGGGTATGATGGGGCGCATCTGAGAGATGAGGGTAACGATGCCGACTGTGGACGGAGCCACGATCATTGCGCGGAGCCTGCGGGACCAGGGCGTAGAGCACATGTTTGGCGTGTTGGGGGTACCGGTGTACCCAATCGCCGGCGCGGCCAAAAAAGAGGGCATCAAGTTCTACTCGTTTCGCAATGAACAGGCCGCAAGCTACGCGGCGGGCGCCGTTGGCTACCTTACCGGCCGCCCCGGGGTCTGCCTGGCCGTCTCCGGTCCCGGCATGATCCATGCAATCGCGGGCCTCGCCAACGCATGGTCGAACTGCTGGCCGATGCTGCTGATCGGTGGAGCCAACGACTCCTACCAGAACGGCCTGGGCGCGTTCCAGGAAGCGCCACAGGTGGAAGCAGCGCGGCCGTTCGTGAAGTACGCCGCGCGCCCCGACAGCATGGCGCGGATGCCGTTCTTCATCGAACAGGCCATACGCCACAGTATGGCGGGCAGGCCGGGAGCCACGTACATCGACCTTCCCGGCGACTTCATTTCAGGCGAAATCGACGAGGAGTCGGTGCGCTACTCGCAGAAGTACGAAGAGCCGCCGCGCCCCTTCGCCGACCCCACCGCCGTCGAACAGGCGCTCGACCTGCTGCGCTCGGCGGAGAACCCGCTCGTCGTCGTGGGCAAGGGTGCGGCCTACGCCCGCGCCGAGGACGAGGTCAAGGAATTCATCGAGACGACGCAGCTCCCGTTCCTGCCGTCACCCATGGGCAAAGGCTTGCTCCCCGACGACCATCCGCTCTCCGTCGCTGCGGCCCGCTCCTATGCGTTGCAGAATGCGGACGTCATCTTCCTCGTCGGCGCGCGGCTGAACTGGATCATGCACTTTGGCGCGCCACCGCGCTTCCGAGCCGACGTGCGCACTATCCAGCTCGACATCTCCGCGGAAGAGATCGGCAATGGCGTGCCGGCGGAGGTCGGCCTGGTGGGTGATGCGCGCTCGGTCCTGAGCCAGCTCAACGAATCGCTGCGCAACAAGCCGTGGCAATACCCCGCGGAGACCACCTGGCGCGTGGGGATCGCGAAGAAGGCGCAGGACAACCAGGCGGGCACGGAGCCACTGCTGAACGACGACGCCGTTCCCATGGGGTACTACCGCGCCCTTCGCGAGATGCGCGACCGCCTGCCGAAGGACGTCATCCTGGTGAGCGAAGGGGCGAACACCATGGATATCGCCCGGGCGGTGCTGCCGTCCTTCTTCCCGCGGCACCGTCTCGACGCGGGAAGCTTCGGCACGATGGGCGTTGGGACCGGGTTCGCCATCGCCTCCTCGGTCGTCCACCCGGATAAGAAGGTCGTGGCGCTCCTGGGTGACTCCGCGTTCGGCTTTAGCGGGATGGAGGTAGAGGTTGCCTGCCGCTTCAACCTGCCTATCGTATTCGTAGTGTTCAACAACAACATGGGTGGTGGACAGCGTTATGTAGTGAATGCTCACTACGAACAGATCATCGAAGCCTTCGGTGGTAAAGGTTACTATGTGAACACACCGGAAGAATTCGGCACGGCACTCACCGACGCCATTGGCGACCCAACGCCGAGCCTCATTAACGTAATGATCGATCCAAAAGCGCAGCGGCGCCCCCAGCAGTTCGAGTGGTTGACCAGATGACCCATCGCGTCACGATTCAGGAGAATGACTGAACCAGGCGGCGCTCGGCTGTAGGTGCGGAGGAAGAACGTGCATCCGCGAACACATTCCAAGCAGCAAGAAAGCGACACAGCAACACCAGCGAGTAACGGGCGGAAGCCTCGCCGCGACCACGGGACGCACCAGAAACTTTTGGTGTCCGCGGCAGAGGTCTTCCGCCGGAAGGGCTGGCACGGTGCTACCGTCGACGACATCATCAAGGAAGCCGGGGTTTCCCGCGGCTCCTTCTACGTCTACTTCGAGAACAAGCAGGACGTGTTTGAGCGGATCATCGCGCCTATTCTCGACATTTTGTTTGAGGAGGCCGGGAGACGCCGGCCTGGCTCGACCATTTTCGCCCGGCTGGAGGCCGGGAATCGCACTTTCCTCGAGGCCTGGAGGCGAGACCCCGGGCTCATGCGAATCACCTTCGAGACAAACCTGGACGTCCAAACGAACGTCAGCGTCGCGGAGATGCGCCGGCGATTTATCGAGCGGAGCGCGAACGCCCTTCGCAGGCATGTCGCCGAGGGCATCACCCACGAAGGAATCGACCCCGACTTCGCGGCCGGGGCGCTCGCCGGGATGGTCACGGACTTTGCCCGGGAACGCTGGTTCACGGGCCGGTCGAGCGAGGAACCGGAGGATGTCCTCAGCCTGAGCTATCAGCTCAGCGCGTTGTGGTATCGCGCGGTCTACTCCGCAGCGGCACCGCCGGTACCTTCGGAGGCGGAGTATCGCGCCCAACTGAAAGCGCAGGAGGAGGCGACGCCCCTCGTGGCCGCGGGGCCAGACTGACCCTCCTTCTGCTACTGCCCTTCTGCTACTGCCCTTCTGCACACAGCTCCATCGGCTACAGGCCCGGCGGTTGGCCCCCGGGCCGCTGCCGCGTGGCTCGCATCGAACCGCAAGTCGGCGAGCCCAGGAGACGCCACGGCGCGTCAGCGAGCACACGACATTGTGTGGCACAAAATTGACCAGATTTTGCGGGCTGATTAGGGTGAGGTGAATCGATGACACAACTGTCAATGACACTCGTGTTCGATTCACCCGGGTTCGTGTTCCCCCAGAGGGGACTACCCGCCTCACAGCACACGGCGACTCATTCAGCAGGTCCGAGGGCTCACTGAGCCCTCGGACCTGCCGTGCGAAGGGCCGTCAGAAGGAGCACCCTTGGACAACTACTGGAATCGAAAGAAAACCATCTCTCGCCGGACACTCCTGGGCACCGGCGCTGCCACGGCCGTCGGCGCAGCGGCCCTGGCGATTGGCTGCGGCGGCGATGACGACGATGCACCCGGTAATGGCAGCACCACGCCGGGTACGGACAACGGCGGTGCGAACGGCGCCCCGAGTGGTCAGCTAACCATCGCCATCGATGTCATCCCCCCGACGCTGGACCCACACCGGACGAGCGGCGGCGGCTACTTTCCGTACAACTGGGAACCGTTCGAGGGGCTGCTCGGGCGTGATGACGACGGTGCGATCGTCGCTGGCCTCGCCGAGTCCTTCGAATACAGCGAGGACCTGACGCAGCTCACGCTCACGCTTCGCAGCGACGTCACGTTCCACAATGGCGACCCGTTCACCTCGGAAGACGTGCCGTTCTCTCTTGAGCGCCTCCGGACGCCGGACTTCAAGATGGCCTACGCGCCGAACTTCGCGCGCATCGAGCGCGTCGAGACGCCGGACCCGCAGACCGTTGTCTTCCACTCGTCCGAGCCCTTCCCCGAGCTGCACCAGTACCTGGACTCGTACTTCTTCGTCGTGCCCAAGAAGCACCTCCTCTCGGCAGGTGGCGAAGAGAGCTTCAGCACCAGCCCGATTGGCACGGGGCCGCTGAAGGTCACTCGCTATGCCACGGACTCCGTGATCGAGTTCGAGGCATTCGATGGGTACTGGGGAACCAAGTCCCAGACGGCCAAGGTGTCACTGCGCTCGTTGCCCGAGGCCTCGACGCGCATCGCCGGGCTCCAGGCCGGCGAACTGGACGTCATCTGGGGACTGCAGCCGCAGTTCTTCGACCAGGTGAAGAACAACAGCGACTTCGAACTCGTGTTCTCGCCTGCCGCACGTGTGCGCTTTGCGATGCTTAACCTCCGCGGCCAGGGCAACCCGGCATACAGCGACCCGCGCGTGCGCGAAGCGCTGAACGTCGCCATCTCCCGCGAGCAGATTGCAAAGGTCGTCTTCGGCGGAGCCGCGCGCCCCGCCGGATGGTTCGCACCCAAGGGCGTCGTTGGGCACAAGGAGTCCGAGCCGTATCCGTACGACCCGGAGCGCGCGAAGGAGCTCCTCGCGCAGGCCGGCTTCGCTGATGGTCTCGAAATCGATCCCATCGGCTACTGGAACGTCGACCCCGAAGCGATGTACAACGGCATGATCGCGGACTGGGCGAAGGTTGGCATCAAGTCGACGAACGGTCCACTCGGCGCGGACTTCACGGATGTCCTGCGCTCGCACACGGTGCCCATGATCGCGACGCAGAGCCAGAACGTTGCCTTCGATGGCGCCTCCGACCTCATCCGCTGGCTCCACAGCGAGGGCGGCTACTCGATCTCCGATGGCAGCCTCGACGAGGAAATCGACCGCGCAGCCGCAGCCGGTGGCGCTGAGCGCGAAACGGCCCTGCAATCGGTCTTCGAGCGCGTCTATCGCGAGTTCCTGGTCATCCCCATCGTCGAATCCGACAACGTCTTCGCCTACCGCAAGGACCGCGTGAAGGCGTGGCCACAGATCCAGGGGTGGCCCTACCCCCGGAACTACGGACGGATCGCGAAGGCCTAGCCCGAGCGTCCGGCTTCAACCAGCAGCCCGCGCCACCGCCCTTCTTCCCCTCGGGGGCGGTCGCGCGGGCTGTTCTGTCTCCGCGCAGGCGGCCTCACTGAGGAGTCGTCAATTTTTTCCCTACACCGGTTGACGACGTGGAATCGCGGCGGATATAGTCACGCGACTCGCTGACAGTTGCGTCAATGACGGTGGTGTCTAGTGCCTATGAATGCACCGGGGACCCCTTCGGCCAGCTGGCGGCGAAATTTCGTGCGGACACTGGCCACCCACGGGCGGCCAGTCGCGTACCAAAGTTGAGGGGATCATTTGGACAACTACTGGACTCGAAAAGCGAAACTCTCCCGGCGCACCGTCCTCGTCTCTGGTGCCACGACTGCTGTCGGGGTCGCCGCGTTCGCGCTTGGATGCGGCGACGACGATGACGACGACGCGCCAGCCGCAACGGGCACCGCGACGCAGGGAGCGAACACGCCGGCCAGCGGGGGTGGGGGCGGCGATTCGGAACCCACGGGGCAGCTCGCGATTGCCATCGCGGGGCTGCCGCCGACGCTCGATCCGCACCGCACGAGCGGTGGTGGCTACTTCCCGTACAACTGGGAGCCATTCGAAGGTCTGCTCAGCCGCGGCGATGATGGCGCGATCATTCCCGGGCTGGCGGAATCCTACGAATACAGCGACGACCTCACGCAGCTCACGCTGAAGTTGCGCAGCGATGTGACGTTCCACAACGGGGATCCGTTCACCTCGGAAGACGTGGCGTTTTCACTCGAACGGCTGCGCACGCCCGACTTCAAGATGGCCTACGCGCCGAACTTCGCGCGCATCGAAAACGTGGACACGCCCGACGCCCAGACGGTGACGTTCCGCTCCGGAGAGCCCTTCCCGGAGCTGCACCAGTACCTCGACTCGTATTTCTACGTGGTGCCGAAGAAGTACCTCTCGGCCCCCGGGGGCGAGGAGAATTTCGGGACCACGCCGGTGGGCACCGGCCCCTACAAGGTCACCCGGTTTGCGACCGACTCGGTTATCGAGTTCGAAGCGTACGAAGGCTACTGGGGCACGAAGGCAAAGACACAGAAGGTGGCGCTGCGCGCGCTTCCCGAAGCGTCCACCCGCATCGCTAGCCTCCAGAGCGGCGAAGTCGACCTCATCTGGGACCTTGCCCCACAGTTCTTCGAGCAGGTGCGGAGCAACAGCGACTTCGAACTCGTCTTCTCGCCCGCTGTACGCGTCCGCTTCATTATGCTGAACCTCCGGGGGCAGGGAAACGCAGCCTACAAGGACCCGCGCGTCCGCGAAGCGCTCAACCTCGCTATCAACCGCGAACAGATCGCGAACGTGGTCTTCGGAGGTGCGGCACGCCCGGGCGGCTGGTTCGCGCCCAAGGGCATCGTCGGCCACAAGGAAGCGGAACCCTACGCACACGACCCGGACCGCGCCAAGGAGCTGCTGGCGGAGGCGGGCTTCCCCGATGGCCTCGAAATCGACCCGCTGGCGTACGCCTCGGCCGACCCTGAGGCGATGTACAACGGCGTCCTTTCCGACTGGGGCAAGGTGGGCATCAAGTCCACCAACGCACCGCTCGGCGCGGACTTTGTCGACGTCCTGCGCTCCCACACCGCGCCAATGATCGCGACACAGAGCCAGAACGTGGCGTACGACGGCGCGTCGGACCTTATCCGTTGGCTCCGAAGCGACGGTGGCTACTCCATCTCGGACGGGAGCCTTGATGACGACATCGACAACGCTGCGGGGACAGGCGGCGATGCACGCGCAACTGCCCTGCAGTCGGTGTTCGAGCGCGTCTACAACGAGTTCCTCGTGATTCCGATCGTCGAGACCGACAACGTGTACGCCTACCGGACGGACCGGATCAAGGCGTGGCCGCAGATCCAGGGTTGGCCTTACCCCCGGAACTACGGGCGAATCGAGAAAGCCTGAGGCGCACGCTTCAGGCGGGTGCTACTGCCCACCCCGTTCGGCTCTCACCCCTCTGGGAGCCGAATGGGGTGGGCCATTCTTTGCCAGCACCTTTCCAACAGAGACTCCGAGCAGCAGGAGGGCGAGAGGTTTGGCCAGACCGATAACGGGCCACTACATGAAAGGCCGCAACTGGAGGAGAAGGTGACCCCGAGAGCGCTGGAGGACCGCGTTGCGATCGTGACGGAGGCGGGTCGCGGTCTTGGACGCCTGCTTGCGCTCGAACTCGCCCGGCAGGGGGCGCGGGTGCTGGTGAACCACCACGGGACGGAGCACGGCAGCAGCCCGCCGGGAGACATCTCGCTCGCCTCGGCGACCGCATGGGAGATCCATGACGCCGGTGGCCTGGGAGGCGCAAGCGCGCACGACACGAATACTCCTGAGGGGGCTCACGCCGCCGT
>Ga0265293_10008027_pt1 | contig 15890 bp, 23 predicted proteins | sample Munlanlewell138R_FD_192505 | JGI IMG/M metagenome (GOLD analysis project Ga0265293, IMG submission 192505) | Leachate microbial communities from a municipal landfill in Southern Ontario, Canada - Leachate well 138R | ecosystem: Engineered > Solid waste > Landfill > Unclassified | place: Canada...
AAAACGCATATTTTTATCTATATTTGGAGGTTTGGCTATAATGGTGTGACAATAAAGTACGGTCTCAAAGGATTAATAAGGTGTATTGGATTTTATTAGATTGTAGATTGGTGGGCATAGCTCTATCCATAAAAAAGGCTTAAAGCCCTATTTTACGAAGTTTAAGAAAGTTTAATTTTTTTGTATGTACTATTTTATGTACTACTTGGTATTTTTCAAAAATTACATCACGATAAATATTGGAATAATTATAGCACATATTTATTTGGCTTCTGTATAAAGTTTATCAAGTACCTCTTTGTCAAATACTGTGATGTTCGAGCCAATTTTCTTAGCCACGATTTTACCTTGTTTTTTCCATAGCCATATTGTGCTTACTCCTACACCCAAATAGACTGCTGCCTCTTTTGCTCTATAAAATTTCTTTGTCATTTCTGCTGCTGCTCTCATAATACCATTCCTCCTAATTTAGTTTGATTATTATTTTGTGATTTCTCTTTCGCCTTGTCTTGTATTGCCGGTCTTAAAATCTCTTGCATAGTTTTCTCCTTGAAATTAATATCAATGTTGTGTTTTTGCACCAGGGATATAACCTTTGTTTTAAAGGCATTATCACCGGTTATATCAAGAGTGCTGCCATACTTGAGTTTTGCCATTTCCAAAGCTCTAAGCAGTGCTTCATCGCTTGCATTGGATACCTTGAGGTGATTGCCCTTATCAATGATCTTGGATTGATCGTTTTGTTTGTCTAGCTTATAGACAACAAAGCCGAGTTTTGTGATAACCGGCTTACTGGAGACAAAAAGTCTATGATCTATTTTTGATCCAATAGTGTTTTCATCTTCTTTTGGCTTAGGCGGTTTTTGTTTTCTTAGTATCTCAAGGGCTTTATCATCTCCTTTTAGAGATTCGCTTATGGGATAGTCTTTATATGTTATTTGTCTGTTTTCTTTGTTTATGTGAGATTTTGAGATAGTATAATTCTCAAAAAGCTCTCTAAGCTCTTTTTTTTGATTTTCAAATATCTTTTGATATGCCTCTCTTTTGATCCTCTTACTCATTCTTTTATCTGACTTGAGAGTTTCAATTCTTTGTTTCCATTTTGTCTGTATGTCCGATTTATTTTGGTTGTACCCATCTTTTAGGATATCTGCTTGCTCTTTCTTTGTTTTGTATTGCAGATCCATTTGAGCTTTGTATCTATCCCAGTAATCATTTTTAGGTGTACCAAACTGTATGGTTGGCTTGATATCTATATCCATGGCCGTAAAGTTGCCGTATAGTTTTGATAGATTGTTTTTTGACAAGTTTCGATCGATATCACTCGCTTTGCAAAATAGGTTTCTGCTCTTATCTTTGATGATAAGCCCATTACCTCTCTCTTTTAGCTCCAGGTTGTATTTTGCAAGCATTATATGCAAATGCTCAAGGTTAGAGTTTTTGTCGCTTAAAACGGCTTTTAGCTCCGTTAAAACATTCTCCCGGATCCATTCTGTGAGATTTGTTTTGCCGGTGTGAGATTGAATATCGGCCGCTTTTGAATTTATGTTCTTTTCTGTCTCTTGCTGCTGCCAGTTTGGTATATGATTGTCTTTTTTAAGATTGTACTTTTCCTCCAGTTCAATCATCTTTTTATCAAGCTTCCGTTTTGATTGAAAAGGATCTATTCGTTTGTATGTCTCCGGATCTATTCTGCTTACCGCAATATGCAAATGATAGTTGTTTGTATTTGTGTGAGTTACGCTTAATCTATGATGGTGTTCCATGCCTATAGATTTAAGCAGCTCTTTTTCGATATCTCTAAGTGTCTCCCTCGGTGGTTTTTCATCTTCCTGGAATGAAACTATCAAGTGAAGTGTTTTATCGCTTTTAGAGCAGTTTAGAGATTGTATTTGCTCGATAAACTCGATATTGGTTTCAATATCATCAAAATCACAATTAGAAAACTCGATATCTTCTACTTTGTCTTTGTGAATACCAAGTTTATCCAACAAATAGTCGGAGAGTCCGCCGAAAGACGCTCCTGCACCTTTAGAGGGTGTTATTTTTACTATCATTTCATCACCTTCCTTGCAATTTCAAGTATTTCATCTTGCTTTTTTTCAAGTTCATCTACAAGATGATCTATGGAAAAATAGCTACGACCTCCAAGCGAGGCATTTGTCTTGTTTTTGTCATTATTGGTAAGCCACATTTTGAGCAAGCCTCCAAGCCTGCCCAAGTCCGCACGAATTTTTATAAGTTCGGATAGTGCCAATTGGTCAACTTTACTTTGAATTGGATAATCATGTGCAATCGAACGCATGTATGATGGTACTTTCTTGCCACAAAATAAGGCTTTTTTGCCTATTTCTTCATGTTCGGCAGGACTAACTCTTACCATGATGATTTTGCTGCGTAATCGCTTGTCAGACATTTTTATTTACCAAGTACTTCATCAAGTTGTTTGTAACAAGGCTGAAGTATATTTTTTTCATACTCTATGCTGTCTTCTAGTATATTTTGCACATTAACAAGATCATATGCTTCTTCACGCTCTCCGGCAGACATTTTTTCACCAATAATCTTATCAAGCTGCTTTATGTTATCGCCGGCAATAGTTTCTTTACTTATTTCAAAAACAGATTTTTTGAGTTTTCTGCTTAGATCTATTGCGTCATGATCTATCAATACCATATACGGATATTTTGGAAAATCTCTAAAAAACTCTTGGTATTGAATTCTGATTCTGTCTATTCTTCTTACCCTCGACAATCCGAACAAAATAGGCTTATTGAATTTTTCCAGTATTTCATAAGTTCTTTTTGCATTTATATAGTCCTGCGATCCACCACTCATCGGTATTAAAAAAAGATCTACCAGGTGATAAAGTCTAGTTCTTTGCAAAGCTTCAAGAACCAAAGTTGTTGTTTTATTACCGCCTATGTCAAATATAAGATTTCCTTCTTTTTCAAAAACTTCTTTAAGAGTTTGAGAAACATCGTCTCTGTTTTGCCCGACTAATGCAGTTGAAGTTTTTATCTCTGATTCTTCAAATATATTACTATCTTTATTCTCGTCATCCAGCTCTATTAGTTCACCATCTTCGGCTTTTTGAAGAAAGTATGTTCCTAAAACCTGAAATGCGAAAGTGCTTTTACTTGCGCCGCCTTTTGTGTTGATAACCATTATTTTCATTTTTTCCCTTTTGTTGTGATATAATTTAACGTCATTTTACGAGAATGACACCGATGTATTTTTACACCACTCCTTTTGGAGTGGCACCTCTAGCCTATATAGATGCCGATCAGCATACCAATCATTAAAGCCAATATGGATCCAGTGCCAACATAAATATATTTCATATTTATGTAATCTTTGATATTTTTCATACCATCAAGCTGATCTGTAACATTAGCAACAGATACGGCCACTTTGTTTGATAGATCATTTACCAAATTGTTCGCATAGAGCTTTACGCTATCTTTTGCTTGCTGGTCAATTGTTGATATTTTTTTATCCAAAGCAATTTCATGTTCCTTGAGAATGTTTTGATATCTAACCGTCATATCTTCTAAAGTTCTTTGTTGATTTTGTAGCATTAGATCAATGTTTTTAACACTATCTTCTGCGACCTTTCTAGCTTGATTGTTCACAAAATTTATACTTGCAGGATTCAATTTTTCATACAAGTCTTCTAGTTGTGTGATCAAGCCAGGAGTTTTTGAGCCATCTTCATCTGTGCCACCGGCCATAAGCATGGTCAATTCTTTAAATTCCTGCTTTGCCTGGATGAATTGAGCCGTGATTCTATTTGCTTCTTCAATTGTAAAACTCATTCTTTTGCCTCTGCTTTTTCAATAAATCCCAAAAACTCATCTTTTATCGCTTGTATTTTTTCTACAAGTGAAGAAACGAGAGGTGAAATTCTCAAAATTTCTTCACTCGAGCTATTCGATACCAACGCATGAAACGCTTCGGTTACGTCTTCCAACCCCTCCATTCGATCTGTAATAGAAAGCATATCCGAAGAGAGCAATGCAATTTTTTTCATATTCAACTCCTAGTATGTCAATTTATCAGAGCCGTCATTTGCTCTTTTGTAATCAAAATCGCCTCTTCTATTTTTTGATGCGCTATCGGTTTTAATATCTTGTTTTGATTGTTGACACTCTGATAACGCCACTTTAAGTTCGCTGTTTTCTATCGAAAAATAAGCTATTCCTCCTAATGTAAGGACACTTAATAGCATAGCCATCAAAAAATTCTTGATCATATTTTGTTTTTTCATTTTTTACTCCTTTTAATTAACTAACCACATTTGGATTAGGTTTTGGTTCTGTCATTGCGTTGCCGATTGTACCATCAACACCTCCAAAACCGCTATCTGTACCAAGTGGCACCTCCTTTGTGCTTGATGAACCAGCTCTCATGCTGCTGTTTGAAGATTCAGTATCGGTTTTCCCAAATCCTGGCGGTTGGGCTAAAGCACCAAGCATCCCTTTTTGACCTCCATCATAGCTGCCGCTAAAAGCAGAGTGGGCCATTTTGCCTGCTGCTTTGGCATAATCTTTAAAGCCGGCACTCCCATCAGGACTTGATGCTCTTGCTGCTTTTACCGAGTCATTTGCTATAGTTTTGCCTGCTGCCGTACCCGCAACAGCACCTATAGCTGCACCGCCGGCTGCTGATAACATTTGCATACCTCTATTGTTGTCACCACCACCCATTCCGGAGAAGTAACTATCAACAAAAGAGGATAAACCACTACTGATTGAAACCATCATTAAAGATACGATCAAAAGAGTTATAATTGATGTTGTGTCATCAGCACTATGAGCTAGGGCATCATCCACAAGTGAAAATGTAATAGACATCAAGATTAATATCACCATCCATTTTGCACTCCAACGAATAACATTGGTAATTGCATGAATCGCCCAAGGACGAGTTTGATCGAATGATCCAAAAGCGATCCAAAACATACCGATATAGATGCTAAAAATCGTAAAAGCATAGATCATGAGAGCCTGTCCAATAAGATAGATCAATGCTGCACTGGCAATAGCTCCGACTACAACATAGGCAAGCGTGGATCCAGGTTCCCACATAGAAGCTTTGTCAAAAATCTTACTCCACATATCATATATACGATTGATGATTTGGTCGAAACTAACATTCCCTGCTTGTATCCCTAGCTTATCAAACCCTTGATATATTGACTTCAAATATTGCGGTGATTCTAATACGAACAAAAAGAAACCGACAATCAAAATGGTTTTTATTAGTTGCGCAAAAATAGCACCTATTTCCAATTCTTGTCTCATTGCCATAAAACCAACTGAAAGTACCAGTTGAATTACTGCAAGTGATAATAATAAATTCCTTGACACGGTTTGTATTTTCGGATAATATTTAACGATTTTTTGTTCAAAAGAATCTTGGATCTGTGTTGGTAAGTTGTTTTCTTGTGCCGCAAAAGAGGCAGTCGAAAAAAAGAAAATTAGTCCAAAGACGATCAATATTTTTTTTACCATTGGCGACCCCCGGCATTTTTACTGTCGTTTATATTGATATTTGCTTTTCTTTGATTGAACTTGTCAAAATCCGCTCTTGCTGCATCTCTTTTGGAGTCGCTAGACGAACCTACTATCAAATATGTAAAAAGGCTTATGATAATCACCGCTAAAATATATGTAATAATTTTTATATTTACCATTGGCGGCCTCCAGCATTTTTACTGTCGTTTATGTTGATATTTGCTTTTCTTTGATTGAACTTGTCAAAATCCGCTCTTGCTGCATCCTCTTTTGCTTGATTTGCCGCCATTGCTTGAGCTTGCAGATTTGCTTGCAGCATCATCGTTTGTTGTAACTTTTTAAGGGTGTTTGTTTGATGTAGGGCTATCTCGTTGGCAGCTTGGATCGCTCCGAGCTGTCCTTGGGCAGATTTGCTTACATTTTGGAGTTCCCTCATTGTTGTAACATCATTCTCAAGATCTGCTTGAGTTAGATTTAATCTCTTTAGAGAATCATTTACCGTTGCGTTGTTTGATTTTGATATACTTTTATACACGCTTGTTGGATCCACATTACCACTATCAAGCAATTTTTGGTATCCAGGGTACATTTTTTTGAACATTTGATCATAGTTTGCTGCCGTGTAAGTCATTCCGGCAGTGTTATCCATGATCTGACGCATTTTGTTAACGCTTTGTGTAAATTGGTTCCACTGAGAGGAAGGCAAGGTGCCTATATTCTGAAGCATAAGTTTGTAACTTTGCACCTGATTAGTGAACTGCTGTACTGCTGTTTGGTATTGTTGGATTTGGGTTGCGTACTGCTGGAGCTGTTTTCCATATTGAGCTGCCAATTGCGAATTATTGGCAATTTGCGTGATTTCCGTCGCACCTCCAAAACCGCCTACGGTACCTGCATTAGCCGTTGAAAGGGTTAATGCAGAAGCCGCTATAAAACTGATAAAAATTCTTTTATTTCGTTTCATTGTTTTTCCTTTCTTTTTAGATTTTGTGAAACTCACAAAGTGGGCTTCATCAAACCTAGAAAACAAATTAAAGCTATTGATTTTCATCACATAGCCTTTGATATAGTTTTTGCCAATTCTGCTGGCGTAGGCAATGGCAAAAGTTGATTTTGATTTTCATAGAGCCAATTCCAAATAATTATCGCATCATCACGTTCCAAATCTTTCTCGTTATATTGATTGTGTAGATATCCAGCTTGAGAGACAGAAATTATCACTTCCGGTAAAAAGCCTTTTGCTCCTTGGACTAGATCAAGACCTTTGTATAATTTGAGTATTCTTTCTCGAAATTTTTTAAAATCTTCTCTGCTACTAAGAGAAGAGATATCTTTAGATATTTCTTCTTGATGGTTAATTGACGGTTCAAGTTGTCCAATAGATTGGATAAGCTTATCCAATGATTGGTTTTGCCCCTTATCCAATGATTGGTTTTTGGCTTGTCCAATGGTTGGTTTTTTCGGTTGAGTTTCTTGTCTGTAAGCCGTGAGATATTCTTCTAAAAACTTCTTTTTATCTTCAGAATTTGCGACCATGTCAAGCTTTTTTACATTGATATAAATAAGACTTGAGGTATTGCTGCCATTTTCTCTTTTTCGCTTTTCTCTATGTATCAATTTAATCACGACAAAAGTATTCAGTATGTAATTGATGTTCGAGCAACTTATAGTGCAGCTTTGACAAAGTGTTCTCAAAGATGGAAAGCACATACCTTTATCATTTGAAAAATCACAAAGCGCTATAAGTACAATTTTCGGTGCCGGTGGGTATGGTGTCTTGAAACACTTAGCTATGAGTTCAACTGCCATCTAATTATCCTCTTGTGATGTTTTAGCTGTAGCTGGGCGTATATTGCTATTGAGATAATCTTCAATCCATTCTTTTTTGTAATAGACATTTCTACCAATTTTTGTATATTGAATTTTTTTCTTAGTTCGCAAATTATTTTGTGTAATAATTGGTATTTTTGGAAAATTATCAATACCATCAGCTAGTTCTTTGGTGGTTATCCATGTAAACATATGTATTTCCTATAGAATTTATTTCATTATTTAATCACTAAATAATTTTATATTAGTAATTATTGCTATTTAATACTTAAAATATTATTAAATCATAGATACTATTTCTAATTTTTTCTTTTTTTGATATACTTATAGGAATTAATTACTAATATAAGGGCTTTATGTGCTTAAGACTTATTCAAAATTGCTTCAAAATACTGTTAGAACTATTTCTAACTGGAAGATAGAAAAACGCCCAATAATATCTCTTCTTGAAAAATATTTTTCAAAAGAAGATCTTGAAGAATTTTTAGATACCGGTAAAATCTCTAAATTTGAATTATTAAAAGAAAAGAACTCAATATTAAATTATGCAGGAATGCAATATATAAATATATTTAGAAAAAGGCTTGTGAGTATTGGCGATATTGTCAATAGAGACTTTGTGGATATTTATTTTAATGTGTTGGTATTCGCTAAAAATGATATTGTTAAACAATCCGTTTTCAAACCTTTTACAATTTCAAAAGCGACTTTGATTTATTTATCAAGGAATAATATAGAGCATAAGTCATCAGATAATGAAATTATTTCAAAACTTGAAGCTGGTTTTGAGAGGCTTGAGGAGTTTGATTGCTATACCAATCAATTCTTATTATCCAACATCATGCAAGATTTTACCCCAATGATACAAATAGCAGAGAGTGGACTGCTTGATAAAAATGAAAAAACAGAAGCATATCTTCATGCTATACTTTTTCATCTCTATAATGAACACCAGGATAAAATAGCAGAACAAAAAAGAGAAATATTTGTTGATGTATTTATAGCCATGTTACTATCCAATAACAAAAACAATACGCTAGATATAGCCATGAATGAAGAAAATACTTCTTTTGATACTTTGGTTAGATCCAATTTAGAATTAGTTGAAAAAAACTATGATAAGATTATAGAAGCTATAAAGTCTTACACATAATAAATCTCAATGAGCAAGATTATTATTTGGTCTTCCAAAGCCATCATGTGTTGCACCATATTCATTTTCTCGTTTTCGTCTTTGTTCTTCATGTTCTTTTTGTTTATTATTATCATTTGAGTTTAATGAACTCGAATAACTATTATCTTTATTTGTCCAAACTAAGAAACTAACAATAGAAATAAAAACAAAAAATATTGCCCAACCGGTGCTAAAATGTGCAATGGCTTTAATTGCTAAAACCCAAAGAACCAAAACAACAAAAATACCGCCAAGTCCAAGTCCAAGCATAAATATAAATTGCAATAGCTTTTTAAATAGATTAAAAATCACCATTGCAGGCTTTGATATCAAATATTTATACAAGATTTTCATATTTTCTCCTTGCTTGAAAGTTCTTAGACACGTATTGTAAAGCTGCCGGATAAATTAGCTATCTGAATTATAGCAGAGATCTAAATAACTTTCACCGTAATTTCCTCCACATAATGCCGTAATTTCCTCCACATAATGCCGTAATTTCCTCCACATAATAACCATACTAACCCCCCATATGCTGGGCGTTTGCTGAAATACATAACAAGTATTATAACTAACTCTTTAACTCTTTTGAACTTTGCGAGTATTTTTTAAAGCAAAATAAAATTATCCAAAATTTTTAGACAACATAATATTTTAAAAGTAAAATCGTCCAAATTTTTTGGCCAACTTGTAGATGAGAGATGTACATACTGTAGATAAACTCATCTACAAACTACACTTTTGAGATATATTGATAAAAAAAGTGGACAAGAAAGTTACTTTCTCCGTAGTTTTGTCCACATCAAAGCGTAGACGAGAGATATACACAAACAAGGCTGTAGACAAACTCATCTACAAAACGGAATAATATTTATTTTAATTTGTAGACAAACTCATCTACAAACTAGACTTTTGAGATATATTGATAAAAAAAGTGGACAAGAAAGTAACTTTCTCCGTAGTTTTGCCCACATATTATCGTAGTTTTGTCCACATATCTCCGTAGTTTTGTCCACATCAAAGCGTAGACGAGAGATATACACAAATAAGGCTGTAGACAAACTCATCTACAAAACGGAATAATATTTATTTTAATTTGTAGACAAACTCATCTACAAACTACACTTTTGAGATATATTGATAAAAAAAGTGAACAAGAAAGTAACTTTCACCGTAATTTCCTCCACATAATGCCGTAGTTTAGTACACATATAGCCGTAGTTTAGTACACATAATGCCGTTATTGTGTAGTTATATTACCTCATTGTCGGTCGGCGTAATATATTCAGGTATTGGATAATTATCACCATATTTCTTTTGCATTTTGCCGGTACTGATCATACTTTTGTATTTCTCGGGTATTTCAAACTCCTCAAGCCTCTCAAAACCAGCTTCAAGTTTTACTTCGATTTCGTCTTGTGAAAATTTTAAGATATTTTCTCTCATAGTAGTCCTTTTGCAATAAGATCTTCTCTCTTTTTGGCAAGTTGTGTCCATTCTTTATTTGTAGGTCTATTTTTATATTTATCGTGTATCGCTTGCAGTTCTGTATATGCGGTAGGATAATCTATCTCTTTTGGACTCATGCTATTAACTACGCTGTTAGCAATTTCATGTACCCTTGCTTCATCATTGGCAGCTTCTTTGTCTCCTGTCTCAACAACTCTTGTCATAGTTGCATTAACGGTCGCAATTAATTCCCTCAAGCCCTCGTACATTATTTCGGGAGGAAATTGTTCGCATATTTTTTTGTTTTCACTGTAGGTCATTTTTCCTCTCCTTTATGAGTCAGTATCTTCTCTATAATATCCTTCGTTTGGTTTCAAAATAATTTTTGTGTTTCCGGTTTTTTTCTTGATATTGCCAGTGTTGATTATATTTTTAAATCTTGCCGGTATTTCTAACTCTTTTTCTTTGATTTGTCTATTGTAGCTGCCAATGCTTCTTTGATATGCAAAATCAACAACGGCTTGTATTTCAGTCTCTGTAAGTGTAAGATTTGTATTTGGTATTTTGTGTTTCATAATAATATTCTTTGAAATATATTTTGGAGCTCACTGGATAAATTAACCTATATCATTATATATCAAAAATTCTTACATATCATAGAAATTCATTTTGTTGAGAACCGTAGGTGCGAATAAGTTTCAGGACGTAAAACATACCACAAGTTTACTTGACGGTATAGCTTTTACCCTTCCTGCCTTTAAATTGCGTTGCAATTTATAAGATTTTATTAGAAAAATTGAGAATAAATTAGAAAATTTATTCTATTCCTAAATATTTCAATAATTTCTAAGTTTATCTATTATATTCTAAGATATTCTAACAATATGGAGTTAAAATGACCAAAATTAGCCCTACTAGAGAGTTTTATTCAAATTTACCGCTTATAAGAGATATGCATGAAAATCAAGGGTATAAAAAATTAACAGAATTATTTGAAGTGTTGAAAAAAGAAAAAAATTGGCAAATGAGCTATAAGACATTCTGGTATCATTTCAAAAATGAATTCGGTAATACTTCTAATTTAAATTCAAACAAAAAGCCCAATTCGCAAAATACAAAAAATCAAAAAGAGTTTTCTACCGCTACACAGATAGAAAACTCAAACACCAAAGAAAATGAAAAATTTGAATTGGATCCAAAATATTTGGAATTAGGCAAAGAGATTTCCCAAGCACTTAAAAAGTAAACTACATAAGTAGAGAGTTTTGTATCGTACGATACAATAAAATTATAAAAAAGGTTTAATATAAATTATAGAAAATAACTTATCTAACCTAGAATTTTATGTTCTCATCAAATAAGCAGCGGATGTGCTGGAGTAAATAGGATTATACTCTGTGAGATGCAAGCACAATATCATCTATTGCATGGACTTCGCACTCAATACAATATGTTTTATCATCAGTAAAAATTGCAAAGTTGTCACCATCGCCAACCGAACTTTTATAGATTACACCATCAAAACCACAATGTTTTATTAGTTCACACAGATACTGTGCTGAAAGATATTCGAGCTGTGCTTCTCTAGGCAAAATAGGTTTTGAAAGCTCCTCTCCCAAATGACATAAATAATCTAAATCCAAATAAACCTGATTAAGCCCATTTTCATCCAATTCAAATGGAGATATAGTTTTTCTAGGATTTCTCAAATCAGCAAGAATTAGCCGTTCTGTTACTTCAAATTTTGCAACTGTGACATTATCACCTTTGTGAGGTCTTATTTCAGCAATTGCTGTTGCTAAACTAGAAGCCACATAAAGATAAGGGATACCAAGAGGATTTGCTCTTCCGGCTGTAGCAATTTTTGCTGGTGGTTTTCCCATTTCATCTCTTTTATATATTTCGGTATCAATATTAATTCTTGCACGATAAAGATATTTCGAAATACTTTCTGTGGGTGCAACAATAAAATTCAATAAAGCTTTTAAATGTTCATAGCTTGGCGCCTTTTGTGGAAAATAACGATTATCATGCTTTAACTCATCTTTAAACTCTTGCCAATTTAAAATCTTCCCTTTGTCTTGATTTTGTTTTGGAATGAAAAAATCTTTGATAGCTTCTTGAAAAATAGTTTGGATTAATTTGAGAGCTATATCATCATCTAATAATGGAAAAAGCATCCATTCATTTTTTAATAATGTAGAAATTTTTTCTCCATCTTCTGATGTTTCATATAAATCTATTAATGGCTGGAAATAATCATTTAAAAGTTCTGGATTTATTAAACCAGTATTTTCTGTTTTACAAAAATCACATGTACCTCTACTAGAAGACTCACGAATAATAATAGTCGTCAAGAAATCATCTCCAAAACACTTAGAACAACAAAACATTTATTTTACTTTGATTGAAAATTTGATATAAGTTCAAAATGATGTTGCATAGAAAGCTTTTTAACATAACCAAGCCCAGGAAAGTGAGCGTCATCATAGAGCTTTTTAAACTCTTTATAAGCCAGACTTCTAAAAATTAAAGAATCTTCTTTAGCAGTGTTTACAACTTTTTCCAACGCTTCTAAAAATTTCCCCGCTGGGTCTGCTGGAGTATTAACCCTATCTGAAATAAAATGGCGAATATACATATCATCATCATTCTCAATATACGTCAAGTGGATGGCGATTGCATATGCTGGTCCTCCACTTTCCGAGTAGTCATCGCCTACTGTTAAATAATCACCAAAACCTTCCATTCCTTCATCTGTATAGGTAATATGCAAATCTGAAAAATGTTCTTGTTCTGGATAGTCACGATTTCTATTTTTTCTAAATCCATCTCGAATCAATACCCTTTGGATTCCATTTTGTTTAAATTGTCTTTGGTATAATTTTCCAGATTGGTTATCAATAAAAAGATGCTTTTGTACATTAGAAAAATTTTGAATAAGATCTGACAGTTCTTTTGCCTTTGGAAATCCATTATGTATAAAAGCGAGTCGTTTTTCTTTATTGTCATCAAGAAAACTTTTAATATCAATAAGACTGCTATCCGCATCAACCATGTATCCTAAACAACAATTAGTATAGTCGTGCAAAAGAGGAGTTATTGTTTCCTCAAAAATTGGTAAGGGATCATTTTTATAATCACCATGCTTGGGATTGACTATCAAAATAAACTTGGCATTTTTGCTTTTCAAGCTTTCAATGGCTTTGTTTAAAGAAGAAACATTCTTTTTAACTGGTTCAATAATAGGAACAAAATTTGACTCAGCAATTAATTGAGCATTTTCTCTGAGAAGAATTAGTTCGTATTGCTTACCTCTTAAATACGGATGATACATGGCTATCCTTTTTACTAAATATTTCGCTTATATTTTGATTTAGTAAAACCAAAAAGTCTGCTTGTTGTTTTTTTGAAAGATTTGCTTCCAACGCGGCAACTTTTAAAGAATTAGGAATATTTAAGATAAAATCGCCCATTTCTTTATGGCTTCTTCTTTCTTTTAGTATTTTTAACATTTCTTTGTGAACTTTATTTATCGGGAGTTTTTCAAAGATTTCTTGGCAAATTGAATATATTTTTGTATTTGGAACCTTCGGAATTGTAAAGCCAAAATGTTTAATGATTTTAATGTATTCATTCCGCCTTAAAATATCAAAAATAGCTTTTTGCTCAAGATGATTTAATCCAGATTTTGGCTTTCTAAGTTGTCTTATGGTGTATTTATCAGTAAGTATCAATATACCAACATCATCATCAACTAATGATATTAATGTATTTACTTTTGATTCTACAGTTACAACATTAACATACTCAAAAACTTTTTTATAACTTTCAATTTGACTTAATAATCTATCAAAATTATCAAATGCTGTTTTAATTTCATATACATGAGATGTTCCATTAAAAATAACTAAATCTGCTTTTGAAGTAGCAACTCTAAATTCAGTAAATAAAGATGATGAATTAATAGAATGTCTACCTATTAAAATTTTTTCAGCAATTGCATTTTTAAAAACATATTCATTTCTATAATTTTTCAAAAGATACTTATATGAATATTCAAAAAAATCTTTAAATAATAAATTTGTATCAAGCGTTTTCAATAAATTTGACTCAGCAAAAATTTTAATAATACGCTCGGATTTATTATTCTTAAATAAATCACTGATTACACTAGGCATAAACAAACAAGATAAGGCATTATTAATATTTGACATTAATTAACCTCCTCTATAAAATATGTTTGTTGTTACAAATTATACCAAATTTTTTAATTTACTGAATAAACATTTAATAAGTCAATTTGTATTAATAAAATTATTGGTTCTTAATTCTATCCAAAAACCTTTCCCACCACTCCAACAATTCTCTGGCTTGTTGGGTATAATTGGCTTTATGGGTATAGGCTCTAACAACTGCACTTTTTTCGTGATGATCCAAAATACTCTCTTTGACTTCAAAAGTGGCTTTGTGTTCATGGGCATAAGTTTCAACCAGGCTTCTAAATGTGCCTCTAAAACTATGTATGGTTTGTTTTGTGCCGGAAAGTTCGTCATCATAACCCATAGTTACCAGTGCTTTGTTTATACTAGCCGGGTTTAAATGCTTATGTATATTTCTTACTCCATGAAATACCCATGGAGACCAAGATGTAAAAGGCTCTATCTCTCTAAGCACTTCAATGGCACTATCTACCAATGGCAAAACAAAATCACCTAGATTTTCATCTTTTTGTTTCATCTCTGTTCTTGGTATGGTTAGAGTTTTGTTTTTAAAATCTATCATCTCCCATCTAAGAGTTGTTATATTTTCTGCTCTTAGCATTGTGTATGGTAGCAATTTTAAAGAACATCTTGTTACTGGATTTCCTTTGTATTTATCAGCATCTCTCAAGAGATTACCTAGTATTTTTTCATCAGTAATTTTTGCATAATGTTTGGCTTTGACTTGAGGCAATGAATCTCTTGAGATGTTTGCTATAATATTTTGTTCACAATATCCATGAGAAATAGCATATACCCAAAGCCGGTTACATGACGCCAAAAGTCTTTTTGCTGTTTCTTTGGCATTCAGTGATTTAGTCTTAAGCGCATTTAATATCTCTGAATGATGGATATCTCCTATCGGTTTTGAAGAAATGATATTGTGACTATCATCATATTCGCAAAAAAATGGAAACAGATCTCTCTCAAATGCTCTTTTAGCCTTATGTATTGTGGTATCCGTATTTCTAGAAGCCAATACATCTTCTAGCCATCCATAAACTACATTATGAAATTGCGATTTAACATCAAGCTCTTTTTGACTTTTAAGCTCTTGTTTTATGTCAAGAGGGTCAATGCCTGCACTTACCTCTTTTTTCAGCTCAAATGCTCTATTTCGTGCCATTTCTAGTGAAATTGCAGGATATGTACCAAATCCGGTTCTTCTTTGCTTGGATTTGCCATTTTTATCTTTTAAAATAGGGCTAGAATATCTAAAAGCCCATTGTTTGCCACCATCTACCCTTATAATTAATTGCAAACCTTTAGTTAGACTATCTGTCATGATATACTCTTTGTCTTTTGCCTTGAGAGCCTTAAGTTCTTTGTCTGTGCTAAAGGTAGTTTTATTCATAAGTAGTACATAATCCTCGCTATTTTTTTCATATTTTATAAGTGTACTATTTTATGTACTACAAAAAGCTTAGATTGTATTAAATTGAGTTAGAGTGGCTTAGAGTGCAAAAGTCTTTAAAGTCCGTATTTTAGGGGATTAGATGGGTTTGCTTGGAGGTGTATAAAGTGGTTAATGGTGGAGCATAGCGGGATCGAACCGCTGACCTCTTCGCTGCCAGCGAAGCGCTCTCCCAGCTGAGCTAATGCCCCACTGCTTAGGAATTGAAATTTTATACTACCAAAACATAAAATAAGCTTAGG
>Ga0265293_10008028_pt1 | contig 15890 bp, 10 predicted proteins | sample Munlanlewell138R_FD_192505 | JGI IMG/M metagenome (GOLD analysis project Ga0265293, IMG submission 192505) | Leachate microbial communities from a municipal landfill in Southern Ontario, Canada - Leachate well 138R | ecosystem: Engineered > Solid waste > Landfill > Unclassified | place: Canada...
GAAATTATTAAAGAGGCAGAGCGTCCCTTTATTTATGCGGGCGGCGGAGTTATCATATCCGATGCCGCAGAGGAGCTAAAAACCTTTTCCGATAAGATTGATGCCCCCATTGGAACATCTATGATGGGGCTTGCCGCTGTGCGGGCGGATAACCCCCGCTTTTTAGGAATGACGGGTATGCACGGCAAGTTTGCCGCAAGCAAAGCTATGTCGGAGGCGGACTTGATTATTGCGATAGGCACAAGGTTTTCCGACAGAGCGACAGGCAACAAACGGGAGTTTGTAAGCGGCAAAAAGATACTTCACATTGATATAGACCCTGCCGAAATCGGCAAGAATATACCCGTATATGTTTCTCTGGTTGGAGATGTGAAAAATATTTTGACAAAGCTTGTAACCGAGCTTCCCGAAATTGGGCGTACGGAATGGGCTAGTCGCATAGCGGAAATCAAGACTTCTCCCGACTCCCACCTAGAAATGGATAAATCTCGCCTCAATCCCCAATCGATAATAGAAACGGTTGCAAAGTATGCGGGTAAAAATGCCGTTGTCGCTACGGATGTTGGACAGCACCAAATGTGGACGGCGCAATATTATAAATTTTTAAAGCCTCGTACCTTTGTCACATCGGGCGGCTTGGGCGCTATGGGCTTTGGTATGGGAGCGGCAATTGGCGCAGCGATTGGCTCAAAGGAAAGAACTGTGCTTTTTACCAGCGACGGTAGCTTTCATATGAATATGAATGAAATGGCAACCGCAGTTACCAACCAACTTCCCATACTCATTGTGCTTTTGAACAACAACGCCCTTGGTATGGTTAGGCAATGGCAAACGCTGTTTTTTGGCTGCCGCTACTCCAATACCACGCTAAACAGGGCTACCGATTATGTAAAGCTTGCCGACGCTTTTGGTATGAAAGCTAAGCGCCTTACCGATATTAGCGAACTTGAGGACACGGTAAAAACGGCGCTCTCACTAAACGAGCCGTTCTTGATAGATGCGGTTATCGATAGCGACGAAAAAGTTTTGCCTATGATTCCGCCAAACGGCACGATAAATGATATAATACTCAAAGGATAATACCATAAAGAACACATTGTAAAACAAACCAATGCGCAAAAGAGATATATCGCAGGAAGGAGAATCCTAATGGAAGAAAAATTTATTTTATCTATTTTAGTAAGAAATGAATCTGGCGTACTCACACGGGTATCGGGGCTTTTTGCAAGGAGAGGCTTTAATATTGACAGCCTTTCCGTAGGAGAAACAGAAAACCCGGGAACTTCTCGCATAACTGTTGCGGCAACGGGGGATGCGTATATTAAAGAGCAAATACTTTTGCAGCTTGGCAAACTGCACGATGTGATTATTGTGGAACTAATGGACTTGCACCACACCGTGACACGGGAGCTTATCCTAATAAAAGTAAATGTTGCACAGGGCGGACGGAGCGAAATACTTGAGGCGGTATCGATATTCCGTGCAAAAGTTGTAGACCTCACCCCCACTTCGCTCACTATGGAAATCACGGGTGAAAGCTCTAAATGCGAGGCTTTTATTGAATACTTGCGCCCCTTTGGCATTGCCGAGCTGTGCCGCACAGGTACAACGGCGATTGCAAGAGGCAAAAGCACTCTTGAAAACCAACAAAAATAGAAACAATAATAATAACCTAAAAAAACAACAAAAAGAAATATAAGGAGCAGAAAAAAATGGCAAAAATTTACTATGAAAAAGATTGCAATAAGGATGCCTTGAACGGCAAAACCGTGGCGATTATTGGGTATGGCAGTCAAGGACACGCCCACGCACTCAACCTTAAAGACAGCGGTGTAAATGTGGTTGTCGGGCTGTATGAAGGCTCTAAGTCCCGTGCAAAGGCGGAGGCTAGGGGGCTAAAAGTAATGACTACCGCCGAGGCAACAAAGGCGGCAGACTTGATTATGTTACTCGTAAATGATGAAAAACAGGCGGCAATATATAAAAATGATATAGAGCCTAACCTAACCAAAGGCAAGACGCTTGCGTTTGCACACGGCTTTAACATACATTACGGGCAAATTGTTCCCCCTGCTTTTGTTGATGTGGTTATGATTGCCCCCAAAGGTCCGGGACACACCGTGCGCAGCCAATACGAGGAAGGCAAGGGCGTACCCTGCTTAGTTGCGGTGAACCAAGACGCAAGCGGAAAGGCGCTTGAAAATGCACTTTCCTATGCTTTGGGTATCGGCGGCGCTCGTGGCGGGGTACTAGAAACGACTTTTAAGGAAGAAACCGAAACCGACTTGTTTGGTGAGCAGGCAGTACTTTGCGGCGGTGTTGCAGAGCTTATGAAGGCGGGTTTTGAAACGCTTGTAGAGGCAGGCTACCAACCGGAAAGCGCATACTTTGAGTGTTTGCATGAGATGAAGTTGATTATTGATATGGTCGTTGCGGGCGGACTGTCCTTGATGCGCTATTCAATTAGTGACACGGCGGAGTTTGGCGGCTATAAAATTGGCAAGAGAATAATCACGGACGAAACCAAAAAAGAGATGAAAAAGGTGCTTGCCGAAATACAAGACGGCAGCTTTGCCCGTGATTGGATTCTTGAAAACCAAGCAAATCGTCCGCACTTTAACGCAACGAGAAAAATCGAGCGTGAGCATCTAATTGAAAAGACGGGCGAGGAGCTTAGGGCAAAAATGACTTGGAAAAAGCAGGAGTGGAAAGAATAATTTAGCTTTTATATAAGTTATTTTTATTCTATCCTTAATATAGTACTAGAATAACTTCCCAAAAAAGTACCACAAGGAGAGCTTTTTTATGAAATCGGATAATATCAAGTTGGGGGCGGAAAAAGCGCCGCAACGGTCGCTGCTCAAAGCGTCTGGGCTAACCCAAAACGAAATAGACAGACCTGTAATAGGTATAGTAAACTCATTTAATGAGATTGTGCCGGGGCATATACATCTTAATACAATAGCAAGGGCGGTAAAAGACGGCGTGCTTGCCGCAGGCGGCACTCCGCTTGAATTTAATACCATTGGCGTTTGCGACGGTATCGCTATGGGTCACGAGGGTATGAAGTACTCTCTTTGCACACGGGAGATTATTGCCGACAGCATAGAATGTATGGCAATGGCGCATTGTTTTGACGGGTTGGTCTTTATACCCAACTGCGATAAGGTTGTGCCGGGTATGCTGCTTGCCGCAGTAAGGCTAAACCGCCCTTCCATATTTATTTCTGGCGGTCCTATGCTCTCTATTTGCGATGAGGGCGGTGACAACTTGGATTTTAACAGCATATATGAGGCGCTTGGCGCATACAAGGCGGGCAAGATAGACGGCGAGGAACTCACTCGCATAGAGGATAACGCTTGCCCCACTTGCGGCTCTTGTTCGGGAATGTTCACGGCAAACTCTATGAACTGCCTAACAGAGGCAATAGGAATATCGCTGCCCAAAAGCGGCACAACTCCCGCAGTTTATTCGGATAGGGTTAGGCTTGCCAAAGCCGCAGGCACAAAGATTATGGAACTTGTGGAAAAAGACACCAAAGCCCTTGATATCATCACAGAAAAATCTATGCGCAATGCCCTTGCCGTGGATATGGCGCTTGGCTGCTCTACCAACACGGTCTTACACCTTGCGGCGATATGCGGCGAGGCGGGTATTCCCTTTGACTTGCAGCTGATAAACGAAATAAGCGCAAAAACACCCAACCTTTGCCAACTTGCTCCCGCAGGTCCGTATCATTTGCAGGACTTGCACCACGCAGGCGGGATACAAGCCGTACTTGCCGAACTTAATAAAAAAGGTTTGATAGATGTGTCTTTACCCACGGTTACGGGGTATCCTGTGTCCGAAAACATTAAAAAAGTAAGAATTTTTAACAAGAATGTGATACGCCCGATAGACAACCCCCACTCGGAAACGGGCGGGCTTGCCGTGTTGTTTGGCAATATTGCCCCCAACGGTGCAGTTGTCAAGCGGAGTGCTGTGCGCAAAGAAATGCTAAAGTTTACAGGGCGGGCAAGGGTCTTTGACAGCGAGGAAAGCGCTATCGAAGGTATTTATAACAATCAAATTAACAAAGGTGATGTTGTCGTCATTAGATACGAAGGTCCAAAGGGCGGTCCTGGTATGCGGGAGATGCTATCCCCCACTTCGGCAATTGCAGGTATGGGCTTGGATGCGGATGTCGCATTGATAACGGACGGCAGATTTTCTGGCGCAACCCGTGGGGCGGCAATAGGACACATCTCCCCCGAGGCACGGGAGGGAGGACCTATCGCCTATGTTAGGGACGGCGACAGCATAGTTATTGATATTGATAACCGCTCAATCAGCCTTGATGTATCCCCCGAGGAAATGCAAAGGAGAAAAAAAGAAACAGAGCTAAAGCCAGAGCCTGAACTAAAAGGATACTTAAAGAGATATGTAAAGTTGGTGTCCTCGGCAGACAAGGGAGCGGCTTTTATAAATTAACTATCCTAAATCAAGCTTATTAGCTTGCAACACCCCAAAATACGATGGGATAAAGAAAGATTCGCTTGGATTAACAGTATATTAGAACAGACAAAGGAGGCGTTATGCGTCACATAAAAATATTTGATACCACTTTGAGAGATGGTGAACAAGCTCCCGGGTGCAGTATGCACTTGAACGAAAAAATAGAGGTAGCTTTGGCACTTGAACGGCTTAAAGTTGATATCATAGAGGCGGGTTTTGCCATAAGTTCGAAAGGAGATTTTGAGTCGGTAAAGACCGTTGCCGAAATCATAAAAGACTGCTCGGTTGCAAGCCTTGCCCGTTCGGTAAAGAAGGATATTGATGCGGCTTATGAGGCTGTAAAGGGCGCAGTAGCGCCAAGGATTCACTTGTTTCTTGCCACCTCTCCCGTACATATGGAGTACAAGTTAAAAATGAGTCCCGAACGAGTACTTGAAACGATAGACGCTATGGTGTGCTATGCCAAAAAGTACTTGGACGACATTGAGTTTTCCGCAGAGGACGCAATGCGCTCCGAGCCAGAGTTTTTAGCCCGTGCTGTTTATACTGCAATAAATGCAGGCGCAAAGACTGTTAATATACCCGACACCGTTGGCTATACCACTCCCCGAGAAATGTGGGAAAGGATACGGTTTTTGAAAGAACGGGTACCCAATATTGACAAAGCGGATATATCGGTGCATTGTCACAACGACCTTGGTATGGCGGTTGCCAACTCTCTTGCGGCGGTTGAGGCGGGCGCATCTCAGGTGGAATGTACGGTTAACGGCTTGGGAGAGCGTGCGGGCAATGCCGCATTGGAAGAAATTGTTATGGCTATAAATACCAGAAAAAACTTGTATGGCGGCACTACACGGGTGGAAACTACGGAAATTTACCGCACCAGCAAGCTGGTATACAACACTATTGGTATGTATGCGCCCATAAATAAGGCAATCGTTGGCGGCAACGCATTTGCGCACGAGGCGGGAATACACCAACACGGGGTATTGCAAAACAGAGAAACATATGAGATTATGACACCCGAATCCATAGGACTGCCTTCTAATAGTATGGTATTTGGCAAGCACAGCGGTAAACACGCAATAGCCGACCGCCTTTCCGAGCTAGGATATACGCTTACAGACGAGGAAATGGAGCAATTTTTTGAGAACTTTAAGGCGCTTGCCGACAAGAAAAAGACAATTAACGATGCGGATTTGGAAGCGTTGCTAAAACACAAATACAAGGATAACATTGAGGAAAGATATACTCTTGATAGGTTTACCGTGAATAGTGGTAACTATGTAACATCCAATGCGGTGGTGCGCCTTAAAAGAGGTGACGAACTCTTTGAAGAAGTTGCAATAGGCGACGGTCCAATAGATGCTGCATACCTTGCCGTGGATAAAATAGTTAAGCTCAAAGGGCTATCCCTTGAGGACTATTCTATCCAAAGCATAACCGAGGGCAACGATGCTTTGGGCGAAGTTGTCACCCGAGTTAAGCAAAAGGATATCGCTGTAACGGGCAGAGGACTATCCACAGATATTATTGAGGCAAGCATATTGTCATATATTAATGGGATAAATAAATTGATATCTATACGCACGGAGTTAACATGAAAAAGATAGAAATATTTGACAGCACCCTAAGAGACGGGGCGCAAAGCGAAGGGATATCCTTTTCCGTACAGGACAAGCTCAATATAGTCAAGACGCTTGACGACTTTGGCGTTGCCTATATTGAGGCGGGTAACCCCGGCTCTAACCCCAAAGACATAGAGTTTTTTGAAAAGGTTAAAGAGTTGGAGCTAAAAAATGCAACACTTTGCGCATTTGGCAGCACAAGGCGAAAAAATATCTCCGTTAAAGATGACGAAAATATTCGCTCTCTTCTTGCCGCAAACACCCCCGCTGTTGCCATATTTGGCAAAAGTTGGGACTTGCACATAGCGGAGATTCTTGGAATTTCTGAAGAGGAAAACTTAGCATTAGTATATGATACCGTTAGCTATTTGAAGGAACACGAAAGGGAAGTTATCTTTGATGCCGAACACTTTTTTGACGGCTACAAAGCAAACCCTTCTTGCGCAATGGCTGTGCTGGAGGCGGCGGTAAACGGGGGTGCAGATGTTGTTGCGCTTTGCGACACCAACGGCGGCACTCTTCCCGATGAAGTCTTTGCCATAACCCAAACCGTGCGAAAAAGATACCCAAACATAAGATTATCTATACACTGCCACAATGACACCGATTGCGCAGTTGCTAATTCTATGCTTGCGGTTTCGGCAGGGGCAGACCAAGTGCAAGGCACTTTTATTGGCATTGGGGAGCGGTGCGGCAATGCCGACCTTAGTATTATTATACCCAACCTTGAACTAAAGGCGGGATATAAATGTATAGACGGCAATATGGCGGCGCTTGCTAGCACGGTGTACCGTGTGTACGAGATAGCAAACCTTGTCCCGCCCATAAACAAACCTTACACGGGGGCAAGCGCCTTTGCACACAAGGGGGGTATGCACATAGACGGCGTTAACAAGTGCAATCATTCGTTTGAGCATATTTGCCCAGAGGAAGTGGGCAACAAGCGGCGCTTTCTTATGAGTGAGATGAGCGGGCGCACAACGGTAATTTCCAAACTCACCGCCGTTGCGCCAGAGCTTGCCAAAAACTCACCCGAAACCAAGGTTATTTTGGATAGGTTAAAGGAGCTAGAACACGAGGGGTATCAATTTGAGTCGGCGGATGCGAGTTTTGAGCTTTTGGTGCTGAATATATTGGGGCGCTTTCGCTCCCATTTTAACTTGCAGATGTACAAGACCAGCGGCGAACACCCCGCACCTGACGGCGAACTTACCGCATATGCGCTTGTGAAAATAGCGGTGGGCGAAAATACAGAAACAGCCGCCGCCCTTGGCAACGGTCCTGTAAATGCGCTTGACCTTGCACTTCGCCGTGCGCTAAGTATTTTTTATCCGCAGGTAAAAGAGATACACCTAACCGACTATAAAGTGCGTGTGCTTGCCGGCAGCGAGGCGACTGGCTCAAAGGTGCGTGTGCTAATCGATAACACTGACGGGAAAAAAGTGTGGACTACCGTTGGTGTGTCAACCGACATCATAGAGGCAAGCCGCATTGCGCTTGTCGATGCAATAGAATACTATTTATATTTAAGAGAGGCTTAAAAAATGGGAATGACAATGACAGCAAAAATTCTTGCCGCTCACGCAGGTAAGGAATATGTGAAAAAAGGCGAGCTAATTATGGCTAAATTAGACCTTGTATTGGGCAATGATGTTACTTCGCCGGTAGCGATAAACGAGTATTGCAAGGCGGGTTGCCAAGAGGTGTTTGACCGCAACAAGATTGCCTTGGTTATGGACCACTTTACCCCAAACAAGGACATAAAGGCAGCAGAGCAAACCAAAAAGGTGCGGGATTGGGCGGACGAAAAAGGCATAACCCACTTTTATGATGTGGGCGAAATGGGAGTGGAACACGCACTGCTCCCTGAAAAAGGCTTGGTGGTGTCGGGCGACTTAGTTATAGGCGCAGACAGCCATACCTGTACATACGGTGCGCTTGGCGCTTTCTCTACGGGAGTAGGCTCAACAGATATGGCGGCGGGTATGGCATACGGCAAAGCGTGGTTTAAAGTGCCGGGAGCAATCAAGTTTAATCTTTTAGGCAAACTTTCCCCCAATGTTTCGGGCAAGGATGTTATCCTTCACATAATTGGCAATATCGGCGTGGACGGAGCGCTGTATAAATCTATGGAGTTTTCGGGCGACGGGGTGAAAAACCTTACGATAGACGACAGATTTACCATATGCAATATGGCAATCGAGGCGGGCGCAAAAAACGGCATATTCCCTGTTGACGATGTGACGCTAGAATATGTAAAGGCGCATAGCACAAGGCTACCCACCATATATGAGGCGGATGCCGATGCGGAATATGACGAGATTTATCATATTGATTTATCCAAAATTGAGGCAACCGTTGCTTTCCCTCACTTGCCGTCCAACACAAGGACATTCAAGGACATTGGCGACATAAAGATTGACCAAGTTGTCATAGGCTCTTGCACAAACGGCAGATATTCGGACTTTGAGGCGGCGGCGGCGATTCTAAAGGGCAGAAAGGTAAACAACCGTGTACGCACACTAATCATCCCCACTACGCAAAAAATATATTTGGAGATGATAGAGAGCGGGTTAACCAAACTCTTTATTGAGGCGGGTGCGGCGGTTTCCACCCCCACTTGCGGACCTTGCCTTGGCGGGCATATGGGCATTCTTGCCAAAGGTGAGAGGTGCGTTGCCACAACCAACCGTAACTTTGTAGGCAGAATGGGGCATCCCGAGAGCGAAGTTTATCTTGCAAGCCCTGCCGTGGCGGCGGCATCCGCTGTTACGGGCAGAATCACTCATCCGTCAGAATTGGAGGATAAATAAATGAAAATAACAGGAAATGTAATCAAATACGGCAACAATGTGGATACCGATGTAATAATACCGGCAAGGTATCTCAACACTTCCGACCCCAAAGAGCTTGCCGCTCACTGTATGGAGGACTTGGATAAAACTTTTGTAACCCGTGTTAAGGCGGGCGACATTATGGTTGCAGGCACAAACTTTGGTTGCGGCTCATCCCGTGAGCATGCTCCCATAGCAATAAAGGCAAGCGGCATAGCTTGCGTGGTGGCAAAAAGTTTTGCCCGCATATTCTACCGCAATTCGGTAAACACGGGGCTTGCGATTGTGGAGTATGACGGTGACATAGACGAGGGCGACACCGTAGAAGTGGACTTTGGCAAGGGAATAATAAAAAATCTTACCAAAAATACCGTTGGCGACTTCCCCCCGTTTCCCCCATTCTTACAAAATATTATTGAAAAGGGCGGACTGCTCAACTCTTTAAAGGAGGATAACTAATGGAATATAAGATAGCTGTTATAGAGGGTGACGGCATAGGTCCAGAGATAACCGCCTCGGCAATATCCGTTCTTGATGCGGTTGGCAAAAAGTTTAATAAGACTTTTGTTTATGATTATGTAGTAGCGGGGGGAGCATCGATAGATAAATGGGGCATACCGCTAACAGATGCTGCTTTGGAGCAATGCAAAAACAGCGACAGCGTACTCCTTGGCGCAGTGGGCGGGCATAAATGGGATACCTTAGAGGGCAGTTTGCGACCCGAAAGGGCGCTTTTGGGGATAAGAAAGGGCTTGGGGTTGTTTGCAAACATCCGCCCTGCCAAACTAAATCCCGTGCTAAAAGATGCTTGCCCTTTAAGAGAGGAAGTTGCCGCAAAGGGCTTTGATATGGTGATTGTAAGAGAGCTTACGGGCGGCATATATTATGGCGAGCGTGGCAGGCGTGAGGGCGCATATGGCAAAGAAGCCTACGACACAGAGTGTTACAGCGAATACGAGGTGGAGAGGATAGCCAAAGTAGCGTTTGAACTTGCAATCAAGCGGAGTAAGCGCCTTGCCAGCATAGATAAGGCAAATGTGCTTGAAAGTTCTAGGCTGTGGCGGGAGGTTATTCACCGTGTTGCAAAAGACTACCCCGAAGTAGAAGTTATAGATGTTTTGGTAGACAATGCGGCTATGCAGCTAATTCGCAACCCTCTGCAATTTGATGTGATAGTCACTTCCAATATGTTTGGCGACATCTTGTCGGACGAGGCGTCACAGCTCACAGGCTCAATAGGCTTACTTCCTTCGGCATCTCTTGGGGAAACAAAGTGCGGTATGTACGAACCCATACACGGCTCTGCCCCCGATATTGCGGGCAAAGATATGGCAAACCCCATTGCCACAATCATATCGGCTGCAATGATGCTACTGCTTTCTTTTAATTTAGAGGAGGAGGCAGCCGCAATAGAAAATGCTGTGGATGCCGCCCTAAAGGCAGGATACCGCACAAGGGATATTTTAGACAACGGCACTAGCCCCTTGGGTTGCAAAGAAATGACGGCTAAAATTATCTCATTCCTATAATCCTATAATATTATATAAGGATACAATATATTTAATACACCAACCTTAAAAACCCCGATTATCTACCAAAGATATCGGGTTTTTTGGTTAAAACAGGTGTTTATGGCTAAAAGTTTCAAGCTTTTTTACTTAAAGCAAAACACAAAAAACTGCTACCGCATACGCTTTTCCAAAATTCACCAAATGTTCAGCTTATCCACCTTTTTTTATCATATATAGGTAGTATTATGTATGTGTAAAGGGCTTTAGCAACAAGTTTCCCTCCCCCTCTAAAAACAAGTTGCTAAATAACCCGCTTACTTAAAGCTTCACGGAATCTTAAAAAAATATTCTCCGCAAGCTACGAGTAATAATTAAATACTCATACCATTCTCCCATAACCCTCCTCCTTAAAAAGTGAAGCTTTTGTAAGCCAAACTACAAGAGAGCCGGCAGTGACCGGCTCTCTTGTTAATTTGTGGCTTTCTATTGACCCTTGACGGTTTATTACATTTTTCTCAAAATATAGGTGAAACTGTGTAATCAATTCTCCTTTTCCACTCTCGGGGAAACTGTGTAATCAATTCTCCTTTCCCACTCTCGGGGAAACTGTGTAATCAATTCTCCTTTCCCACTCTCGGTTTATGCCATTTTATCCCCCGCCCCTATCACATTCCACGGGGTGAGTATGCCAAGCAACGGCTCGGAGGGTTTTCCATTCTCGGTTAGCAAAATCATACCAATCCTCTTAAAGTCACCAAATATATTGCCAAATGCCTCCTCTGCCTCGTCCACAGGCGCATCTTTTTTCATAAAAACAAATGTTTCGTGTAAGTGGCTGTCAAACCGCAAAAACTCCTTTAGGTCGGCAAATGTTGTGCTTTCCGATATTTCCATTATCCCGTCTTTTAACATATATGCAAATATTGTGCCGTCGGTAAACATTCCTATTACCCGCCTGTTCTCCACAATCGGCAGGTGGCGGTATCCCTTTTCCCGCATATCACGCATAGCGTACAACACACCGTCATTAAGAGAGGCAGTATGCACCTTTTTTACCGCTATATCGTGGCAACTTATTGGGTGGGTAAGGATGTCGCCAATATATGCGATAAACTCTATTAGCTTGTCGCTTGGCTCAACAATAAATTCTCCCTCATATTTTGGGTTATCGTGAAACAATAAATTTCTCACCCGCCTTATATGGTGCAGTCCCTCCGCATAGCGTTGGAAACCTTTCCTCTGGGCAAGATAAGCTATTGCGCTTTCGTGGTCGTCAAGCCCAAACTTTATGCTAACCAATTGCTCTAGCCGCCTATAACTTTCGGTAAATATCGATACTTTATTCATTTTTTGCCCCACCCTTTCAAATTCGTTTAAAGTTTTAATTACTTGGCGGTATTTCTTTAACCCTTATATTATACTACTTTTTTGGGTTTTTGTTATAATAAGTTTACTTTTTTATAAGCGGCAACAAAGCTAATTGGGGCAATAACTGCCGCTGCTATAAGCATAAACAACCCTCCGCCCGCACTCAAAAAGGAAGAGCCGCCAAGAAAGAATAAAGCTACCTCTCCCGCACCTGCACTATTCCAAAGCACTCCCGACAAAACAATAACAATAACACAAAGAAATTGCAATACAAACAACACCCAAAGGGGCGGCACACGGCTAACGCATCCGTTTGCATCTGGTTTTTTAAGCAAGGCAACAACGACAAAAATAATAAGAAACGCCGAATTCAATGCGGCAAATGCAATCATTAGCGGGAGAAAATAAAAAGATATTGCGGTTAACGGGTGAGTATTTTCCACATATTTAAGGCAATCACTATAAAATTGAGATGAGTACTTTGTGCCAAAAAACTTATTTAATCCTCCCAGCAGTGGGTCGGAAACTGTGATTAATGCTCCATTTGATTTGGTAAATAGTGAAAGGTTTTCAACTAGCACACCGTCCAATGCAAAGACCAAAAGTGAAAGTATAGCAGACAGCAACACAACGAGCAAAAATATCCGCCTTCTGCGGTAGGTCTTAGAAAAGGACTGCAAAATCACGGCGGCGGTTTTAGGCTGTTCATTCAAAGGTTGCCGCCTTTTATTTATTAAGCGTTGCGCCTCTATAAACTCTGTTGTGTAGGGTGATGTGGCAAGCTCAATTTGCCCCAAACCTCTCGCAAAAAATTGCTGCCTTTTTGCTTGTATGTTGTGGTGCTTATTCATATTCGTTTTTCCTTGATACAATAGTTTAATGGTTATCTACTCAACATTTATAGAAATTAATATTTGACTATCAAAAGTTTCTCCCGTTTCCGTACCAGTGAGAGGCGCATTCATATACGCCGTACCCCGTGAATTCCTAAACCGCAAGCTGTATGTCCCCAATAAAAATATTGTTTGATAATGAAAACTTAATATTAACACATTGCCCGTTTGCTCAAGGGAAAAGTCACTTATGTTTAAGAGGTCAGATGTCAAAATGGCAAAACTATAATTTGTACCCAAGATAAAGTTTTCGCTCATTGTTATAGTAATAAAGGTAAGACTTGCCCCCGCACTTATAGTTAACACACCGTCTGCATAGCTTTGGCTCTTGTGGCTATTGGAAATCCCTGCATTAATATCTGTAACACTAAACGGCAAAGGGTCTTGCCTAAGTACATTAAGAGATACAAGCGCTCTGGTTTTTAAGTTAAGCATTCCTGTTTTATCTGTAAGCGGGAAAATTGGCGCTTCTTCGCCGCTTGGTGTATAGCCAACAAACAAATATTCCCCTTGTAAAGCCGTATATTGCGCTGTAAAAGTTGCAGTATTTTCACTAATGGTCAATGCAAAACCGCCGCCTTCCTCAAAACCAAACATACCCTCGGGGTATACGGCGGCTATGTCTTTATTAAAAGTTGCCACAATCTTAACAATAACCTGCCCGTCTTGAACAGTGAGAGCGCCGCCTTGATAATCAACTGCTTGCAAGTCCAGAGTTTCTGCCTCCACCCCAATAAGATATAGCTCGGCAAAGGTCAAGGTGTCTTTTACCTCAATCGTGAAAGTGGATACGCAAGACGCCTCACTCCACTTTATATCAAAATAAAACTCCCGTCCAATGCGCTCGCTATTGACATTAAGATAGACTAGTAAACTGTAAGGATTATCGGAGTTTGTGACAAATATCAAGTTATCATCCCCGCCTACCTCTGCTTGCAAAACAGGCATACCCGTGGGGAACTCTACTTCGGCGGCAAGCCAATATCCCGCATTATCCAAAAGCATACTAACATCGACTTCGCCGCTAAAGGCAAGGGAATAATCATTTGTTTTTTGCACTGTCAAACAGTCGCCGCCCGTGTTTGCCGTATCTTGCCCGATTGCCGCCCATCGTGCATAAAGAGTATAACTTTCACCACAGCCCATTGTGTAGTGAGCGCATTGGGCATATGCGATATTGCCTTGAGGCAATTCCGCCCAACCTGCAAATATATATCCGTCTTTAATAAACCCATTGGCATTTAGACTTGCCCCCTCTCCCGTGCATAGCATTTGTGAGGGAGTAAGCCCATCTGTATTGCCGTTACCGTCAAAGACCAAGAGGTTTGTATTGGGAGCAAATACCGCAGTTATAGTTGCGCTTTGGATAACCGAGGGAAAGACATATATGCCCTGCTCGCCTTGTCCGACAGCGGCGGGAATGGTAGCGCCGTCAACTACAAAGGATACGACGCTGTATCCCGCATTGGGGATAGAGGTGATTGTCTTTGATGCGCCGTAAATAATATCCTTTTGATTTTCGTTTTCGGGGGTTATTCTGCCCCATTCGCTTTGCGTCACGCTTATCCTGTTTGGCAATATCTCCAAACTTGCAGGCTCTGCAAAAATTTCGTAATCGGGATGTTCAAGTGTTGAGTAAATTTGATAATTCCCCACACTCTCCCCAACCTCTCTTTTGAGGTTTCCATAAAGCTCATCATCCAATAGTAAACCTTCCATATTATAGGTAAATATTGGGTCTGGCTGTCCATACACTTTGGTTTGGGGAGCTATACTCAAAGTTAGCAAACGAGGTGCAACAAAAAGAGTGCCTGCTGTATAGCGGAAAGTATAATTATCCGCCGCTCCGCCAAACGGTGTAAGCGTATGTTCTCCCGCTCCTAACCGTCCTGTGCTAATTGAGGGCAAGCTATCTAAGACAGCCGCTGTTTCTCCCTCCACAAATCCCGATATATTTATTGTAAGACAAGGAATATCCCCATAAACTATATTTTCCCCCTCATAGATTACCACAAGTTCCGCCGGCAATACCGTAGCCGCAAATATCACACTGCCGCTTTTGTAGTTTCTTGAACTTTCCGCATTGATTGTTATTTGATGTTCACCTGCCGTAGTAAATGAGTTATTAAGGTATGTTACCCTGCCGCCGCCTAGCGCCTCCGCTCCCGATATACTGTGAGGAGAGCCGTTGTAGCTATACAAGGTGGGTATGTTTTGGGTGTCTATCACCGCATCAGCGGGGACAATGGTTAGTGCGCCTCCAACAAATGTCACTGCATAGTTTTTAGCATTGGGTACAAAAAGAGTGCCTAGCGTAATAGCATAACTGCCCGTATCCTCACCTTGTATTCTCTCCAACTCACCTAGCAAGCTTTCACCAAACGGCAAAACTTCTTCGTCCTCAAGTTCTGTTTTGCTAATTCCGCCCTCAAGTATGTATGTAAAAAGCGGGTCGGGTGCGTCATATACTTTTGTAGCATTCTCCGCTGTTATCGTCAAGGCTCGGGCGGTGATTACCATAAAATTTGGCACAATGACAACATTATAATCGGGGTTGGTAAAAACAGCGCTTATCTCATAGGACCCAACGCTCTCGCCCGCCTCCCTTGTTAAAACAGCATTTAGATTATCGCCCTCTAACAAGCCTTGGGTTTTGCAAGTTAGTTCTGGGTCACTTTCACCATAGACCTTGCTAGCCGAATTTATATATACTTTTGCCCCTCTCTGCTGAATATTGGCAGGGATATCAATGTGATTATTGCCTAACTCGTAGTTTGGGTTGGACACGCTAAGCCCCTTTACCATAACTTTGTTTGCCTCATCCGCTCTCGGGCTATTGTAAACGGCGGTTTGCCAACTAAGTCCAATGTCATCATTATTTATCTTGTTGCTAATTGCAAAATTAGCGTCGGAAATATCGGCAGATGTTCCGCCGTCATACGGACGGCTAAAGGACATACCCGCCTCTATATTAATAGTGCGCTTGTGTATGGTAAAGGGATAGACCGCAATTGCTAAATAGCCGCTGTCTGCTAAAGCCGTCATTTTCAAATGATATGCTCCTGCATCGATTGGCGCATTTGCAAAATACTCTTCGTCATCTGCCCTTTTATATTGATAATCAATATTATTACCCGTTGTGTTTATTATTGCATCTATTTT
>Ga0265293_10008030_pt1 | contig 15886 bp, 14 predicted proteins | sample Munlanlewell138R_FD_192505 | JGI IMG/M metagenome (GOLD analysis project Ga0265293, IMG submission 192505) | Leachate microbial communities from a municipal landfill in Southern Ontario, Canada - Leachate well 138R | ecosystem: Engineered > Solid waste > Landfill > Unclassified | place: Canada...
TGCACCGTGCCGCCAGTCAGCACGAATTCGGGGGCGGCGATGGTCATGGGGGCGGTTCCTGATTCACGAAGGGATGACGGCAACCGCGTTACACGCAGGCGCCCGTTGTGTCAGCCTGCCCCTTGCCGCGACGACAGGACGGGCGCACATAAGCCGGTATGACCGCAACCCGCCTATGCAATCGCACCCTGGTCCGCCTGTCCGCACTCGACCCCGAAGAAAACGTCGCCGATTTCCTGCAAGGACTGGTGACGCAGGACGTCACGGGCAAGCTGCCTGTCTGGACGGGGCTGCTGACGCCGCAAGGCAAAGTGCTGTTCGATTTCCTCGTCTGGCCGGCCGACACCGGCCTGCTGCTGGATTGCGAGGCCGATGCGGCGGATGCGCTGGTCAGGCGGCTTTCGCTCTACCGCCTGCGGCGCAAGATCGGGATCGCGCGCGACGACGGCCTCGCCGTCCACTGGCGCCCGCACACCGGCGACGGCGCGGCGACCGACCCGCGCCTGTCCGCCCTGGGAGAGCGGTGGGTCGCGCCTCGGGAGGACAGTGGAGACGAATGCGCCGATGACTGTGCCGATGGGGCCTGGCTGGCGCACAGGCTGCGCCATGGCGTGACGGAAGGCCGCGCGGAACTGGGCGACGGCGAACTGCTCTGGCTGGAATGCAACGCGGCGGAACTGCACGGCGTCAGTTTCACCAAGGGATGCTATGTGGGGCAGGAAAACACCGCGCGCATGAACTGGCGGCAGAAAGTGAACCGCAGGCTCGTGGTCGCGCCCATGGACCGGTCCGATCCGGCCCGTCGCCGCATCGCCTATCCCGAACTGGGCCTTGCCGTGGATCACCGGCGCGCGGAGGATATCCGTTCCGATCTTCGCCCCCACTGGCTGACGGAGAGCGACGAAGCCCGGCAGCCGGGAACCCCGTAGTCACCCCCTAGTCAATTGTGCAGGACGATCCCCGCACGCTCAGCCGCGTTGACCAGCAGCCATTCCGCCATGGAACGCGCCGTATCGCGCGGCAGCCCCAGCGAACCGGCGAGCGGGCGGCCCATCTGGGCGTCCCCCAGCGCCAGCAAGGCCAGGGTCAGCGTCACGTCGCGCATTGTGCCCGCGCCTGATGCGTCCAGTTCGTCCACCATGTCGTGAATGGCGTCGATGATGGGGTTGAGCGCATCCTCGTTGCCGTTGAGGCGCATCCACGAGGCAAGCGCACCCGCCCCTTCCCGGTCGAAGGCATCGAACGTCATGTCCACCACCTGGCGCGGCGAGCCCACGCCCGATCGCGTGGCCAGCACGGCTTCGGCAATGGAATGGCACACGGTTCCGGCGATGTGCCGGGCCAGCGCTTCCTGCAATCCCGCCGCCGAGCCGAAATGATGCAGCAGATTGGCATGCGTGCGATGGACGCGCGCGGCCACCGCTTTCAGCGTCACGGCCCGCGGCCCCTGCTCGATCAGCAGCAGGCGCGCCGCGTCAAGCGCGGCGGACCGGCTTTCCTCTGGCGAAAGGCGCTTTCTTACTGACATCCCTGTAAGTTTTATATCCGTCCGCGTGCGAACACGCAACCCCTCAGGCGCGCGCTTTTAGGTGCTTGTGGCAATGAACACAACCCGAACGAGTCTTAACGCACCATTATCGTGCGCTATCGACACGCTTCGAGACCCAAAATTTCCCTAGAGGCCCGGAATTTCCAGAACGATCGCCAGACGCGGCGGCGCCGGTCAGGCCGCGCGCATCGCGGGATCGTCGTTTCCGCCGGCCGATTCCAGTTCGATCGCCATCGCCACGGCGGGCGCGGGTTCGCCATGGGCATGGCGCGAGCGCAGGCACGTCGCGCCGGTCGGCCGGAATCCGGCTTTCTCCAGCACGCGGGCGCCATCCGGGTAGTCGATGAAACAGGCCGAAACGATACGCGAATGGCCCAGCGCCCGGGCCTGCGCCAGCACGGCGGCAACCGCTTCAGTGGCATAGCCGCGCCCGCGATATTCCGGCGCGATGCAGTGGAACAGTTCCACCGCGCCGTCCCACAGGGCAAGCGAAGCCATGCCGATCAGTTCCTGTCCCGATGCCGTCGGCAGAGTGACGAGGAAGCGCGGCAGGCGCCTGTCGAGCGGACGCTCCATCATCACGCGGGTTTCATCGGCATCGCGCGGCCATTGCCGCACGGGCATGGCGCGCGCCACTTGCTCGCGGCTGACGAGGGCGAACAGTTCCTCGCAATCCTCGGGCCAGCACGGCCGCAGGAACAGCCTTTTGCTGCGGATGAACATACAGATTCCTCTCGATCCGACCAATTCCGCCGGCTGTTATCATGTCTTGCGTGACAGTGCGGTTACCGTTGCGCCCAAACGTCCCGCATTCACGACACAGCCCCATACACGAAACGCGCGAAAAACGAAACGAACGGCCTCCGGCGGGCCGCTGGCCTTTGCGGGCGCGACGCACTAAGGCCGCCAGCCATGCGGAAACGGATTGCCTGGATGTTCGACCCTTTCCTGATCGCGCTGCTGCTCGCGGTCGTACTGGCAAGCCTGTGGCCGCCGCGCGGCGCTTTCGCGCCCGTGGCGCAAGGCGCGGCGGATGCGGGCATCGTCCTCCTGTTCTTCCTGCACGGCGCCAAGCTTTCCCGTGAGGCGATATGGGACGGCGCGCGCAACTGCAAGCTGCACGGTTCCGTCCTGGCAATCACGTTCGCGGCGTTCCCCTTGCTCGGCCTGGCCATCGTCGCGCTTCCGCTGGGGCTTGGGCCCCTGGCGACGGGGTTCCTGTTCCTCACCCTGCTGCCGTCCACCGTGCAATCCTCCATCGCGTTCACGGCCATCGCGCGCGGCAACGTCGCGGCGGCAGTCTGCAGCGCGACCTTTTCCAATCTGGCGGGAATCGCGCTGACACCGCTGCTGGTCGCGGTGCTCATATCCGGCGCGGCGGGGAGCAATGGCGGCGTTTCGACCGACGCCGTGCGCGCCATCGTGCTGCAACTGCTGGTTCCCTTCGCGCTGGGCCACGCGCTGCGCCCCCTGATCGGAGCGTTCGTCTCCCGCCACAAACAGATGCTGTCGCTGGTGGATCGCGGCTCCATCCTGCTGGTCGTCTACGTCTCGTTCGGCGCGGCGGTGGTCGAAGGACTGTGGCGCCGCGTTTCCATTGAGCAGATCGGGATCATCACGCTGCTGTCATGCGTGCTGCTGGCGATCGTGCTGGGACTGACGGCACTGACCGGGCGCATGCTCGGCCTGCCGCGCGAGGACCGCATCGTCCTGCAATTCTGCGGATCGAAGAAAAGCCTCGCCACGGGCGTTCCCATGGCGGGCGTGCTGTTTCCGGCCACGCAGGTTGGCGTGATGATCCTGCCGCTCATGATCTTCCACCAGATCCAGCTTGTCGTCTGCGCGGTGCTGGCGCGGCACTATGCGGAAGAAGGCGTCAGGGCGGAAAAAGGCGTCAGGCCGCCGGGAGAGCCGGCGTCACCGGCGGCGGATTGACCGCCTTTCCGGGTTTCGCCGGTTTCCGCTTGTCCAGAATGTCGGCCAGCGTGAAGCGGTCCAGCACTTCGTGAAAGGCCGCGGATGCCTTGTGGAGAACGAACGGCAGCCCGCATCCGTCCACCAGCCGGCATGACGTGCAATCGACCATGGAATGGCGCGGCTCCATTGCCCGGACCACATCCCCCAGCCGGATATCGGCCGGATCGCGCGCCAGCCAGATGCCGCCGCCGCGCCCGCGCATCGCTTCGATGACTCCGCCGCGCGCCAGTTCGTTCGCGATCTTCATCAGGTGCGTGCGGGATATGGCCTGCGCCTCGGCCACGTCCGCGATCTGAAACCGCGCGCCGCCCGATCCCGCCAGATGGATAAGCAGGCGCAGCGCATAGTCGGTATGGCGCGTCAGTTGCATGAATATTCCGTTCCTCCGGCCCGGTCCCCCGCGCGCGAACCTCTATGCGCGGCAACGCGCCGCGACAGTTTGATTCATGTCAAAGTCATCTTTTCGACGGACCGATAAGTGGAATCCTGGCTTCATCTTTTGAGGCTGGTGGCCGATAGCAGGCCGCACAACCCACTACCTTCCCCCGCGTTCGGAACCCTATGCCCGGACGCGGGTTTTTCTTGCCCCTGACGCCTTGCGCCTCAAGCAGTCCCCTCACCCCCGTCCGCGATAGGAGGCCACGCCCTGATCGGGCACCCACAGCCCTTCGGGCGGCGCGCCGGATTGCCAGAACACGTCGATGGGGATGCCGCCACGCGGATACCAGTATCCCCCGATGCGCAGCCAGCGCGGGGCCATTTCATCGAACAGCCGCTGGCCGATGCCCACCGTCACGTCCTCGTGGAAGCCGCAGTGATTGCGGAACGAGCCGAGGAACAGCTTGAGGCTTTTCGATTCGACGATCGTGGCTCGCGGCGCATAGTCGATGACGAGATGCGCGAAGTCCGGCTGGCCGGTGACGGGGCACAGCGACGTGAATTCCGGCGCGGCGAACCGCACGAGATAGAGCGCGCCTTCGCGCGGATTGGGCACATAGTCCAGCACGGCTTCGCGCGGAGAGGCGGGCAGCGCGCTTTGCCGGCCGAGATGCACGGGTTTGAGAGGGGGCGTGGGAGGGGGAGTGTCGCTCATCCGCCACTCCCTGCCGATAACGCGACGCAGGCACAAGTCATCTGTTGGCATCGGCCGGTTAACGCGTCATTCAGCGCGCGGCGCGAAACGGCCATCGGCACAGGATGGGAATGGTTCAGGCGAAATGAGGCAGGGTCGGCAAAACGATCGGCGGGGCATTTTCCCATGGCGCGCGGCGCTGGCCGTGCCGTTCGCATGGGCATTGCCGCCCCCCGCCATGGCGCAGAACACCGGCCCGGTCAGCGAATACCAGCTCCCGCCGGGACCGTCGACATCAAGCGCGCCCGCACCTGCCGGGCCGGTCGACCCGGAGGTTCCCGTTGTTCGGCCCACTCGCGCGCCGGCGGCCGACGCGGCATCGCCTTCGCCCCGTCCCACGGCTCCGGTCGTTGCCCTGCCCACGCCCGAACGCCCGGCGCAAGACCCCACGCCGCGCCCGCAACGCACGGCACGCGCCGCAGCGGAGCGCGCTCCGGCGGTTTCCGCGCCTTCCATGGAAACGCCGACCGGCGAACCGCCCGCTTCGCCTTCGCTCGCGCCCGAACCCGCCCCGACAGTGCCGGACTCCGCACCATCGGCAACGCCGGAACCCCAGGCGCCGCTCCCATGGCTGCCGGTCGTGGCGGGGCTCGGCGCGCTCCTCGCCCTCGGCTGGCTCGCCCGGCTGTTGCGGCGGCGCAAGATCGCGGATGCCGAACGGGACGAGCCGCCGCCGGTCGAGCGCCTCGGACCGCCCGCGCCGGAACCCAGCGCACCGGCGGCCCTGCCCGCGAGAACGTCGGACACGCCGCCGCCGCGCCCTTTCCCCGTGCCATCCTTCCGCCCAGGATCGCCGCTCGAACTGGCGCTCGAAGCCGATGCGTTCAACCGCTCGCTGGTCTATGCCACCCTGTCCTACCGGCTCCACGTCGCCAACTCCTCGGGCATCCCACTCGGCCCGTTGCGCCTGGCGGCCGATCTCGCGTCCGCACATGCTTCGCTCAGCGCGGCGGAGCAGTTTTCGGCAAACGGCGATTTTCCGGCGCATCACGATATCGCGGCGCTGGTCCCCGGCGAAACGGCCAGCGTGACGGGCAGCCTGCGCCTGCCCCTTGCGGCCCTTCGCCCGATCCAGCAGGGTCCAGCGCTGCTGTTCGTGCCGCTGGTCCGCGTCCGCGTGGAGCCGGCCAGCGGCTTGCCCGCGATGGTCCGCGTGTTCGTGGTCGGGGAGACGGGTCCGAATGCCGCGTTGCATCCCTTCCGGCTCGATACGCTGCCCGGCACCGTGCGCCACGTCTCGCAACGCGAAATCGCGCTCGACGCCGTGGCGGGCGCTGGCTAACCCTTTGCGCGACCACATCCGCAAAGGCGCCAGGGACTTGAGCGACAATCCTCCACACACTTCCTCCCAGACCCGGCTCGCCGCGGCCGGGCGGCGCAAGGAATGGGTCGCCGCGCCCGGCACGCCCGGCCAAGTCGTCAGCCCGCCGGTGTGGCGCGCCAGCACGCACCTTTACGAAAATACCGCCGCCCTGCTCGAAGGCACGCGGCACAACGAGGACGGGCGCTTTTTCTATGGACGGCGCGGTTCCCCGACGCAGTGGGCGCTGGCCGACGCGCTGACCGCGCTGGAACCGGGCGCGGCGGGGACCGTGCTCTATCCGTCCGGCGTCGCCGCCATCGCGGGCGCGCTGATGGCGGTGCTGCGCTCCGGCGACGTGCTGCTGATGACGGACAACGCCTATGATCCGTCGCGCGCCATGGGCAAGGGCCTGCTCGCGGACCTGGGCATCGAGACGCGCTTCTTCGATCCGATGGACACGGCGGGCTTCGAGGCGCTGATCTGCGAACGCTCCCGCGCCGTGTTGCTGGAAGCGCCGGGCAGCCTGACCATGGAAGTGCAGGACGTGCCCGCGCTGGCCGCCATCGCCCGGCGCCACGGCCTCGTCTCGCTGATCGACAACACATGGGCCGGGCCGCTCGGTTTTCCGGCGCTGGAACGCGGCGTGGACATTTCCATCATGTCGCTGACCAAGCATGTCGGCGGCCATTCCGACCTGATGATGGGCAGCGCCAGCGCGGGCGCGGAGCTTTACGCCAAGCTGCGCAAGACGGCGCAGGCCCTCGGCCATGTCGCCTCGCCCGACGATGCCGCGCTGGCGCTGCGGGGATTGCGGACGCTGGGCCTGCGGCTGGAACGGCAGACGGCCAGCGCGCTGGCCATCGCGCAGTGGCTGGAAACAAGGCCGGAAGTGGGCCGGGTGCTGTGTCCCATGCTGCCCGGATCGCCGGGGCATGACGTGTGGCGGCGCGATTTCACGGGCGGCTGCGGGCTGTTCAGCTTCACGTTCCGGGGCAAGGACGCCGCCGCGCGCGACGCTTTCATCGACGCGCTGAACCTGTTCGGCATCGGCTATAGCTGGGGCGGTTTCGAAAGCCTCGCCCTGCCCGTGGACCCCGCGCGGTTCCGCAGCGTGACACCGTGGCCGCTGCCCGGCGGCAACCCCGCCGACCGGTTCGGCGTGCGCCTCTTCATCGGACTGGAAGACGCCGCCGACCTAACGGCGGACATCGCGCAGGCGCTGGCCGCGTGGAGCGCGGCGCCGTGAGCGCGGGCAACTCTCCCGCTGCCTGACAGGTCATGCCACCGCGCGCCGCTGAACCGTGGAGGCGGCGCGCTCAATCGCCGATCCCGTCCAGCATCCCGCCGATGACCCTGTTGACGCCGTTCTCCACCGTGCGGCGCACAAGGTAGTTGCCGTTGTAGCCGCGCCGCTGGTTTCGGGCGAAGCTGATCACCGTTCCGGCCCCGCCCGCGGCGGCCGGCAGCAGGCGGACTTTCTCCAGCCCCGCGCGCAACCCGTCGGGCGTCGAGGGCGCCATCATCGCGAGGCCCCGCGCCAGCACGCGCCCGATGTCATAGCCGATCGCCATGTAGGCATGGCCGCTGCGCCGGCCATAGCGGGCCGCGAAGTCGTCGACCATCCGCGCGAACACCGGGTTCGCCTCATCGAACTGGTCGACGCCGACCCAGCCCTCAAACGCTTCGGGCCCATCGAAGTCGGGAATGGCGGCGACGAAGTTGCACACCATCAGCTTCGCCGGGTTCCAGCCCGTTTCCTCCAGCACGGCAACCATGTGGCGGTGGATCGAAACCGTGATCGACATCAGCGCCTCGGCGCCGGTCGCCCGCATCGCATGCACCGCGTCGCGCAATTCCGCCATGCTCGGCGAGGGCGCGATGCCGTAAGTGCCCGCGATCCTGAGCCCCGCCTCGCGCATGGCAAGGCTGAAGGTCGCGCTGTATTCCTCGCCCATCATCGACAGGTCGCGGATCAGCGCAATCGACCCGATCCCGGCCGCTTTGGCATGGTTCACGATCATGCGGATCTCGTCGACGTAGCTGCCGTTCGGAACCTGGAACAGATAGGGGCTGGAGAGCGACAGCGTCCCCCCCATCGACAGCACCGGCACGCCCGCCTTGTCGAAATCGGGCGCGCAGGCGGCCATATCGTCGGGCAGGCTGGGGCCGATCACGCCCAGCACCTTCTGATCGTAGACGAGGTCGCGGAACGCTTCCAGCACGTCGAGCGTGGCCGCGTTCGGCCCCCCGTAAACCTTGCGCTCGACCCATTCGACCGGCCGGTCGATCCGGCCGGCGGCCTGCGCCTGCTCGATCGCCAGCTTCGCCGCGTCCACGAAGTCGATCATCGGCCGGGTGGCATGGGCCCAGTCGATCAACATCCCGATGCGCCACGGCACCACCGTGGGGCGGCGCGGATTGTCGAGCGGGTCGGTGTCCGTGGAAGCCGTGCTCATCTGCCTTGTTCCTGCCTTCCCCGCCCCGCCATCATTGCATGTAGAGGCCGCCATTGACGTGAAGCGACTGCCCGGTGACCGCATCCGACAGGTGCGAGGCCAGGAACAGCAGCGTCTTGGCATACTCCGCTGTCGGCGGGATGTAGCGCAACGCGCAGTCATTCGCGACCTTGGCGTATTCCTCGTCGAAAGAGGTGCCGTTGGCCTCCGCGCGGTCGGTCAGCACCTTTTCCACTTGCGGCCCCCACATGAAGCCCGGATGCATCGAGTTCACCCGGATGCCGAGCGGCCCCAGTTCCATGGCGATCGAACGCGTCATGCGTTGCAGCGCGATCTTCGAGCCCGAATAGGCTTCGCTGCCTTCATAGACCTTCTCGGCGGTCATCGTGTTTATCATCACGATGCGGCCCTTCTTTCGCTCCGCCATGTGCGGCGCGACGGCGCGGGTCATCTGGAGCGTGCCCCAGACGTTGACATCGAAGCAGTCGCGCCAGTCGGACAGGTCCGGCCGGGTTTCGAGCAACGGCGTGATGTTGGGCCAGGCCCCCTTGTAGGCGATGTTTATCAGCGCGTCGATCCGGCCGAACTCCGCGATCGCGGCGGCGGGCACGCGCGCGCAGTCCTCGACATTGCACACGTCGGCGACCACGGGCAGGCAGCGCCGCCCGAGCGCGCGCACTTCCCCGGCGATCGGCTCGATATTGTCGGCCCGGCGCGCGGTGATGACGAGATCGGCGCCCTCCGAGGCAAAGAGCAGCGCGGTGTCGCGCCCCAGACCCGTGTTCACCCCGGACAGGAGAACCACATCATTTTCCAGAAGTGCCATGGAATTTCCTTCGTGCAATGAATTGTGAATCCGTGCCGCGAGCGGGCGCTCAATCCGCGCGCGCCAGCGGCTGCCGGAAATGCGCGAACGACGGCGGGATGAGGATGCCCGGCGCGGCCGCCATCACTTCCGGCAGCGCGTTCACGCAAGTCGCGGCCAGCGCGCGCCCATTCGGATCGTAGCCGCGTTCCGAAAGACCGTCGGGGCCGCTGTGTTCGAGCACCATCTCGGCGCGGAACCGCGGTTCGCCATCGACTTCGACGATCCACACGTTGCGCTCGTCCCAGCCTTCGACATCGCCCACGTGCCAGTGCGAGCGCAAGTGGAGTTCAAGGCCGTTCGCCAGCGTCGCGCTCCAGTGCCAGATCGTCGCCTTGCCGGTCCCGGCGGGGATCGTGCCGGTCCTGATGACGATGTCCGCGTCGGTGGTGATGACTTCGACGTCCAGCTTCACGTCGCCGCAGGCCGTCTCCATCATCGCGGCGATGCGATGGAACATTTCGGCATAGAGTTCGGTCAATGCGACGCAGGCGCCATGCGCGGGCGTGATAACGCCGGGCTTGTGGCCCAGGCCGCAGACGTCGTGGACCGTGCGCCACGGGCGCATCCTGAGGTCGAAATACTCGTTGAGGTGGATGCCGCGCACGTTGGTGCAGAAACCGGTCAGCATCGGGCCGACGCGATCGAAGATGAAACCGGGGATGATCCCGGTGCCGAACAGCACCGCGCCGCCCTTGCGCGCGGCCGCTTCCAGCCGCCGCCCCCGCGCCGGATCCCGCCAGCCGGGATAGAAATAGCCGCGGATCGAAATAACGTGCTTGCCCGCCTCGAGCAGACGGATGACCTCGCGATCGCTATTGTCCGGCGTCGGCTCCAGCGTCGGCATGTGGAACACGGCATCGGCATCCGAGGCGCAGATCGCCTCGATGTCGTTGGTGGCGAGAATCCCCGTCGGCGGCCGGCCGCACAGTTCGCCCGCATCTTTGCCGGCCTTGGCATCTGAATAGACGTAGACTCCGGCCAGTTCGAGACCGGGATGGTCAATGATCCGGCGAAGGCTTTCCGCGCCCAGCTTTCCCGTCGCCCATTGCACAACCCGATAGGGCCTGGTGTTCATTCCCCTGTTCCTCTTCCCGAGCTCCGGCCGGTCCGCGCCGGGCCTGCTTCACGCCCCGGGCCTGCATGATAGGAGCGCCGTCACGAATTGGTATAGGGAACCCTTCCGTATGGTTGCGGGCGCCGGAGCGCCATTGTCGCCCCGGCCGCCTGGGCAGGTTCCTTGCGCTTTTCCTCCCCGGCCCTCAAACATGCGCGAAAGGCGAGGCAGCAGTGATGGCAAAATCGAGCAAACGCGCCGCAAGACCATTCCCCGGCGCCGTCGACGTCGTGATCGCGGGCAGCGGCGCCGGAGCGCTGACCGGAGCGATCACCGCCAGGAGGGCCGGGCTGTCGGTCATCGTCGTCGAAAAGGAGGACGTCTGGGGCGGCACGACCGCCTTGTCCGGGGGCGGCGTCTGGATTCCCGACAACAGCTACATCCGCGAAAACGGGCTGGAGGATTCCGACGAGCTGGCAATGGCCTATCTCGACGATATCGTCGCCGACGCGGGCCCCGCCACTTCCCATGCGCGCAAGCTGGCCTATGTGCGCCAGGGCAAGCACATGATCGACATGCTGCGATCGCTGGGGTTCGACTGGATCTTCAAGACGACTTTCCCGGACTACTATCCCGACCGTCCCGGCAGCCGTCCCGGCCGTTCGCTCAGCCCGGCGACGATCGACGGAAAGCGGCTCGGCCCCGAAGGCAGGACGCTGCGCAAATCGCTCAACTATCCGCCGCTCGTTTTCAGCGGCAAGGAAATGTGGGCGCTGCTCGCCCCGTTTCGCGGCGTGAAGAATGCCGCCACGTTCATCAAGGTCCTGCTCAAGTCAGCCGGGTGGTTCCTGAGCGGCCGCCGGCCGGTTTCGATGGGCCGGGCGCTGCTTGGCCAGTTGATGCTGATCGCGAAAAAGCTGGACGTTCCCCTTTACCTGAACAGCGAACTGGTCGGGATCGGCATGGATCAGGGACGGGTCGTCTCGGTCGATATATCGTGCGGCGGCGAAGTGCGAACCGTCCACGTCCGGCGCGGCGTGCTGATCGGCGCGGGCGGCTTTTCCCGCAACGCGGCATTGCGGTCGCGCCATCAGCCGCTCGACGGCAGCTTTTCGGCGGCGGCCCCCGGCGATACCGGCGGCCCCATCGCGCTTGCCGAAGAGCTTGGCGCGGCCACGGGCCTGATGGACGAGGCGTGGTGGATGCCGGTCGTGATCCTGCCGGACGGCAATCCCAGCATCACGCTCTGGGAGCGCGCGATGCCGCATTCCATCATCGTCGACCGGAAAGGCAGCCGGTTCATGAACGAGGCGGCGCCCTACAACGATTCGGGGCGGGCCATTCTCGACCGGAACGCGGTTTCGCCGTCGATCCCGTCCTGGCTCATCATGGACGGGCGGCACCGCTTCAACTACGCCTTCACCAAGCTGCCGAGCGCCTTCACGCCGCGCGGCTATATCAGGTCAGGCTTTTTCATCAGGGCGGGAAGCCTTGCCGAACTGGCGCGAAAGTGCGGGTTGGATGAAGCGACTCTGGCCACCAGCGTCGCGCGTTTCAACGGCTTCGTCCACAACGGCAGGGACGAGGATTTCGGCCGCGGCGAGAGCCCCTTCGACCGGTCCTGGGGCGATCCCACGGTATCGCCCAATCCCAACCTCGGCACGCTCGAAAAGCCGCCGTTCTGGGCCGTCCGTATCTATCCCGGCGACATCGGCACCAAGGGCGGCCTGGTCACTGACGAATCCGGCCGCGTCGTCGACAAGGCGGGGCGGCCGATCGAGGGCCTCTATGCCACCGGCAACTCGACGGCATCGGTCATGGGACGCACTTACCCCGGCGCGGGCAGCACCCTCGGCCCGGCTATGGTGTTCGCCTATGTCGGCATGCGCCATCTGGCCGGTCTGAACGACATGCCGTGAACCGGCCCGTCCGCTGTCCCGGACGGGGCCCGGCATCAGCCCCCGGTCAGGAGCGTTTCGCCACTCGCCGTCTTGCCTTCGGCGCGGCGCGCGCGGCGGCCCTGTTGGCTACGGCGTCAGTCGCGGCATCGGCTGCGGCGTCGTTTGCGGCTCGCCTCGCGGCTTCCTGCAGATCGGCAAAGCTGTCTCGCAGGCATTGCATGTAAAAGGCGATGTCGCCCAGGGTCTCACGACACGAGGTGGCCGAGATCGTTACTTCGAAGTCCATGCCCGTAACGGTATGGAACAGGCCCAGATAGTCGTTGATCGGACCGAAGCCGGCATAGGACAAGACTTTGGCGCCCGTGAAATAGTGCCCTCCCGGCGGATTCGGAGCATTGGTGATGATAGTGTTCACTGCCGTGGGAGCATCGAAATTGAAGCGCTCCGGCGCTCGCATCATGTAACGCATCATGCGGGCGCGGAACGGGTAGATCGTCAGCTTGAGAAAGTCGTCGATGAAGTTGGCGCCCAGCGCTTCCGCCTGTGCTTTTTCCGATCTGGTCGAGGCCGCGATGACGCGCAACCGTTCGACCGGATCGGCTATGTCGGTGCCCAGCGTCACGCGCATTCCCGATACGAAATTGCCCCCCTCCTTCGGATCGCCGGTGCGGACGTTGATGGGGCAGGCGCCGATCAGGGACGCATCCTGCGGCAATTCTCCATGGTGATCGAGATAGCGGCGCAGGGCCCCGCCGATAATGGCGAGCATCAGGTCGTTCATCTTTGGCTTGCCCAGCAGCGTGCGCAGCGTCTGCACGTCCGCCATGTCGAAACGGACGAAATCCCACACCCGATGAGTCGTGATGCGTTGCTGAAAGCGCGTCTTGGGCGCAAGCAGCTTTTTCGACTTGTCCGTCACCGTCCTGGCCGTGCCCTGAATGCTGGAAGCCATGCTCTTGCCGAGTCTGGGAAGCGCCTTGAGGCTGGACATCCACTGCTGCATGCCTTCCTGAACCGACGAAACCGTCCAGCCGAGAAAGTCCGGGTGCCGCTCTGGAACCCAACGCTTTTCGGGAGGAAGCGGCTCATATTCCGGGGTGTCCTGCATGAAGGCCCACAACGCGGCACCTCCCGCCTTCCCGTCGAAAGTCGCGTGATGCATCTTGAACAGCATCGCGAAGGCATCCTCCGGGATGCCTTCGAGGTTTTCGAGGCCTTCGATGATATACATTTCCCACAGCGGCCGGTGCATATCCATGGGCCGCGAGATCAGGCGGGACATCATGATCTTGAGCTGCCGCCAGTCGCGAGGCTTGGGCAATGCGATGTGGCGGACATGGAACTCCAGATCGAAGGCGGGATCGTCGATCAATCGCGGCTCGTCCAGGCCCAGCGGGTGGAATACGAGCTTTCGGCGCAGGTTGGGGGCCAGATGCAAGCGCGTTTCGGCGTAGTTGAGAATGTCGCGATGGCGAACGAAGCTTCCCGGCGCCGTCGACGGATCGAGGATGAAGAGACCGCCGATTATCATCGGCCCGCTGGGAGTTTCCATGTCGAGAAAGACGGCGTCGCTTGCGGAAATCTTTTTCATGGAATTTCTCCCCCTTCCTGGCTGACGCAGGTTCATGTGAGACTGCAAGTCTTGCCCCCTGTTTGCAAAGGAAAAGTGGCCAGATTCCGCCAATATTTGCGGGCATCCCTCCCCTGATATCGTCAAATGAGTGGTCAGGCGCGGATCGGGCTGTTAGCGGGCATGCAATGCGCATCGCCGACAAGGCATTCCAACGCGATCATTGTTCAGGAGCAGGCCCGGCATGACGGACATGACAGCCATCCCGCAACGGCCGGCCACGTCGCGGCTCGATGAGGCGGCAAACTATGCCGAATGGGCCGCGCAGGCCTGCATACGCGATCGCATCGGCGGCAAGCTCGCATGGCGCAAGCAAGACGCGAGCCCGGATTTCGATTATCGTTCGATCCGCAAGCGGCTCGAACAACTGAACCTTCTGCGCGAAAACGGCGACGATCACGGGCTGCTGTTCACTCTGAACGAAGGCATCCATGGCAACATGGACGGAATGGCGAACGAGCGCCTGTGGCGCGAAGCGCTGTCCGGCACCAAATTCCTCATCACCGAATATGTCGAAGCCGTATCGGAAGCCCTGACCTATCTCGCGCGGCCCGAAGTCGATTCGATACCGGACGACGAAAAGCGGGATTTCTTTGAAAGAGCGCTGCACTGCTACGGCTGTTCGTCGCTGATGCTCAGCGGTTCCGGCTCCTTCCTCTATTTTCACATCGGCGTCGTGCGCGCGATGGCCGAACAGCGGTTGCTTCCCAACGTGATCGCCGGGTCCAGCGGCGGGGCGATCGTGGGGGCCGTGGTCTGCACTCACCCGGATACGGAACTGGCGACGCTGCTTTCGGCTCACGAGATCAATCGCCTGATTTCCATCAGGGAAATGAAGTCGTCCGGATCGGAGCCCCAGACGCAACGCGAAGTCGTCGCCACCGTGGAAGCGCTCATTCCCGATCTTACGTTCCAGGAAGCCTTCGAGCTTACCCGACGGCATCTGAACGTATCGGTGGCGCCGGCGGAAAAGCACCAGAACGGGCGGATGCTCAATGCCATCACCTCGCCCAACGTGTTCATTCGCGAAGCGGTGCTGGCGTCCTGCGCCGTGCCGGGCGTCTACCCGCCCGTCCAGCTCATGGCGAAGGATGCGTCCGGCGCGCGCGTGCCTTACCTGCCGTCGCGCCGCTGGATCGACGGTTCGGTGACGCACGACCTGCCGACCAAGCGCCTTTCCAGGCTTTATGGCGTGAACCATCACATCGTGAGCCAGGCCAATCCGCTGGGATTGCCCTTCGCCACCGAGACGAAGCTCAACATCTCGCCGTTCCGGGTGTTGCGGCAGGCGTCGCTGGATACCTTCAAGGCGCTGCTGAACGTCCATATGACGTTGTGGGACAAGCCGATGTCGATGTTCCCGCAACTGCACCGGATGGCCGCGATCACGCAGGCCGTCATCAATCAGGAATACAGCGGCGATATCAACATCATACGGCCGATCATGCTGTGGTCGCCGTCCAAGCTGCTGAGCAAGCCCTCGCTGGCCGAGATGAACGATTTGATCGAACTGGGCGAACGCAGAACCTGGCCGAAGCTGGAAATGATCCGGGTCCAGACGCTCATCAGCCGCACTCTGGCCGCCATTCTGCATGATTCGGAAGCGGCCAGCCCGTCCACGGCGCTATCGCTGGCGAAGCGCCGCCCGCACTGAAGCGAGGGCAGGCGAGTGGCGGGATCGGGCCCACGGATCCTCATGATGGCAGCAGGGAGAAGGCACGCACATGAAAAACGGGCAACTGTCGGGGCGGAGCGTCCTTATTACCGGCGCATCTTCAGGTCTTGGGGAGCGTTTTGCGCGCATCTGCGCGCGCGAAGGAGCCGCCGTGACCGTGGGCGCGCGCCGTGTCGACCGTATCGAGGCGCTGGCATCGCGGATTGTCGAGGATGGCGGACGGGCCATCGCCGTGCCGCTTGACGTTACCGACGAAAAGACGATCGTCGCTGCCTACGACGCCGCCGATCAGGCTTTCGGCCGGGTGGATTCGGTCGTGGCGAACGCAGGCATAGAAATAA
>Ga0265293_10008031_pt1 | contig 15885 bp, 10 predicted proteins | sample Munlanlewell138R_FD_192505 | JGI IMG/M metagenome (GOLD analysis project Ga0265293, IMG submission 192505) | Leachate microbial communities from a municipal landfill in Southern Ontario, Canada - Leachate well 138R | ecosystem: Engineered > Solid waste > Landfill > Unclassified | place: Canada...
GTGGTGGCTGATAGCCCGGGGCAAGCGCGAGAGCTGAAAACTCGACTCGAGGCTTTGCCCGCCGTGGCCGAAGTCCAGACGGTTGCCGAGATCTTGCCGGAGCAGATCGAGGAGAAAAGAGAACTGGTGGCCTCCATCGTTTCCAGGGTCGGAGAGATCTCAAGGCCGGTTTTCGACCCCTTGAGCAAACCCGACTGGAATCGGATGCAGAGCCTGGCCGAGGGTCTCGAGAGTGGGGGAGAACCCACTGAGTGGGTGACCCAACTGCAAGACTCTGGGCCCGGGCCGGTGGAGGATGTCTGGAAGCAGATGCAAGGACATCTCAAACAGGAACTCACCTTTCTGGTAGAGCGCCTGGCCGCTCAGGACACGGGTCTAGACCTCTCCCGCTGGATGGAGGGCTCCCCTGCGCTTTGCAGGCTCGCCAATCTGGATGGGGCCACCCTTTTGAAGATCCGAGCAAGAGGCTCGCTCTGGAGCCGGGAGGTGCTGGTTGATTTCTTAAACCAGGTTGAGCAAGTGACGGAGCGGGGAGTGGGCCCACCCTTTTTGATCAGAAACTACCTGGAGCAACTCAGAGATTCGTACTTCCAAGCGGTGCGCTACGCCATCCTGGCCATCCTGTTTCTGTTGGCTCTTCACTTTCGAGCCCTCACCCCCACGGCCGTCGCCCTGGTACCCAAAGTCGCCGGTGCCATCGGTATGTTTTTTGCCATGGAGGTGGCGGGGATCGAGTTGAACCCGGCCAACTGCATGGCGCTTCCTCTCACCCTCGGGATCGGGTTGGTTTTCGGTATCCACGCCGTGCATCGCTGCCTGGAATCGCCGGATGCCCTGTTGATCCGAGGCTGCACCGGCAAGGCCATCACTCTCTCGGCGGTCACCACCATCGCCAGTTTCGGAACGCTGATGACTGCCTCTCACCCGGGGATCTTCTCCCTGGGGTTCGTCATGGCGTCGGGGGTGGCAGCCAACATGATCGCCACTTTCTTGCTGGTACCACCCCTGGTCGTCTTGTTCCGGGACAGATTGACGGCAGCTACTTCGGCTTAAACAGGGACCCCAACTTGCCGAATAGCCCCGAGGGTAGCCAGTCTACGGTCAGTGCGGTCGTACTGTCGGTGAGGGCCCACGATAGCTCCCACAAGCGAAGGCTCCCTTCCCCACTCCGGGTGATCACGTAGCGGCCGTCTTCGGTGACCTCTAGATCGGTGATGGCCGCGGGGTGCGCGCTGAACTGTTCGATAATATTGCCACTCGGAAGGTCGAAGATCACAAGCTTTCCAGAGGCTGAAGCCACCAGGCCGAAGGCCACCTGGAGATTCAACGCCACCTGGGTCACTGGTCCGGTCTGATAGTTTTGAGCGAAGTAAACCCTGCCCGAACGGGGGTCGGAGATGGCAAACGTGCTATCGGCGTAGCCGCTGAACAACACCCGGCGCCCCGCCAATTCGGCCGCGCAGGTGACTCCTCCGGCCGGCTCCCGGGGCAGCTTGACCCGAATCTCTCCTTCGGATTTGCCCAGCTTCAAATTAAAGATCTCTGTCCGGCGGGGGCTGTTGACCACGATCCGCCCATCCGACAGAGGGAACAACTCCCGGTCAGGCGCGTGCGGCAGTTCCACATGTCCGACCGACTGCTTATGCGTGAGGTCCCAAAGTTTAAGGCCGTGGGGGTCTGCGAGGTACAAATATTCCTGGAAGAACACGGCTCGTTCGACCGGCCCATCGACGATCCTCGCCCTCCTGCGTTCATTGCCGTTGTGGGCGTCAAGCTCCAGGAGTAGGCCGCTCCGATCGATGACATAAACGGTCGTGTGGCTGCTCGTTTCGTGGCAGTAAACCCGGACAATCTCTTTTTCAGTGGCTCCGGTCGCAACTTCTTCGGAACTGATTCCCCGGTAGTCGAGCAGCTTCCAGCGAGCACCCTGGGCTATAGCGATCCGGCTGGGTTGGGCGCACAGGCTTACCGAGGTCGTGTCGATGAGGTTGAGTCGCTCCCAGATCGCCTCCAGTCCGCCCCGACGCAGCTTCTTGGAGAGCTCGTGATGGAGTTCCAGCGCTGGTTCGGCCTGGAAATAGCCCTTGATCGAGCGGGCTTTTTTCAGAACCTCGTAGGAGTGAAAAAGATGACCCCTATCGAAGGATTCCCGGGCCACGGAAAAGGCTTTCTGAAAGTGGGCGTAACCCTCCAGGAGATTGGTATAGGTCTGTCCGGGAGTGAGTAAAAGGTTTCGCTCAAAGACTCGATTATCTTCATCGGCCTCCCAGACGTGGTGGTCCCCGTTGGCCAGTAGACTGGCTGCCCGACGCCCGTCTGTCCCGAAACAGACCGAGCGGGGAACGGGAATTTTTTCCGCCCAACTGCGTACTCTCCGAAAGGGCGATAGCTCAAAAAGGGTGAGCCCCCCTCCGGCCCAACCGATACCGTAACGCTTTCCGGCATCCACGGCAAACGGTCCCTGGATGCGATGGACGAGTTCTCCCTTAGAATTGAAGACCCCCGTTCTATGGACCGAGCTTACCACGATGGTATTGCCTGTTCGGTCGATCTCCATGCTCTCGGGCTGAAACGGCAAACGGACAGAGAAAATGATACTCTGGGAGGCCAGGCTGTGCGCCTGGAAAACTCCGGTGTGATGGATGGAGTAGAGAACTCCATCGAGGCTGAGGGCCATTTCAGAGACACTATCAAAGTGCGCCAGGGTGGGAGGCCAGGCCAACGGTATCACTCGAAGTTGCGCGTCCACGTGGCCGATCTGGCCTGCCGGAGTGAGGATGATGAGGCCACTACCGTCGGCTGAGAAGCAAGCTTTGACCTGGCCCGAAGGCTGGGTACCCGGAGGAAACTCCAAGCGACCGGCCAGGTTCTGGGCCTTGTTGAAATACATCACCCCGTCTCGCTGCAGCAGCACCAGTTGTTTGAGATCAGGGCTGGTGGCCAGGACTCGTCCGTCTTTACGTTGCAGGAGTTGCAGTTCGTTGAGGTCCCAGAGTTCAAAGCCTCCCCGATCTTGCAAGAGAAGCCGACCTTTGGCGGGCCAGGCTCGGAGCACAGAACTTGCTTCGGGGGGGCGGTCCTGGATGGCCACCATGGACTCGGTCTCCACGTCCAAGCAAACCACTTCTTTGGCATTCGCCCCCAGGAGCCACTTGCTGTCGTGAGAAAGCAAGAGCGCCAATTCTGAATCGGGGGCCTTATTTTTGTAGCAGCTCACCGATGAGGGAAAGAAAAAATGGCCCTCCAGACCGCCCAGACCCTGGGTTGCCAGGAGCTTTCGTAGCCGGGTGGGCTGATCGTTTGGCATGAACTGCTGGGCCTTTTCATAGAGCCGTTGGGCTGCCAGATACTTCTTGGCGTACATCATGGCGTCGCCTTGAGTGCGATAGACCAGGCCGTTCTTCTCTTCTTCGGGGAAGGTATTGAGCAACTCGGTGGCCTGTCTGCCCATGCCTTCTTCGATGAAGAGCAAGGCCAGTTGGTAGTGGGCGTTGGCTCGCTGGAGTTTGCGCAGCGACTCCACCGGACTGATCCGGCCCTCCCGCCGGTCTAATTGGATCAGGTTGTAGAGACACTCAGGGTGGCCCGCTTCGAGTCTCAGCCCGCGTTGCAGGAGGCTGCGAGCCTTTTCCACCTTACCCAGGGAATAAAGGGAGTAGGCGGCGTTGTTCAGCAGGTCGGCCCGGTCTCCACCCGGCAGTGGAGCCGGTCTCTGGTAGGTTTTCGCACAAAGATTCCGATAGCACTCGGACAGCATTTTCATGAGGCTTAGCATGGAATCCGGGCGCTGAAAGGGGTCCTTCTCTAAGCATCTAAGGGCGAGTTCGGCCAGCGATTCGGGGATGTCAGGCCGATATTCTCGAGGATCCGCGGGAGGCTGGGTGAGGTGCCGGCGCACCAACTCCAGAACGTCTAGTTTTTCCCCCAGGACATCGAAGGGCCGGCGACCGGCGATCATCTCATACAGGATGACCCCCACCGCGTACACATCGGTGGTAGGGCCGATGGTCATGGCCTTGTTCCACTGTTCGGGAGCACCGTATCGAGGGGTTCCCAAGAACTGTGCTGATCCCGTGATGCCGGGATCTTTCTCTATCTCTCCACCGGAGGTTCGATCCCCGATACTATCGGGTTGATCGATGCTCTTGACCAGACCAAAGTCGGTGACGCAGACCGTGCCGTCTTGTTTGAGGAGTAAATTCTCGGGCTTGATATCTCGGTGCACCACTCCCATGGAGTGGGCGTGGGTCAATCCTTCCACTACCTGGAGGAGCACCCGCAAGATCGGCTCCCAGTTTCCCGGAGCGAGGCTACCTGACTTGAGCTGATCCTCCAGGGAGCCGCCGGGAATAAGGTCCAAAAACAGAGCCGGAAGTCCGACCACTTTGTGGACAAACCAGCACCGCACGATATGGGGGTGCACACCCAGCCGGATCCAGGTCTCCGCTTCGTGCAGAAAGCGCTCTCGCTTTTCTGGAGAGCCCACGACTTCGGGCAAGGGCAGTTTCATGGCCAGCGCCCGGTCCCACTCCAGGTGGGTCACCTTGAGCACCACACCCTGGCCTCCGAATCCGATTAAATCGTTGACCCGGAATCGGCCGTCGATAATCTCTCCGGGCCGTAAGCCCAGGATCGTTCCTTCGGGATAGTTTCCTGTGGAAGTGGGGGGGTTCACTGCCAGACTTTTATTTTATGGCGTTATCGGCGCAGGTTGTACTTCATTATGCACCAGAGCGCCCAAATGCCATCCTTCCAGGTGATCTTCTTGCCTTCGGCATAAGTGCGTCCGTAATAGGAGATTCCGACTTCGTAAACCCGGCATCGTAGGCGGGCGATCTTGGCGGTGATCTCCGGTTCAAATCCGAAACGGTTTTCCTCGATCTCGATCTGCTGGAGCACCTCTTTGGTAAAGACCTTGTAACAGGTCTCCATGTCGCTCAGGGAGAGGTTGGTCATCATGTTGGAGAGTGTTGTGAGAAACAGATTCCCCAGCATATGCCAGAAGTAGACCACTCGGTGAGCCTCCCCACCTCGAAATCGGGATCCGTAGACCACGTCGGCCTTACCGCTTACGATCGGCTCGAGCAGCTTGGGATACTCAGCGGGGTCGTACTCCAGGTCCGCATCCTGGATGATGATCACATCGCCCGTCACTTCTTGGAAGCCGGTCCGCAAGGCCGCACCCTTGCCTTGATTTCGTGAATGCTTGAAAAGCCGCAGCCTGGGGTCCAGGGCCAGGAGTTCGTTCTCGAGCCTATCGGCGGTGCCGTCGCCGGAGCAGTCATCCACTAGAATGACTTCTCTTAGATCGACCGTTGTTTGGAGCACTCTCTCCAGGATGAGATGGATCGTATCCTTTTCGTTGTACACAGGAATGACCACGGAGACACGCATGGGACGCAGGTTCGGATCCCTGGATTTAATAACCTCTAATCACGAAACGGCTTCACCGCTTCCAGGTCCTCCTGATGGCGACCGGTGATAACCTTCTCCAAGGGCAGGTCGTACTTCTGATTCCACTGCTCGAGAGAATGTTCCAGGGGGGCCACGGAGACTGGAAAGTGGGTGTAGAGCCCCACCCCCTGGGCCACCCCCACCGTCAAGTACGAATGGGGGAAGACGATTTCCAGCGACTTGCGATAACGCAGACTGGGCTCCCGGGGGGTGAAGTGAATATTGGCCACGACTCCCCCACCCTCTCGGAGGTTTCGGTCCAGAAGCTGAGCAAACTCCAGAGTTCGCAGGCTCGGAGGGACTCCGATCCCGTCGAAGGCGTCCAGAAAGATCAGGTCAAAAGGGCGCTCGTTCTGCTCCAAGTAGCTTCTAGCATCGTCGAGCACCGTTTGCACCAGTTCCGATTCCTGGTAAAAGAAGAACTTGCGAGCAGCCTCCACCACCACCGGCTCGATCTCCACCGAAACGATTTCAGACCGGGGAAAGCGCCTGGCCAGAGCATTCGAAAGAGATGCCCCGCCCAGGCCCACCACCAGTAATCTGGGATTCTCCGGCGCCTCTCGGTTGGACTCCCAGAGGGCCACCATAGCCACCATCTGCCTCACATAGGGCAAAAGGGGCAGGGCTGGATTTTCCACGTCCAGGCGGGTCTCTTCGGTTTCACCAGACTCTGACGAAAAGATCAGCTTTCGCAGAGTCCCCTCCTGCTTAACTGCCACCGTTCCCCAGTCCGTCTCTTTGCTCCAAAGAGTCGTTTCCTGGGAGAGCGCCGGCAAGCCGAGCAGAAGGACCAGGTAAATCGTGATCGCCTGGAGCTTTGTTTTCACGTTAGCGAGCTAGCTGATGATGAACTGCTCGTCGGGGTTTCCGCCGATGCCACTCATACCGCTCATTCCGCCGACCGCGCTTGCTCCACCACTGGCGTCCTGCAATTCCACGACCACTTTGATCTTGGTGCCGACGGTGGTGCCGGGAGCGGTGATCTCCGTTTTGGTGGAAACCTGGGAGCGGATCAAGCGGCCCTGCTTGTGAGCGAAGTAGGTGACCCCGGTGGCCGTGATCGACTGCTGGATGCTCTCCTGCAGATCGAACCGGGTTTCCGGACAACTCACGTTGATGACCGCGGTGTCGTAACCTTTGGTTTGTTCGATCCCGGTCAGGGTGTAATGATACTTGAGATCGGCCTTCTTTACCCCGGTTTGAGCTCCGTCGTCGTCGTACAGCGGGATGTCCATTTGAGAATCACCGGTCCAGGAGTCGTTGGGCTTGAGGTCCTTTTCAGGGAAAGCCGGTTGGCTGAATGGGAAGTCCACGCTGGTGCGCACGATCTCACCGCTCTTCTTCATGACGATGGTGATCTTGGTGCCGATGGTGGGAAGCTTCTCCGATTGGCCCCCTTTGTGGATGGTGCCGTCCTCTATGGTTACTTCGACCTCCATGGAGCCGTCGGGGTTGACCGACTTGCCTTCCTGAAGCATCACCATCTCCATGGTGGATGAGAATCCTTGTGGTTGTTGTCCTTCTTGGGCCACGCTCTGTTCCGACGTAACCTCCGTTTTGTAGCGTAGCTTTTCACCGGGTTGCATCGCGTACGCTAGCTTAATGGTGTCCCCAAACATATTTATGCCTCCAATGACCGTTTTGTGCTTTTCCAGTCTGAATCTTTTATTTGACTTTGGAACTGTGGTTATTGCTGCCAGGGCTTTGCTTTTCCCTCTATGAATCCTCCGCGAGATGCGATCGGGAAGGAACTCGGGCTTTCTAAGGATAAGCCGCTTCTATGAATTCGGACGAGGAAAAACAGCTCGTTGGACGTTGCTTGAGTGGCGACGAGGCTGCTTGGTCTGAACTTTATCGGGAGTACTATCCCCAGATCCGTTATGTCGTGGGCTGGCGGCGTTGGGGATTTTCCAACGGAGAAGTGGAAGATGGAATTCAGGAGGTCTTCACGGAGCTGGTCCGGTCTCTGCCAAACTTTCGACAGGAGAGCAAGCTCTCGACCTTTGTCGAGCGGCTGGCTCGAAACCGCTGCATTTCTCATTTGCGGAAAAAGACCGCCCTCAAGAGACCCAGGGAAAGTCTGGGGGTAGAACTCGAGGAGGGTAAAGGCGAGGAAGGCATGGCCCGCCACCATTTGATCTCCGAAGACGGAAACCCCGAGGGCGACCTGGTGGCCTCCGAGCAGTTTCAAGAACTGGGCCAGGCCCTCGCCGAGATGGGAGAAGGCTGTCGGCAGATCATCACGCTCAGGTATTATCGCCAGATGTCCTATCAAGAGATCTGCGCGGTGATGGAACTGCCGCTGGGTACGGTCTGTTCACGACTGAAACGCTGCCTGGCCAAGTTGAAAACGAAAATTTTGTCTTCGGAGGCGATTTGATGGAATTTTTTCCGAAGAAGCACGACAACCTAGAACGAGCAAGCCATGAGTAGTCACTCAGACAACATAGAAGAGCGATTGATCCCATATATCGAGGGCGTTCTCAACGAGCATGAGCAACAAGAGGTGGAAGCCGCCATCCAGGCCGATCCCGAACTGGCTCGAGAAGTTGAGGAGTTGAGAGAAGTCATCGATGGAGTGAGAAAGACTTTTGCCTCCGGTGTCGTTCCAGCCTCGCCGGAGCTTTCGGTAGAAGAGGTCGTGGCCCTGGCCTTTCACGACGGAAAGCTAGAGACCATACCCGGCACGGCTGAGCAGAAGCGACAACTCTTTTGTCACGACCAGTCTCTAGATGAGTACAGGTTGCTCCGTAGCCTTTCCCAGGACATGCAACAGACCACGCTGCCCATCACCGAGATACCGCCCATGCCGCCCTCCATGTTGGCGGAGATCGCTCGTTACAAGACCTCTCAACCAGCGGCCAAAGTTCTGGAGTTCGCGCCCCAACTCGGTAGACCCTCAAGGGCCGGATGGCTCGGGTTCCTGGACCGGATCGACCCCAAGCCTCTCATGGCCACAGCGGCGGCTCTGGTTCTCTTTTCCTTTGGCTTTCACGCTTACAGGGGTCAGGAAACCGCCGCTGATCCTCAAGTGGCCTACGGCTACCAGGATTCCTCGGCGAGCCCCACACTGGATTCCTCCATCAGCGAAGTCGCCACCCGCAACGGCAAGTCGGTGGTCTCCCCCACGGGAGTTACCGTGTTCACCAGTGGGGATCGCGATCTTCTGAAAGAGCAAGCCGAGAAGTTGTTGGAGAAAAAGGTGCGTTACACGGTGACCGAGGATCGAATCCTGGTGGCTGAAAACGAAGTGGCCCGAGCCCGGGCCGTGTTGTGGGGGGAAGAAGAGGCCGAGACGGTTGCCATGGCTGAAAAGAGCACCGAAAACACGCTCCGATCCAAGACCTTGTCTCCGGGCTCCCCGGCAACTTCCTCGGAGGGGGGCGCGGCCGAGTCGGCCCCTCCGGCTTCTGCTGCATACCAGGCTCCACCGCTCATCATTCAGGATCATCGCTCCGGTCGGAGCGAAGCGCAACAGACGGAGCTTATGGATGAAAATGCTCCCTCCTCGATCGACAAAGCGGTGACAAAAGAAGAGCCGGCCGATCCCCGGTGGGCCCGTCCGTCCAGCGACTCGGTGGCTAAAGAAACTCCGGGAGCTCTGGAGACCGGTTCAACGACCGCTTCTGCCGAGCCATCGTCGGCGAGTGCCTTGAAGGGTGCTAGCAAGGAAGAACGGGAGCGGATCCTCCGATCCATGGCGCTGGGGCAGGCCAAAGAAGAAGCAGACCAGGCCAGGCAAGGCCCTGTGCCTCAGACCATAACCCGTTCCAGTCGGATCCAGACTCCGGTAGAAGCTCGTCAGGCTCCGCTTCCCAACGCGGTGACTTCAGGCCAATTTTCGACTCAAGGTGAGGAAGGCCCGGTGGAAGATGCCGCCGGGGCGGTGGCTTCGCGAGTGGGAGAACGGGAGGATAAGCCGGCCCCTACAGCCACCAGCGCTCCAATCCCGCAACAAGAGTATCTCCCGGGTGGGGAAGTTGAAGTCGCTCCCGGGGGAGATGTGGACCTGCGATTGGTTGCAGTGAGAAGTGTGCAGGCGGAGGTGGCCAGGCGCTACAACGTGGTCCTCTCGGTGGAGAATGCAGGCGATGTTCTCAACGTATACGTCAGACCCAATAAAGAGATGAGCAAAGCGGAGTTAGATGACTTAAGAAGTGCTATCAGGGCAGAACTCGGTCTCTCTCCCCACGACTCGATAATTATCCGCTAATCCGTTGAGTACCGCGATCACAACCTTGCTAGCTTTAGAAAAGCTACTACCCCCTCATCTTTCACCCGCCAAGGCTCGTGATTCCGACTATCTGCATCTCACGCTGGGTCGGGGGGAGATCTTCGTAATCTTCGGGCCCCAGGGATCCGGTAAGAGCGAATTGCTGGCCTGTCTGGCCGGCTTGCGGCACCCCAAGAAGGGGCGAGTCTTGTATCGAGGCAAGCCTCAGATTCGGCCCACCGGTCGCTCTGTCGGGATGGTTCCTCGGGTTCCCGGGGTGTACGAGGAGTTGCAGGTGTGGGAATACCTGGATTTTTTTGCCGATGTCTATTCGGTGGACGAGCACTACCGGCGCCCCATGATCAATTGGACTCTGGAAATCTGCGAGCTCTCCGGTAAAGAAGGAGAGAAGATCGCAAACCTTCCCTTTGCCCTTCGCAAGAGATTGTCGGTAGCCCGGGCCATCGTGTCGGATCCCCACCTGCTGTTTCTCGATGATCCTTTTCATCGTCTGGATCGCAATGAGCAACAGAGCATGCGGGCGGTACTCACCAGAGTGCAAGAACGAGGAACAACTCTGATCGCCACTGCGCCTTGCCTGGGAGAGTTTTCGGAGGTGGCTTCTCATCTGTGCGTTCTGACTTCGCGGAGAGTGCTCGCCTATGGCCCCACCAGTCATTTGAGGGCCAGCTTGTCGTGCTTTAAGATGATGCAGGTGCAGTTCGAGTCTGGATTCAGGAAGGCGGTAAGAGTGCTGGATGAAGAGCCGAGCGTGCATCATCTGAGCATCTCGGTGACCACTGCGAATTTGGTAAGATTTCTTTTTAAGGGAACCGATTCAGAATTGACCGCGCTCTTGAGGAAAATGGCCCAGGAGGGGGCTACCATCGTTTCCTATGTGGAAGATCAGGAGTTTTTGGGACGAGGCGGGCGGCGCCTACCTCGCTAAAACATGGGTTTTCCGAAGGTTGCCATGGAGGAAAGCGGATCAACCTGTGGAAAACGGATGTTCAATCGGTGGCTCGAGAGTCACCACGCCAAGGGTTGGGAGGGGCACTTCCGTTCCTTGAGCTCAAATAAAACCAAAGGAGAAGACCCGGATGAGATTGAGGTCAATTCTTAAAGTAGTGGCCGCTGCACTCGTCATCGGTCTGTGTGGGGCTCTACCTGCGGCGGCCGAAGACGATCGTGGAGTAGAGTCGACCGTGTACGAAAACGGGAGCTACAGTTATCGGAAATTCCAGTATCCTTCGAAAGTTGCTAACTTTTTCATGTATCCAAAGAGCTACGTGACCTTCGACGCCGTGAATGGCAAGTACTGGTCTGTCGAATCGACCAGAGCAGAGTACGAGCTGAACTATGTAAGAACCGGAATCGCCGACGTGTTTCCGTTCCTGGATGGCCGTTATGCCCTGACTCCCGAAAGGATGCGCGTATCCTTTTACACCCCGGATATGCGGTTGCTGGGAAGTTTTAATCAGATTCGTACGAATCGTAGGTATAGCATCCCCCGCGACGGAAACGATTACGAGCGCATCATCGTGAAAGTTGAATCGCACGGCAAAGAGAATTTCGACGTTAAGGTTAGCGTTTGGGACCCGGTAGACCCCGTGATTGCGGAGCCGATTCCCCAGCAAATCTATCGCCGATAGTACGCAGTGTTCTAGCAAAAAACGAGCCCTCATCGCTGGGGGCTCGTTTTTTGTTTGCCCGAGGTGGTTGGTGTTGGTGTGGGGCGGCGGTAGGGACGGGTGCCTAACGGGTACGTGGCCTCGCCTGCCCCCCAGTGTCACATACGCCAGCCAGGAGCGGCGGTCCAGCACGGAGAGCCGGGAAAGTGGAGCAACAGCAGGGCTCAGGCTAAGAAAAAGGGCCCGGTAGAATCTACCGGGCCCTCGCCTTTATCGGATTATCAGGAAGTAACCTACCTGATGATGATGCAGCTTAGAACTTCAAGCTGAACTGTGAAGTGAGTTGAATGCCTTCCCAGCTAAACGGGTGAGCAGTTTGCGGTCCGTTGTTGATGTTCAGAGCTTCTACCTGGGGCACGTTGAAGACGTGCTGAGGAATGTTGTCTCTGAAGTTGAAGTAGCGGCCGTTGGCACTCCAGGTCAGGTCTTCCTCGATCTTCCATTCGAAGCCGAGTTCCGGCCAGGTCTGAGTGATGTCGAGGTTGTTGAAGTTCGCCGTACCAACCGTTTGGGCATACAGGCCGTTGACGTTCAAGGGGTCGAAGTGACCTTTGATGTCAACTTGAGTGAACCCACCGTAAACCATGAAGGTCTCGGTCATGTCGTAGTCCACCTGCACGTTCCAACCCCGGAAGTTGAGGTCCACCCGGTTCTGGTTCTCGGCCTGCAGGCCGATGCCGGGGATACCCCTGGCCGCGCCGATGGCCGCCATGTTGGAGCGACGGTCGAAGTTGTTGTTCCGGAAACCACCTTTCAGGGTGACGCCACGGTTGTTCTCCGCTTCGTTGAACAGGTACTTGTATCCACCGGAGATCATCAGGTTTTCAACTTCACCCTTGTTGTCTTCCAGGGGAATCGCAAACGCGTTTCCACCGGCTGCGGCAAAAGTGCCCACGTTGTAACCTCCGAACAGCGGTTCAATCCAACCAGGGCTGAAGCCCAGAACGGGGGTGTTCGGAATGCCTGCTCCCAGAGAACTGGTACCGAAACGCACGTCTTGCAGCGAATTGGTGACCTGATCGAAGCTTCCATATTCCACGGTCAGCCGACCGGTGGGCAAGAACTTCCAGGTACTCTCTAGCCGAAAACCCTGACGGTTGTGGGGCAACTCGTAGGTGTCGTGCAGGGAGTACAGATCTTGGAAGTACAGAAATCCCGGGGTCTTCCAGTGGGGAGTACTGATACCCGCCACCGTTGGCGTTTGGATGATGAAGGGCGAGAACCGAGGATCGACCCGGAGGTATTCCCCGGCCACGCTGAGGGCGCCGTCGAGCAAGAGCGCGTCGGCTCCGATTCGCCAGGCATCTCCGCTTGCACTGTAGACCGAGTTCTTGCTCGGCCGGTAGTCGGAGGTGGCCCACTCACCAAAGATGCGAGGGCTCCAGTCCATGTCAAACGTGTATTCTGCTCGAATGCCGTAAGTGGTCTGAGCTTGCGGCCCGATCCCACCGATATTGGGAACCCCTTGCGGCAAGCCACCGGCAACCGCTCCGGCCAGTGATCCGTCGTTTCCGAACAGAGGAAACGGACTCATCGGGACAGGTCGGATGTCGGAAGTGGAGCCGATGCCGGCGACCGCTCCGGGAATGCCCCCGATCTGGCCTCGATAGAAGCCGTTGGGGTTCACCCAACTCATCTGCCGGCTGAGGTTGAACCGCTGAATCAGACCGGTGGTCAGCGGTCCACCGCCACTGGCTTCGTCGGCCGCTCTCAGGAAGTTGAAATCGATCTTTCCGCGCTCATCGTGGAAGTCGACACCGATTTTTCCACCCAGGACGTAGGATTGATAGTCAAGCCCAAGACCGGGTAGAGCTGCCCCTGGAGGAATAGGCAGAGGCCCGGTGTTTCCCGAGGGAAGCAAAGAGCCCATAACTTGCCAATTGATGTTGATGTCTTCGTCTTCATCAACGGCGAAGCTACCGTCGACCAGGAAACCGTAATTGTCCAGGTATTCAGACCCGAACTCCTGCGGATTCAGCATACCCACGTAAACCGAGTCGTTGAAATCGTGCTCGCTGTACGCGCCCACGATCAGCTTGGTTCCGGAGTCGTTGTGCCGAATCCAGAATCGGTCCAGGTTCATGCGGGTGTAGGGTTGATGGTTCAAGCCTTGAGCCGCGCCGCCGGTGCCCACGGTGGTGGTGAAGGGGTTGCTCAAATAAGGCTGTTGTACACCGTACCAGGCGTCTACCGCGGCGTCACCTTGAGAGGTGTAAGCCGAGAACTCAACGCCTGCGTCAAAAGAGTCGCTGATGTTGATGTCCATCCCCAAAACGGCCCGGGCGGTGAAGCCTGTTCCGCTGGTCAGGGGACGCCCCGTTCTCCAGTTGGTGGTGGTAAGCACACCCGTGATGAAGGGGTTGAACGCCGGGGTGATGGTACTCTGCCCGGGTAAAGCCGGATTGGTGCCGATCCCCGAGAAGACGTTGGGCACCGGGTTGGCCGGGGAATTGATAAACCCGCCCGCTCCCGCGGCGCTACCGACCACGGCGTTGTAATCGATGGTGTCGTAGTTAACAGCGGGGTTCAGGGAGCGCATGGAAGGGCGCCCCGCGTTCCGGAAACTTTGAAATGCGACTCGTGCGTCGACGTATCCGTAAAAGGTGATTCGCTCGAGTTCGGTGACCCGTTTGTCGATGCGATCAACGTTCTCTTCCAGATTGTCGACTCGTACCCCCAGAGCATCAAGCTCTTCACGGAGGGCATTTACGAGTTTACGTAGCTCATCCAGTTCGGCCTTGGTGGCAAAGGTCGCGTGTTCCTGTTCCATCTTCGCCAGAAGACGTGCGACGATCATCGCGGTCTCCCAACGGGAAGCGGAACGGTCACCTTTGAAAGTTCCGTCGGGGTAACCCTCGACGAGACCCTTTGCGGCGAGAGCGGCGACTGCATCCTTGGCCCAGTGACTTTCTGGGACGTCGGGAAACAGTGGAGCCGCGAAGGCAGGCCAACTGAGCATGAGACTGAGCGTCAAAACGAGATATTTGAAGCGCTTCACTATCTGCCTCCTAGTGTCAATACAGGAGGTGCGTTGCTCATCTAGAGCCTTCCTAAGGTTTCCTCTAAATTAGCAGGGAAGACACATTCCGCGACCACCCAACCACACCTAATCCTGCTAAGTAAGTCGCCGCCCTTTCTGGGCCTGTTCAGGAATATCCTTCGGTTCAAGGAGATTTGTTTTAAGCTCCTTTTAAACCGCATGAATGCTGGCTTCACAACAAAAAAAGGCCCGTCTTTCGACGGACCTTTTTTTGTTGTTGACTCTGTTCTTAGAACTTGAGTTTGAACTGAGTGGTCACTTGAATGCCACTGAAGTCAAACGGGTTCTGAGTTTGCCCAACGGATCCGTTGGTCAGAGTGGTAGGGGTGCCCACATTGGAGTCTGTGCTGTAGTAGCGCAGGTCCATGTTCCAAGTCGTGTTTTCGCTGACGTCGTAGTCAAACCCGATGAAGGGGATGATCTGGTCGTTGTCCACGGTCTTGAAGTTGGTCTGGCCGGTTTGGAACGCGTAGGCGTTGTAGACGCCGGCGGGGTCGTAGTGGCCGTTGATGTTCACCCAGTCGGCACCACCGCGGAGAGTCCACTTGTCAGTGGCTTCCCAGCCGATTTCACCGTGAAGGCTACTGATCTCGAGGTCGATGTTGTTTTGGCTGCCAGCCATCGCCAGAAGGGGAGTGGCGCCCAGCGCGGATCTACGTTCGTAGTCGTGACGCTCGTAGCCCAGGTCCACTTTGATGCGCGGTTGGTCGAACTTGTAGGTTGCGCCCAACGCCCAGTTGTTGTGTTTCCCGGTGGGGTTTTCCAGGGGAGCCAGGTTTGCGGTGAACGCGTTTGCAGAGCCAGGACCGTACACAAGAGGGCTAGCAAAGCCCGAGAATACGGGGTCCATGAAACCAGGTGCGTGACCGAGAACCGGGGCGGTAGGAATACCGAGACCCAGGGCTCCGGGGGTTACCCGAACGTTGTACAAGCTGGTGCTCTTCTGATCCAGGAAGCCGAGACGGCCCCAGACAGCGCCGCGGCGCTCGTTGAACTTCCAGGTACCCTTCAGACGGAAGCCTTCACGGTTGTGAGGGTACTTCTCGGTGTCGTGCAGGGAGTACAGACCGCTGAAGTAGTGGATGTTAGGCATGTGCATAACACCGATGGTTCCAGCGGGGTAGCTCAGGACGAAGGGGTCGTAGGTGGCGTCTACGTTCACGTATTCAGCACCCAGATCCAGGTCTCCGTCCAGCAGGTTCGCCCCAATGCCGATGCGGAAGGCATCGCCGTCCACGTCGAAGCCGGAGTTGCGGTTAGGACGGTAGATGGAGTGACCCCATTCACCGTCGATGCGCACCTGGTCTCCGTCACCGAAGCCGAAAGCGTAAGCCGCCGAAGCGCCGAACATATCCTGGCTTTGAGGACCGAAGGAACCACCGTTGAAGGCATCGTTCAGAACGTTAGCGCCCGAGATGGGACGGATGTCCGAAGTGGTGCCAACGCCGCCGGCCAGCACTTGACCAGCGTAGAAGCCCGGAGGGTTC
>Ga0265293_10008032_pt1 | contig 15884 bp, 13 predicted proteins | sample Munlanlewell138R_FD_192505 | JGI IMG/M metagenome (GOLD analysis project Ga0265293, IMG submission 192505) | Leachate microbial communities from a municipal landfill in Southern Ontario, Canada - Leachate well 138R | ecosystem: Engineered > Solid waste > Landfill > Unclassified | place: Canada...
GTCTTCGTCGGCATGCAGTTCAGCATCGCGGCGCATTTGTTCAACTTCATCATCGTTAAGGCCGGAAGAGGCTGTGATGGTGATGTTCTGGCTGCGCCCGGTGGCTTTATCCTGTGCGGTCACTTCAAGGATGCCATTGGCGTTGATGTCGAAGGTAACTTCGATTTGAGGAATGCCGCGCGGGGCAGGGGGGATGCCGTCGAGAATGAATTTGCCGAGGGATTTGTTATTGGCTGCCATGGGGCGTTCACCCTGGAGGACGTGAATTTCCACCTGGGTCTGGCTGTCGCTGGCGGTGGAGAACACCTGGCCTTCGCGGGTGGGAATGGTGGTGTTGCGCTTGATCAGGGGTGTGGCCACGCCGCCCAGAGTCTCTACCGAGAGGGTCAGCGGGGTCACATCGAGCAGGAGGATATCCTTGACTTCCCCGCCCAGAACGCCAGCCTGAATTGCGGCGCCAACTGCCACCACCTCGTCGGGGTTGACGCCTTTGTGGGGTTCCTTGCCAAACAGTTTTTCCACTTCGCTTTGAATTTTGGGCATGCGGGTCATTCCGCCCACCAGGACGATCTCATCCACTTCGTTTTTTGCCAGGTTGGCATCGTTGAGGGCATTTTTAACCGGGGTAAGGCTGTGGGAGACCAGGTCATCGGTGAGCTGTTCCAGCTTGGAGCGGCTGATGGTCATCACCAGGTGCTTCGGTCCGGCAGCATCAGCGGTGACGTAGGGCAGGTTGATTTCAGATTGCATGGTGGAAGAAAGCTCAATTTTGGCTTTCTCGGCTGCTTCTTTCAGACGCTGTAAAGCCTGCCGGTCGTTGCGCAGGTCAATGCCATGTTCTTTTTTGAATTCGTCAGCAATGAAATCGATCAGGCGTTGATCAAAATCGTCGCCGCCCAGGAAGGTGTTGCCGCTGGTGGAGCGTACCTGGAAGACACCTTCGCCGACATCCAAAATGGAAATATCGAAGGTGCCGCCGCCCAGGTCGTAAACAGCGATGACCTCGTTCTTCTTCTTATCCAGACCGTAAGCCAGAGAGGATGCCGTGGGCTCATTGATGATGCGCAATACTTCCAGGCCGGCGATCTTTCCCGCGTCTTTGGTGGCGTTGCGCTGGGCATCGTTGAAATAGGCCGGCACAGTGATCACTGCCTGCGTGACGGGCTCACCCAGGTAGGCCTCGGCGTCGCGCTTGATCTTGGACAGGATCATGGCGCTGATTTCGGGCGGGGAGTACTCCTTGCCTCCCAGCACCACGCGCATGTCGCCGTTTGGTGCTTTGGTCACCTGGTAAGGGACCAGTTTTAAAGCCTGTTGAACTTCGGGGTCGTCGTATTTGCGACCCATAAAGCGTTTGATGGAGAAGATGGTGTTCTCCGGGTTGGTGATGGCCTGGTTGCGGGCGACGCGGCCGACCAGGCGCTCACCATTTTTATTGACGGCGACGACGGAAGGGACCAGTCGTTCGCCTTCTGCGGATGGGATCACAACCGGTTCGCCGGCGATCATCACTGCGGCGGCGGAGTTTGTGGTCCCAAGGTCGATACCAATGATTTTTCCCATGTGATTATGCCTCCTAAAATTTTCTATTACTGGGCGACACGCACCATCGCCGGGCGGATGATGCGGTCGGAAATGCGGTACCCGGGCTGGATGATGTCAATGATCTGCCCTTCGGTGTATCCCGGGTGTTCTTCAAGGGTGATCGCTTCGTGGATGTTGGGGTCAAATTCGTCTCCGGGGTTAACGTCCATACGCTCGACACCCTGGTTCTTCAACTGGGTGAGGATCTTTTGATAGATCAATTCGATCCCTTCAACCCAGGCAGCAGCGCCTTTTTCAGCTGGTTTATCTTTGAGGGCGCGCTCCAGATCGTCAGCGATGACCAAAAAGGATTTGACCGTACTGGCCAGGGCGTCCTGGTAAGTGCGTGCCGTATCGCGTTGCACGCGTTTTTTGTAATTGTCAAAATCAGCGCAGGTGCGCAGATAACTGTCGAGCTGCTCATCAACCTGTACCTGCAGGGATTCAATTTCCTTTTCCAGATCGGAATATTCGTCAAAGGTCAAGGCAATCATGGGCTGACCCTCATCGGCAGGGTTGTGCTCTTTGTTTTCTTCTTTTTGTGCTTGTTTTTTGTTTTTCTCTTTTTTTTCTTCAGTCATAGGTTTCTCCAGTAGATCAGGGTATGGATGATTCCATGTCATAACAGGGTTTACACCACCAGAGACTCAGACACGAGATCGCTGAGCACATTGGCGACGAATTGAACGGTAGAGATGGTGCGGTCGTAGGGCATGCGGATCGGACCCAGCACGCCGATCGAGCCGGTCAGAGATTGGGGGTCGCCATAGCGGGCCAGGATCACCGAACACTGGCGCAGCTCATCCCAGGTGCCCTCACCGCCGATTAGAACCTGGATACCGCCAACTTCGGTGTTCATCATTGTGCTGGCAAGCAGGTTTTCTAAAAGCGAGCTTTCCTCCAGGATATGCAGCGCCTGGCGGGCCTCATCAGATTCAGCAAACTCGGGTTCCGAGAGGACGTAGGTCATCCCGTCCAGGTAAATTTCGCCGGTGACCGATTCTTCAATCAGGGTCATTTCAGCCACGAGGATATCGATGATATCCTGTCCGAGGGCGTCAAATTGGGGACGTAAGCGGGTGATGTCGTCGATATCACAACGGGTGCACTGGTGTGAGATGCGGTTAGCAATCTCTGATAGGCGCTCTTGTGAAACGGCTTCGGCCAGTGTAATGAACTGCTGACGGATCTCGCCCCCCATCAGGACCAGCACCATCAACACCTGCCGGCCGCGTGCAGCAACCAGTTCCAGGTGTTTGAAGATAGTCTTATCAGCGTGGGGTGCGGTCACCAGTGAGGCAGCCTGGGATTGATTGGCCAGCACCGAAGCAGCTAATTTCAGCCATTGTTCAACGTCCTGACGGGACTGGTAGAACTGGTGGGAAATGGTGCGGCGTGTAGCGGTGGGGAGAGTGCTTTTTTGGGTCAGGTTGCCGACAAAAAAGCGGTAGCCCTCTTCCGTGGGCACCCGACCAGCAGAGGTGTGCGGTTGCCGCAGGAGGTTGTATTCCGTCAGGACACTCATCTCGTTGCGGATCGTAGCCGAACTCATCGCCAGGTTGTATTTTTGAACCAGCGTTTTAGACCCGACCGGCTGTGCGGTCTGGATATGTTCGTGAATCACGAGGGTCAGGATCAATTTCTGGCGATCGGTCAGCCGCATGGTTTGCTCCGTAAAATTTTAGCACTCTCATCATGAGAGTGCTAATTTAGCACAGGTTTAATCTTACCATGCAGGGTTTAGAGCGTCAAGAAAGGGGAGGTCATGTGTGCGTTAGCGTTTTGTTAGAAATGGTGAGTAGGAATCAGGTGATTAGGAATTAGGCGATTAGGAATTAGGCGATTAGGAATTAGGCGATTAGGAATCGGGTTTTAGTTTGTCATCTCTTGCCCGCGACCGCATAGCGTCCCCGAGCGGGGCGAGTGGAAAGCGATCTCTGAGTTGACATGAGATGACCCTGTTGCTGTCCAAACTTGGTAGACCTAATTTTAACACCCTAAAAAGTGTTCGGAAAAACAACTGCAGTACATGAAGCAGCTTATACACCTGCGTGAACAAATTCCTTTACACAGTAAACAATTTAGGACCGAACCGAAATTAAAATTGTAATTAAACAACATTTAGATTTATAATTAAGTAATATGGTTGTTTATATAGCTGTCGCAGATAAATCTGCAATTAATATATGAGATAATTTATTTGGACATGTTAATCTTTGAATCTTTAGATTATGCGGAGAATATCCAATGGGAGAGATAGCGGTTTTTTTGGCAAGCAATAATTTAATAACTACGTCATATGTCATCGGAATAATCCTCTTGGCAGTGGCAGTAATTGGATCAGTCTCTGCTAGTATTCAATTAAACAATAATAAACGAGCGATTTTGGGTGTATTAGGCTTGTTTCTTATTGCGATAGGTTTGTATAGCCATTTTTGTTACCGCTCTTTTGCTCCCTCTGTCTCAGAAAAAGTAACAGAAAAGGAAACAATAATAAGCCAAGAACCTGATCAATCTGTAGAACCACAGGATAATTTAAAATTTGAACCAGAATCCACGACCCAGGATAACACATCAAAACCGCTACCGAGAAAATTAACCTGCCAATTTGGTGATTACGCTCCAATGGATTCCTTTTCATTTAAATCCTTTTCAATTACCCTAGATGACGGTGAGTTCATACATGGCCAATGTAGTCAAATTGAAATTGAAAATTTCTCATTATCAGGTGGTGTTGCTTATGCATTTTATGGTCCAGGAACGTTTATTTGGGATACTATGCATGGTTGGTGGAATATTTGTCGTGGTGGCGAAATTGATGATGCATATCTCAAAATAGATCTTCAAGCGGAATCACTGGAATCCCACGGTAACACTGAGACCGGTACAGCCCAGAAACTCTTTTGTTTTGTCAAAAATGGGGTTTTATCCTGTAGCCAATGATAAATTATAAAAATATTCAGCCAGGAGTGTATGGTCTGAAATAATACCAGCTTTTTTATCACGCAAATAACATCGACTGAGGGGTTCCTTAAAAAATGGGGACAATCTATAGCAACTTTTTGAGATTGCTCTTTACCTAAAACATGCGATGGTAAATAGGACCTTCATTTGTCGAAATGATGGTTGGAATAGAGCAGGCGTGGAAAGGCCTTATTATATTTCAGACATGGCCTAGGGAATTTATTAGATCATGTTGAATCATTTTTATGGGATTATTGATTTGCACATTAGCAATGTACCGAATATCGATCATCACATCGTAGGGGTGGACACGGAGGCCCGCCCAATCTAAAGGGTCTCCGTTGGGCAGGACAACCACAGCTCGATACCCATCCAGGGCGCAGGGAGTACTTTGCGAAGAGTTGCCCTTAGGATGACCAACAAATCTATCTCTTTGAGGATGATGCATCCGACTGGTGGTTAACCTTGGGTGATATTTTGGGATGCAAAAAAGAAAGGGGTTGAGGTCTGGACCGATGATGGAAGACCGAGATCTCAGGCACAAATCCGTAGGTCACCGTGTGTTCACGCCAGTGAAAACACGTGATTTATTTTGTCTTAGAGCTTAGAACAGAAAGCAACCGAAAGACAGCTCACTACCACTCACCTTCATCGTCTCCGATCGAAAACACGAAATTAAATGATATTTAAATCCCCTCGATGAAGGGCAATTCAAAAACGAATTGTGGTTCAAAGACCAATAGATCATCGTTTGAGATCGTTTGATCTCTGGTCCAGGAGGACGGAGGTTGGATTTCCTGTGCGAAGGCTGCAGTAGGTGTAACAAGTTAAAAAAGCCCCTATCAAAAGACAAGCAACCTGATAAATTTTCATTTCCTTCACTCTGAATAGCGCAGCTCTTGATCCTCCGTGCTTTGATCCACAAAGGACACGAAGGGAAAAGGCCTGGTTTTTAAACCCTGATCCCTGTCCCTCAATTGCCCCGCACAAGGGTGACGCGGTAAATGTGCCGGTCGACGCCGCCGAATTTATATTTATAATCCTCATCGCCGCGCATAAAGTCGACCTCGGTGAGCCCATTTTTTATCGACCACTGCACCAGGTGCGCCAGGTGTACCCAGCCGGGTGAATAATCGCGATAATCCCATTCCCAGCCGGAATTGTAGCCCCAAAGGCGATTGTTGAACAAAAAAGAGAGGTGGCCGGCGGCCTTCTTCCCGTCCAGGGTGAAAAATGAGAGCTGGAGCCAGCCGTGCTCAAAGGCGGTCCGGGCGGTGTTGTACAGGTGCTGCACCATCGGCTCGGTCAGAAAACCGCGTTTACTGGGGTCCTGGGCCATCATCTCAATGAAAGCCCGGGTCTCTTCCTCCAACCGGTCACGGTCTTCGACGATATAAAAATCCACTTCTGCCAGGCTGTTCTCCACATTGCGATTTTTTCTGCGGATCTCGTGGCGCTGTTTTTTATCGAGTCCCGCCAGGTAGGTTTCATAATCCCCGGGGAGGGAGATGTAAGGTGCAGGCTGAAGATGAGTCTTTTGGTGCTCCCATCCGCGCTTTTTGGCTTCAGATTCCAATGCCGCCAGGGTGGGGGAGGTTTCTAACAGGTTGTACAGGTCCAGAATTTCCCAGTGGGGCAGGTCGTCATCAACTGAAAGAAAGTCCAGCAGACCGCTCAGAAAAGGGCGCAGGTCCTGCGGATTGACGATAAAATCCAGGAAATCAGAAACTTCAACGGCGCCAACGAACATCAGCGCGGGCTGACCGGTGAGATTCTCAGCGAAAAACAGGGGCGCGATTCCCACCAGGCGGTCGCCCTGTGTGGCAGCGATGACCGCCAATGGGCTGTTCTCGGGCCACTCTCCGCCGCCGCGCGTCTGCCACCATGCCTGCTGATATTCGAAGGTGAGGAATGGTACATCACTTGCACTGTGTCCTAAAAGCTGATTCCATGAATCTTTTAAAGGCTCAAGCTCAGAGAAGTTGTGATAACGTTGAAATTTCATGGCCCTGATTATACCTTAGCGCAAGCGTGTATAATGGAGGCAAGCTTTAGAATGAACGGGTTAGGTGCACATGTATGATCTCAAATTAATCCCCATTCACCAGGAAAAAGGGCAGCCAATCCCCCGGCAGCGTGGTTTTATCGCCGCCAGTCCGCCGCGCAGAGCGGCGCGCAGCCGGGAAGAGGACATGCTGATTCTTTCATTAATCATCAACGGCGATGCACAGGCTGCGGCAGAGCTGCAGGATTCGTGGCTGGAAAAATTTGTGGAACCGTTTTTCAAGACCGGCGGTTCGGTGACATCGGCGCTGCGCTCGTTTATCGAGACCCTCAACCTGACCATGATGGAAAAGAACCTCAAGGCAGCTGGAGCCGGGGCTGCGGTCACCGGGGCGATCACCCTGGCGGCCGTTCATCGGCGTGCGGTGTATATCGCCCAATCCGGGTTGACCCATGCTTATGCCCTGACCCAGGCTGGACTGGAGCACTTCCACGATGGTAGCCGATTGGATCGCGGCCTGGGTTTGAGCCGTACGCCCACCATCCGTTACTACCAGGCAGACCTGGGTTCCGGGGGCTACCTGTTTATGTCGGATACGCCTGCGCCCACGTGGACACAGGAACAATTATGTAAGGATGGTTTTCCGAACCTGGAGCAATTGCACCGGCGTTTAATGAACCAGTCTTCCCCCGATTTGCGCCTGGATTTGGTCCAGATCTTGCCCGGCGAAGGCCAGATCACAACGATCAGCCCGATTGTTTCCGTGCCGGCAGCCTCTGAGCGAGCTGAGGTTTCCCTCTCCGACCAGGAAAGAGTTGCTATTGACGCCTTGCCCCTGGTCGATGAAAGCCCCGAGGAAACCCTCATTGATGATACGCAGCCGGTGCTCCCACCTGAAGATGAAACAGCGCTGGTGCAGCCCGTGGAAGAGGAACTCGTATCGGCGACGGAGCCTGAGCTCACAGATCAAGACGAGGAATCGCACATCATCACCGATGGCGTAGAAAAGGAACCGCTTCCGGCGCTGGTTGAGCCTGGCGTCCCGCATGAAATCAGCGATCAGGACCAGCCCCCAGAGAGAGCCCGCCCGCCAGAAGCTGCCAAAGCTCGCAAAGACCGAAAAGCCTTTGCCGACCAGGTCGACGAGATGCGGGAAGAGGGTTTAAAGGGCCTGGCGAAGTTTTTCAGATGGTGGGGTGGCGTCCGGGAAAAACTGGGCACTGCTTTCAAAAAAATCTTCGCAAGAGGTGGGTCAGCTGAAGAAGCGGGAGCGCCAGCGTTGTCCTTGCGCACTTCGTTGATTATTGTCATTGCCGTGCCCTTGCTGGTGGTGGGGATTGCGGTTGGCGTTTACCTCTCACGCGGGCGGGTACAGCAACATCAGTATTACCTTGCGCAAGCAGAAACGGCGATTGCTAGTGCGCAGGCAGTTAGCGACCCCGTACAGGCACGCGAAGCGTTGGCACTTGCGATCCAGTTTTTGGACCAGGCGGAATCGTTCCGATCGACGGATGAAACCAAAGAACTGAGAACAAACACCCAGCATGCCCTGGACGTGTTTGATGGAGCCTTACGGCTCAGCTATCACCCGGCAATTCTTGGTACGCTGTCCGAAGGCATTAATATCACTCGCATCATCTCTTACGGCATGGATTTATACATGCTCGACGCCACTGCGGGGCGGCTGATCCACGCCACCCGGGGCAGCCAGGGATACCAGATCGATTCCGACTTCCTGTGCGATGCCGGTAATTACAGCGGCGGGACGGCGGACCTGCTGGTGGATGCCACCGCGCTGCCGATTAACAATCCCTACCTCGCCCATGTTCTGGCGGCGGATGCGAAGGGCAATGTGATTTACTGCAGTCCGGGGCAGGAGCCGGTGGTGCAAACCCTGCCGCGCGGCGTTGAGGCCATCGGTGCGGTAACACGTATTGCCTATGAAGGCAACTTTCTGTACGTCCTTGACCCCACTGCTGAGGCGGTGCGGGTTTACCGCTCGACTAACGGGCAATTTTTGGATGAACCGACCGTGTTCTTTGGGAGAGCAAAGGTTGGCGAAATACCACCGTTAAGACAGATGGTGGATATAGCCGTCAATGGTGCGGAGCTTTACCTGCTGCGGAGCGATGGGATGCTATCACATTGTTTGGCGACGGGGCTGCCCGATGATCCGGTCCACTGTAAGAACCCGGTAGAGTATATAGATGGGCGGTCCGGGAAGGAAGATCAGCCGGTAAGCATGCCTGATTCCCGGTTTGCTGCTGTGCTGTACACAGCTCCGCCCGACCCGACAGTGGATATCCTGGATGCAGAAAACGCGGATATCTTCCGGTTTTCACTGCGCTTTAGGTTGTATCAACGCATGCGCTCTGATATCGGAAATTATGAAGTGGTTTCACCCGAGGCAACAGCTTTTACTATCGGCGTGGACCGGATCGCCTTCATTGCCTTTGGGCACCAGGTGTTTTGGGCGTATGTGGAGTAAGAATCAGGTGATTAGGAATCAGGTGATTAGGAATTAGGTGATTGGGAATTAGGCGTCCTGAAAAAATCCGCAGTACAGCAGTGCACTGATTCCTGATTCCTGTTCTCCCATTTTTCATTCCTGCTCACAATTCACTATCATCGTCCCCGAGCGAAGCGAGTGGGATCACCATTCACCATTCTCAATTCACTATTCCCTGATTCTTTATCCCCCAATTTCCATTCCGCTTTCCCCTTTCACCCCTCCCCATTAATGTTACAATAGATTTGACTCGAAACCATCATCAATTAGGAGGATTATGGCACAAGTTGATCCACGAATAGAGGTGTTGCGCGAGATGCGCACCAGAGCAATGGGCGGCGGCGGGTTGGATAAAATTGACCGTCAGCACGCCAAAGGGAAACTGACAGCCAGAGAGCGCCTGGATTTGCTGCTGGACCAGGGCAGTTTCACCGAATTAGAATCTTTTGTTGTTCAGCAAAACACACCCGAGGACGAGGCTGTTTTTGGTGACGGGGTGGTCACCGGCTATGGTACGGTGGAGGGCAGAACAATCTACGTTTATGCCCAGGACTTCACCGTGATGGGCGGTGCGCTGGGCGAGATGCACAGCCGCAAGATCTGCCGGGTGATGGACCTGGCTGCCGCTAATGGGTGCCCGATCGTCGGATTGATTGATTCGGGCGGCGCGCGTATCCAGGAGGGCGTGAGGAGCCTGGGCGGCTATGCTGAGATCTTCAAACGAAATGCCCAGTACTCCGGGGTGGTACCGCAAATCAGCCTGATTTTGGGACCCTGCGCCGGTGGAGCGGCTTATTCCCCGGCGTTGACCGATATGATCATCATGGTTGAAAAGCAGAGCTTCATGTTCCTGACCGGTCCGCAGGTGATTAAAACCGTTACCGGTGAGGAGACCGATTTTGAGTCCCTGGGTGGGGCGCAGGTACACCTGAACGTGAGCGGGACCGCGCATCTGATCACCAAAGATGAGCAATCCGCCCTGGCACTGGCGCGCTATGTGTTGGGCTACCTGCCCTCGAACAATGTTGAAAATGCGCCGCTGAAACTCGGCACAGATGACCCGCAGCGCCTGGCAGAGACGCTGAACAGCCTGGTGCCGCTGGATCCCGGTGAACCCTACAGCATGCACTCCGTGATCGAATCGGTGGTGGATCAGGGTTCGTTCCTCGAACTGCAGGCGGGGTTTGCCCGCAATTCGATTGTGGGCCTGGCGCGGTTTGATGGGATGACGGTCGGGATACTGGCGCAGGAACCCAGTGTGATGGCCGGGGTGATCGACATCGACGCGGCGGATAAGCTGTGCCGAACGGTACGCTTGTGTGACGCATTCAATATCCCCCTGGTGACCTTTGTGGACTCACCCGGATTCTTGCCGGGGGTTGGGCAGGAGCACCGCGGGATCATCCGCCATGGTGCAAAGGTGCTGTTTGCCTATTCTGAGGCGACGGTGCCCAAAATCAGCGTGGTGACGCGCAAGGCATATGGCGGGGCTTATGTAGTGATGAGCAGCAAATACCTGGGCACGGACATCAACTTTGCCTGGCCTAGCGCAGAAATCGCTGTGATGGGGCCGGAAGGCGCCACCAATATCTTGTATGGGAAAGACCTGGCTAAAGCCGAAGACCCAGAGGCAGAGCGCGCGCGCCTGGAAGAAGAATACCGTCAGCGCTACCTAACGCCCTATGCCGCTGCCCATGCCGGGTATATTGATGAGGTGATTGAACCTGCAGAGACACGCAAAAAGATTATTGCTGCTCTTCAGGCGATCCAGAACAAGGCCGAGCAGCGCCCACCCCGAAAACACGGCAATATGCCCGTTTAGAAAGGTCATGTGATGAATGAAGTAATCCAGCAAGGTTTGATGATCACGGCCATTGGTATGGGGCTTGTGTTTGCTGTGATCATCTTTTTGTGGGGGCTGATGGTGCTGTTGGTGCGGGTGACGACCCCCAAATCGACTGATGAACCTGTCGAAGAAGATGTGGATGATGGCGGAACAGCCGATCCGGTGACAGAAATGGCGGCTGTTGAAAAACAACGCTGTGCTGCCGCAGCCGCGGTGGCGGTTGGGATGGCGATTGCCCTAAGCAAACCGGTAACCCGGGGCGCACAGGCTCAACTCGGGACGATGAGCCCCTGGCAAAGCGTGCATCGCTCACAACAATTGGTTGGACAGCGAAAAAGAGGATGATTAAATGAAAATTGAAGTGCAGATTGATAATCAGCATTACACGGTTGAAATTGATGATATTCATGCCCGGCCGGTGATTGCATGGGTACAGGGCGAACGTTTTGAGGTATGGCCAGAGGATACAGGCTCAACCCAAACCGGGCAGGCTGCCATGCCGCTGGTTTCGGTGCCGGATGTGACCCCTGTTGTCAGCACACCGCAAGTGATCGCAGATGGCGGGCGAGAGTTGACCTCACCCCTGCCCGGCGTGATTGTGGCGGTGCTGGTCAAACCCGGTGATGCCGTAACACGTGGCCAGGAATTGTGCACCCTGGAGGCGATGAAGATGAAAAACGCCATTCGCGCCAGCCGGGAGGCGGTGATCGAGGCGGTCGCAATCACTGTGGGTGAACACGTCAATCACGGTCAGGTGCTGATCACCTTTGTAGAATAAGGGAGTGAATCAATGGCCTATTTGGACTTTTCCTTCCTGCTCCGTGAAATCACCAAGGGCTTCACCGCCTTTACCTGGGGCAATGCTGTGATGATTCTTTTAGGGGTAGTGTTGATCTACCTGGCGGTGGTCAAAGAATACGAACCGGTCTTGCTGCTGCCGATTGGCTTTGGCTGCATTATGGCCAATATTGGCATGTCTACTGATGCGGGCTTCATGAAAGTGATCTACGATGCCGGGATAGCCACGGAGTTATTCCCGCTGTTGATCTTTGTCGGCGTGGGTGCGATGATCGATTTCAGCCCCCTGTTGACACAGCCAAAGATGGTGCTTTTAGGGGCTGCCGGGCAATTCGGGATTTATGGTACCCTGCTGTTAGCGCTGCTGCTGGGTTTTCCGCTGAACCAGGCTGCATCGATTGGGGTGATCGGCGCGATTGACGGTCCAACAGCGATTTTCGTCAGCGCCAGGCTGGCGCCTGAACTCCTGGCGCCGATTGCGGTGGCGGCATACTCGTATATGAGCCTGATCCCGATCATCCAGCCGCCGATTATGAAAGCCCTCACCACACGTAAAGAGCGCCTGATTCGCATGGAGTACGCCCCGCGACCGGTCTCACGTTTGACCCTGGTGATCTTTCCGATCTTTGTGACCGTTGTGGTCAGCCTGGTGGCGCCGGACGCAGCTCCGCTGATCGCGTCGTTGATGCTGGGCAACCTGCTGCGGGAAAGCCTTGTGGTGGACCGGCTGAGTAAGAGCGCCCAAAACGAGATCATCAACGTGGCTACGCTGTTCCTCGGGCTGGCGATTGGCGCAACCATGAAAGCCGAGTCGTTTTTAAACCTGCAGACACTGATGATTCTAGGCCTGGGATTGATTGCCTTCATCCTCGACACGGTTGCCGGGCTGCTGTTTGGCAAGCTGATGTCTGTGATGAGCCGTGGTAAGATCAACCCGCTGATTGGCGCATCCGGGATCAGCGCTTTCCCGATGGCAGGGCGCCTGGCGGCGAAAGTTGCGCAGGATGAGGATTTTGAAAACTTCATCCTGATGCACGCCATGGGTGCTAATACAGCCGGACAGCTGGGCAGCGTGATCGCCGGGGGATTGCTACTCGCCCTGGTTTCCGGGATCGTGTAAGCACACCGGGTTAATATTAGAGCAGGCGCCGCGATTGGTCGCGGCGCCTGCTGGTTTTAATGGTCAATCTTGCTAATCGAGCTCAGCTTTGTCTTTTAACATTTTTGGCGTCCAAAAACCCGCCAGCTTTCCCGTCGTTTCAAAGGAAATCTCGTCCCAGCTTTCCAGGTCGAGAACCAGGTAACCCAGGGCCGCCGTGGGCATCGCCTGATATTCGTCGCCAATAATTTGTAAAACATCTTCCAACCCGGGGTTGTGGGCGATGATCATCACGGTCTCAATGTCGTTGTCGAGGTTTTTCAGAACTTCAATGAAATCGTGGAGTTCAGCCATGTAGAGCGTCTCGGAGAAGATAATTTCGTTTTCATATTCCAGGCCTTCAATGAGGGCTTCTGCGGTTTCAGCAGAGCGTTTAGCTGAGGATGAAAGAATTAAATCAGGATAAAGGTCGTTTTCGTCGATGACCCTGCTCATAATGTGTGCATCATTACGACCGCGCCTTTTTAGGGGGCGGTCATAATCCGTGAGTTCGGGGTGATTCCAGCTTGATTTTGCGTGGCGCATCAACAACAATGTTTTCATATTCAACCCTCCTGGTTGATTTGTTGGAAGTGTTTCATACCATAAACTGCGTGAGATTAATGGGTTCTGGCACTTACCGAAGGATCAATTCGAAGCCTGTGCCGGCATGGGGTAGGTGCCCGTCGCCTCGATAGCCAGGCGGATGTTTTCCCGGTTTATGTCAGTTGGCAGGGTACAATCGGCGCCGATGATCAGGTTGGCAGGTCCCGCGCTGCGGATAATTTCGTGTACAGCGTGCTCAATCTCTTCCGGCTTTCCTTTAACAATCAGACCGTTGTTATCTAAACCGCCCAGGATGGGACGGGTGAATAAACGCTTGCCAGATTTCAGCGAAAGGTTGACTGGCGCGGTCACAGCCCAGTTGAAAACATGTCCCGGGTAGTTGCAGTACAGGTGCAGGCGGACGTTGTCGCGGCAGATATGGATGATATTCAGCTCGCCCTTTGACCGGATTGCATTCAACACGGTCAGATCGTGGGGTTTGATGAATTCAAGGAACACATGCTCACTGAAGCGGTCGGCTTCTCCGCCCTGAGCCGAGAAGTAAATACCGTCAGCGCCGGCATCCAGGCACGCCACAGCAAATTCAGCCAGGCTTTCTGCTATCACAGCCAGGCCCATATTCACGGATTGGGGGTCTTCTTTGAGGTGTTGCGTCACCAGGCGATCTGAGGCATGGTCGCCGGAGGAAAAGGGATTGAAGATGGTGGTGGTGGTTAAACATTCCCCTTTGAGCGCATCGGTGATCTGTTTGATCTCGTCAAGTTGTGCCTGGTAGAACTCGCTTGATAACGGCGCGGGTTTAAGTTTACGCCAATCGCTTGGTATTTTAATCTGCACCTTCGTCTGGTAAGGGTGCTCGTTCATGATCTTTAGAAAATCAGGTTTTATCTGGCGGAAATAATCAAGATGAGCTTTTACCGCAGCTTCCCCGTGGGCTTGCTCAGCAGGAAAGTGAAACCAAAAGCTGGCTGGCACACGATCTGGTACCTGGCCAGCAAGGACCGCGCGAATGCGTTCTATTCGATTCATGATATATTCTCCTGCTTTAATTCTACCAGTCTTTGACGCCGAGAATTGCAAGCCAATTATCTGAAAAACTGACCATAGGGGAGACCCTGAGAATGTTGCAGATGGTCAAAAATACAGCCGTTGAGACGGACCTGCGTGTCCACCTTGCTAAAAAATGCCCTGTGGTCAGAGGTTTTCGTTGAACCAATACGAAGAGTGCTCTAAAATATTTCTTGCGGTTTTAATGGGTGTACTGCAGTATAATGCTCTCGTTTGGGAATGATGGTCCGTGATCGCCTGTGAATAAGGCAGGTCATTTAAATCTGATGAATAAAATTCGACTCCATATGCAAAGCATCTCCCTTCTCAGCCTGGCAGGAATCCTGCTGGTGATTGCTTTTTATATTTCTCTGCAAACACAAACTGGTGAAAAAGAGCCCGGCCTGACAGTGACGCCCCGCACTGAGAAAAATTCGTTGATCGATATGCCGAATTGTTCGGAAGAGCTGCCCATTCAAGATGCGATCTCGTGCCACCTTGAGGCAGCGCAGGTTTCTGACGCGCTGGTCCAATCTTTGGAGAGCAGTCTCGTTCAGTTGGAGCCCAAAGCAGTGGACCAGCTCGCATTGATAGAAAACCAGATTGCCTGGGAGGAATCGCGCAATACGGAATGTCATTTGGTGCGCGAAATGTCTGGCAGCAGCGATGAGGGCCAATTGCAGGAATTAATCTGTCTGACCGAACTTAATTTGACCCGCCTGGCAAGGCTTGAACAGTACTGCAATGAGTGGCATGGGCTGAAGGATTGCGGGAATGGCGTTGAAGCAAACCAATGATTTGATTCCCGTCCAGCACAACTCCCGCTACCTGCTGCAAAAAATCATACGGAAAAACGATTGATCAGACCGATAAAAAGAGCCCCGAAGCACTGGACTTCGGGGCTTTTTTGCGGTATGTAATAAAAATCAGACTGCTTTGCGCTTCCGTCGGATAAGGGCATAGATGATTAGGGCCAGAGCGCCAAGAATTCCACCCAGCAAAACCGACCAGGCCCAGGTGGGAAGTTGAATCATCGGGGCAGGCAGTGTCAGGGGTGGAACCAGAGCCTTTTCCCAGTTGACGTTATGGGCTCGTGCGCCGGTCAGGTTCGCGTTGGTGAATTTTGCACCGGTTACATTCAATCCTACCAGGCGCGTGTTGGTCAGGTCTGCCCTGGTGAAATTAGCGTCGGTAAAGTTTGTTCCCACCACCGCGGCGTTGTGCAGGTTGGCGCCTTCAAAGCTGGCTTTGGTAGCATCCGCGCCGACAATCGCTGAGTCGCTGAGATCCGTCCCGGTAAAGTTGGCTTTCACCAGGTCGCCGCCCAGGATAATCGTGTTATGGATAGCTGCATCCTGTAGAGAGGCTTTATAGAAATTCGGATTAATCAGCAGTCCATGCGAAAGGTCCGCTCCGGCCAGATTGG
>Ga0265293_10008033_pt1 | contig 15883 bp, 15 predicted proteins | sample Munlanlewell138R_FD_192505 | JGI IMG/M metagenome (GOLD analysis project Ga0265293, IMG submission 192505) | Leachate microbial communities from a municipal landfill in Southern Ontario, Canada - Leachate well 138R | ecosystem: Engineered > Solid waste > Landfill > Unclassified | place: Canada...
AGCGTTAAGGGGTATCCATTTGTTCTATTTTCTGCATCTGGGGGCGCTCGTATGCAGGAAGGGATATTTAGTTTAATGCAAATGGCAAAGACCTCGGCTGCATTAAAGGAATTAGATCGTCAAGGAGGATTGTTCATTTCTGTAATGACTAATCCGACCACAGGTGGAGTTACTGCGAGCTTTGCTTCACTTGGAGATATAAATATTGCTGAACCTAAAGCGCTTATTGGTTTTGCAGGGCGAAGAATTATTGAACAGACAATTAGACAGAAATTACCTGATGATTTCCAAACAGCGGAATTCTTAATTAAGCATGGTCATTTAGATAAAGTAGTCCATCGTGCTGATATGAGAGCATTTTTAGGCTCTGTATTGAAATTACACGCATTTGGAGGTGTAGATCATGAATGACCTACAATTTGAAAAACCTATCATAGAATTGCGTGAAAAAATTAAAGAGCTTAAAAACTTTACTGTGGACAAGGAAATTGATTTATCTGAAGAGATTAATAAACTTGAACAACGTGCTTTTATATTAGAAAAAGAGATATACGGAAATTTAACTCCTTGGCAGAAAATACAAATTGCCCGTCACAGTATGAGGCCTACAACGTTAGATTACATACAGGAGATTTTCCAAGGCTTTATAGAATTTCATGGTGATCGGAGTTTCGCTGATGATCCAGCGATTGTTGGAGGAATTGCATATTTAGATGGCACACCTGTTACTGTAATTGGTCACCAGAAAGGCAAGGACACTAAGGATAATATTGCTAGGAATTTTGGCATGCCTCATCCAGAGGGATATCGTAAGTCGCTGCGATTAATGAAGCAAGCAGAAAAGTTTAAACGTCCAATTATATGCTTTATAGATACTTCTGGTGCATATCCAGGTAAAGCAGCAGAAGAGCGAGGTCAAGGAGAGGCAATTGCTAGAAATTTATTTGAAATGGCTGGCTTAAAGTCACCGATTATTTCGGTAGTTACTGGTGAAGGTGGTAGTGGAGGTGCTTTAGCTCTTGGAGTTGCTGATAGAATATTTATGTTAGAGAATTCTATATATTCAGTAATTTCTCCTGAAGGTGCAGCAGCACTTCTATGGAAGGATGCAAATTTAGCACAAAAAGCGGCCGAAACAATGAAAATTACTGCGAGCGATTTATTTGAGTTCAAGATAATTGACGGTATTATTGAAGAACCAATGGGTGGGGCGCATAAAGACGTTAAGCTGGCAGCAGCATACATTAAGAAAGTAATAAGCAAAAGTTTAGCAGATTTACAGAATAAGAGCTTTGATCAATTAGTAACTGAGAGATATGATAAATATAAGAATATTGGTTGTTATAAATAGAATGTTAACATAATGTAAATGGCATATAAAATGTATGTAAATAGCACTATTAATTAGTGCTATTTTTTGTGTAATGAGTTATGCTTATTGAAAAATAAAGGATATAATAAAAGAGAAATTTGGTAGATATTAGAGGGAGGATTGACATTGAAAAAAATTGCCGTTCTAACAAGTGGTGGTGATGCTCCGGGGATGAATGCAGCGATACGAGCAGTTGTGCGTAAATGTATTTACCATGGATTACAAATATTCGGTGTCTATCGAGGATTTCAGGGACTTATCGAAGATGATATTCATGAACTGAAGGTTTATTCTGTTGCAGATATAATTCAGCGCGGGGGAACAGTTCTATATACGGCTCGAAGTGAGCAATTTCGGACGAATGAAGGTCAGATAAGTGCTGCCGAAAATTTACATAAGCATGGGATAGAAGGTTTAATAGTAATTGGTGGAGATGGCTCATTTCGTGGTTCAATGGAATTAATGAAGCATGGTGTCTCTATAATAGGGATTCCAGGTACAATTGATAATGATATACCAGGTACTGATCAGACTATAGGTTATGATACAGCTGTCAATACGGTTATTTCTCTGATTGATAAGATAAGAGACACTGCAAGTTCCCATGATCGTACTTTTGTTGTAGAGGTTATGGGAAGAAGTGCGGGAGACATAGCTATTAGAGCTGGTCTAGCTGGTGGAGCAGAATCAATTATTATACCAGAATGTAATTATGAATATGATGACATTAATACTAGACTACTAAATGGACATAGACGTGGAAAGAAGCATAGTATTATTATAGTTGCCGAAGGCGTAGGTACAGGGGAAATGGTTGCCAACCACATTAAGAATGCTACAGGACTAGAAACGAGAGTTACAGTACTAGGTCATGTACAAAGAGGTGGTACGCCAAGCGCCTATGATCGTTGGTTAGCCAGCTTAATGGGCGCAAAGGCAGTTGACTTGCTGATAGATAAGCAGTCAGGACAAATGGTCAGTCTTTCTAATCAAAAGATATTAGCAATACCATTTGAACAAGCATTTACTGAAAAACTTAATGTAGATATTGAAGCATACGAATTATCAAAGATTCTCTCAATTTAATTATATTAGGAGGAAAATTATGAGGAAAACAAAAATAGTAGCTACTATTGGTCCTGCTTCAGATTCAGTTGAAGTTGTTAAGGAGCTGCTGACAGAGGGTATAAATGTTGCAAGGTTGAATTTTTCACATGGAAGTCATCAAGAGCATAAACAACGTATAGATAAAATTAGACAAGCAAGCGAAGAGTCAGGTATCCCAGTTGCAATCATGGTTGATACTAAAGGACCTGAGATTCGAACCAAAGAGCTAGAAAACGGTAAGGTAGAATTACAATCAGGACAAACATTTATTCTCGCACCTGGAGATTTTCTAGGCAATAATGATAAAGTTGCTATTACATATGACCAATTAGCAAATGACGTAAAAAAAGGCGACTATATTCTAATTGATGATGGATTAATCGAATTAGAAGTTATAAGTATTAATGGGCCGGAAGTTGTCTGTAAAGTTATCAATAGTGGAATATTGAAGAATAAAAAGGGTATTAATCTTCCTGGTATATCAACTAATTTGCCTAGTATTACTGAGAAGGATGAACAAGATATATTATTTGCGATTGAGAATGACGTGGAATTCATTGCCGCATCATTTATACGAAAAGCATTAGACGTGTTATATATTCGTGACATTTTGGAAAGATATCAATCGAAAATCCTTATCATTTCTAAAATTGAAAGCAGCGAGGCAGTTGCGAATATTGATGAAATATTAGAAGTATCTGACGGGATTATGGTTGCGCGTGGTGATTTAGGAGTAGAGATACCTCCTGAACAAGTTCCAATAGTGCAAAAACAAATTATTAAAAAATGTAATGAAGCTGGCAAGCCAGTAGTGACAGCTACTCAAATGTTAGATTCAATGCAGCGAAATCCAAGACCAACACGAGCAGAAGCTAGTGATGTAGCAAATGCCATCATTGATGGTAGTGACGCCGTAATGCTATCTGGTGAAACTGCCGCTGGTGATTATCCAGTGCAATCAGTCCGAATTATGTCACAAATAGCGATGACAACAGAGGCCGCTAATATTTATAAAAATAACTTAAATAAAATAAATCATCAGCAATCTGCGACAAGATCGATAACAAGTTCATTGAGTTATGCAGTAACGAATGTAAGCGCTCAATTAAATGCTAAAGCGATCGTAACCTCAACTTCGAGTGGATTCACAGCACGTATGGTCTCAAAATATAGACCTTTAGCTGAGATAGTTGCTGTAACACCTTGTCCGCTTGTTAGTAAGCAACTATTATTATCATGGGGAGTTAAACCGTTTCTAGGGAAAGAGACTAACACCACAGATGAAATGTTTCGTGAAGCAATCGACGCAGCTATGCAACTTGAGCATATCCAGAGTGGAGATTTAATTGTAATCACTGCAGGTGTGCCAGTTGCACAGTCAGGTACAACAAATTTAATGAAAATACATGTAATTGGTGATATCATTGCTAAGGGAACGGGAATAGGAGAGAAAAGCGTAAGTGGAAGGGCTCGTGTATGTGATTCATCTAAACAGGCCGTAGAACAGATTCAAGATGGAGAAATCTTAGTTATATATTCAACCGATAAGGACACTATACCAGCAATCGATAAGGCTAAAGCAATCATTACCGAAGAGGCAGGTATAACATCACACGCTGCGATAGTGGGTATTAGTATGGGATTGCCAGTAATAGTTGGTGCTATTGATATTTTGAAAAAGATAAAAACAGGTGACGAAATAACAGTTGATGCAGCACGAGGATATATTTTTACAGGGAAGGCTGATATTATTTAATGATTAGAATATTAGCAATACTATTTCTAATATTTCCAGTAATAGAGGTATATTTTATTTTAAAAGCTGGTCAAATATTTGGTGCTATCAATACGATAGTAGCTTTAATACTTATAAGTATTATTGGTGCGTATTTAGCCAAAACTCAAGGAAAGCAGATGCTACTATTAACACAAATAGAATTACAGCAGGGTAGAATTCCTAGTGAAACAATTTTAGATGGATTGGCGATATTGATTGGCGGGATACTATTATTGGCGCCGGGGTTTGTGACAGATATAGTTGGCTTATTATTGCTGATACCTATTACTAGAGGTTTACTAAAGCTGTTAATGAAAAAATGGTTCGAAAGACAAATATATAGCGGTAATATCAATATCTATCGAAAAAGGTGGTAAAAGTTATTCTTTTACCACCTTCCATATATCATGGAATACTCCTGCTCTATATAATGCTGTTAATAATACAAGAATAACTGGTCCTAAGATAAGACCGAATACTCCTAATGTTTTTAGACCGACATATAATGAAATCAATGTCGGTAATGGTTTAGTTCCAACGCTTGATGATAGAACTTTCGGCTCTATTGATTGTCGTGTTACAGCAATGGTTGCATACAAAATTGTTAATCCGATTGCTAACTTATAGCTACTAGTAAACAGTAAATATATAATCCAAGGTATAAACAACAGGCCGATTCCGATGTAAGGCAAAATATCCAAAAAGATGCTAATCAATCCTATCGTAAAAGCATATTCTACACCAAGAATTAAGAGGCCTATAATTACTATTACACCAGTAATACTAATTAGAATTGCTTGTGCTTTGATGAAACCACCAAATGCTTTACGTAACTGAGTATATATAAGATTAGTTTTGTCCGAAAAATTAGGAAGGTGTTTTTGAAACCAAGCAGTATATGTTTCCCAATCCTTAGCTATAAAGAATGCTGCAAGAATAGAAATTATAAAAATAGTAAGCGTTCCTGGTATTCCGCCAACAATCCGCACTGTGTCTGCAATGATAGTTTTGGCGAAAGATTGTAATTGATCAACAATACTAGGGAATTGCTCTTGTGCTGTAGTAAGGATATTATTTTTAGTTTCTGACGGCAAGTTTTGATAATAGTTATTTAATGTTTCAAAGTATTCGACAAAATATTGTTCAGTAATTAGGTTCTGGAAATATTCTCTGGCGGTGGTAGCATAATCAGGCAAGTGGTCAGCCAGCTTTATAACTTCAGAAATTAATTGGGCTGCAATTAATGTCACAAATGCCGTTCCTATTGTAATTAACAGTATTAGTGTTATTGCTGTTGCTAGAATTCTGGGAAAACGCAACCGTTTCTCTAGAATATTAATAATAGGAAGCATAATAAATGCGAATAAAGTACCTAATATAAATGGAAGCAAGATAGCAAATAATTGAACGAATAATAAGCCACCAATAACAACCAATAATAGTATGAATAACAATCGTAAAAGTATAAACATATTTTTTTTACTAAACACTAGACACACCTCGTTGGTTTAAAGGTTTTCTATTACTTAGATATACTCCGAATAAGACTAGTAGAGCACCTGATAGTTGAATCATAGTTATTCGTTCTCCAAATACTAAGCTTGCCAATACAACTGCAGTGATTGGCATTAAATTGATAAAGGAAGCTGCTTTAGCTGCGCCAATTTTATTAATGCCGTCATACCATAAGACAAAGCTAAGAGCAGATACAAGAACAGCCATATGGGCAATTGACAGCCATGTTGAAATGCTTGCTTGATAAATCTGTTCTAAACTTAATTCGTATAAAGCAAAAGGGAATAAAAATATAGTTCCCACTATACAGGCATATGTAGTTGATGTAAGCGGTGAAAACTTCTTTAGACTTATTTTACCAACAACAGAATATGTTGCCCAACATACGACTGCACCTAGTAAAATTAAGTCTACACTAGTAAAGCCAAGTTCAATCAAGTTAAATATAGAACCATTACTTATAATAATAAAGGCACCAGTTATCCCGAGTATTATTCCGATAAACTGCAAAGCACCAACTTTTTCTTTTAAAAAGGTAAAAGATAATATAGCGATGAGGATTGGATTAGTTGCAATTACTAGTGAACTTTTAGTAACAGTAGTTAAATTAACACCATAAAAGAATAAGACATTGTAACCAAAGATACCTATTAAACCTAAAATCAAAAATACAAATATATCTTTTTTAGTGAGTTTAGGGCGGATTGGCTCACGGTACATCATAATAAACCATAATACTATAGAAGCCCCGAAAAAGCGAAAAAAAGCCACAGATATTGGCTGAAGATCATCCATAGCAATCTTGGCAGCGATAAATGCACTTCCCCAAATAAAGGTAGAGAAGATAAGCTGCAAATAAACATTTTGTAATTTATTTTTTGTCAAATTAACTGCCTTCTTTCAAGTATGTGTTATTATTAAATTTTAATTTATGTGTTTAGCTACTTTCAATATAACACATAACTAAAAACTGTTAAAGAAAACTTGACATTATCAAGCCTTTGGCGAAGAGAATGTCTTAGTTGCACTTATACTATCAACAGTAAATTTATAAATTCTGATAGTGAAATAAAGAAAACTAGCTCAAATGGATTTTGGGGTGAAATTATTGGCACAAGAAACATTATTTTTGTTATTTTTATTAGTGTTGGGGATATTTAGTAAAAACAACTCGGTGATAGCTGCAGTTTCTGTATTATTGGTAATTCGTTGGTCGACATTAGCACCATATGTATTCCCATGGATGAAACAGCACGGATTAAATTTAGGTATTATAATTATAACCATTGCAGTACTAATTCCGATAGCTACAGGTGAAGTTAAGTTTCAAGAGTTATACACAGTAATCAAGAATCCGATTGGATGGATTGTTATCTTATCAGGATTATCAGTAGCTATATTCGGAGGAGTTGGTGTTGAGTTATTAAAGCAACAACCACATATAACTGCTGGCTTAATACTGGGAACTATCTTAGGTGTTGTAATTTTTAAAGGTGTTCCTGTTGGACCGTTAATTGGAGCCGGGATTGCCGCAACTATAATTAGATTATATGAATTTATTAAGATGTAATAAGTTCACGAACTCTGATAATTATTGATAAATGAGGCTAATTACGATATACTTTCAACTAATGAAATACAGTTTATATTTTAGTGTGTTATAGAATAGGAGGACAATATGTCAGGCGAAAAAATTACAGTAGAAAATGGTAGGTTACAAGTTCCAAACAATCCAATAATACCTTTTATCGAAGGTGATGGAACTGGTCCTGATATTTGGGCAGCATCTGTGCGCGTTTTTGATGCAGCAGTCGACAAAGCATATAACAGCGAAAAGAAAATAGCATGGTTGGAAATTCTTGCTGGAGAAAAGGCTAAGAATCAAACTGATGAATGGTTACCGGATGCAACTATTGATGCCATGCGTGAATATTTAGTAGGAATTAAGGGGCCACTAACAACTCCAGTTGGTGGAGGCATTCGCAGCTTGAATGTTGCACTTCGTCAAATATTAGACCTTTATGCATGTGTGCGTCCAGTTCGCTATTTCGAGGGTGTACCTAGTCCGGTTAAGCAGCCTGAAAAAGTAAACATGGTTATCTATCGTGAAAATACTGAGGATGTATACTCAGGTATTGAGTGGAAGCAGGGTAGTGAAGAAGCAACTAAGATTATAAATTTTATAAATAATGAATTAGGCAAACAAATTCGCCCTGATTCAGGGATTGGCATTAAGCCTGTATCAATTGAAGGTAGTAAAAGATTGGTAAGAAAGGCTATCCAATTTGCAATTGATCAAAAACGTTCAAGTGTAACAATCGTTCATAAAGGTAACATAATGAAATTCACGGAAGGATCTTTTAAAGACTGGGGATACGAAGTTGCTGTTCAAGAATTTCGCGACTACATAATTACTGAAGATGAGCTATGGAATGATTTTGATGGCAAGATGCCAGTGGATAAGATTCTTGTTAAAGATAGAATTGCTGATAATATGTTCCAGCAAGCATTGATTAGACCAGATGAGTATGATGTACTAGCAACCATGAATCTTAATGGCGATTATCTTTCAGATGCGTTAGCGGCTCAGGTAGGTGGATTAGGGTTAGCACCGGGTGGGAATATTGGTGACTTTATTGCTTTATTTGAAGCAACACACGGAACAGCGCCTAAGTATGCAGGTCAGGATAAAGTAAATCCTAGCTCTGTAATATTATCTGGAGTTATGATGCTAGAATATTTAGGATGGAATGAAGCAGCTAATTTAATTGTAAATGCTATGGAAAAAGCAATTCAACAAAAAACTGTAACTTATGACTTAGCTAGACAAATGGATGGAGCTACAGAGTTGAAGACATCTGAATTTGCTGATGCTATCATTAAGAACATGTAATATATTTAGTTTTTAATTTAACACAAGAAATAATTACTGGGAGGAATATTTAAGTGAAGAAAAGAAACAAAATCACAATAATTGGTGCTGGTAATGTAGGCGCTACTGCAGCCCATTGGGCAGCAAGTAAAGAATTAGGCGATATAGTGCTTATTGATATCGCTGAGGGTATTCCTCAAGGCAAAGCGTTAGACTTAATGGAAGCAGCTCCAGTGGAAGGCTTCGATTCAATTGTTATTGGAACGAATAATTACGAAGATACAGCAGATTCTGATGTGATTGTAATAACTGCAGGTTTAGCTAGAAAGCCTGGTATGACGCGCGAAGATTTAGTACAAATGAATTCAAAGATTATCAGTCAAGTGACTAAAGAAGCGGCAAAATATTCTCCAGATGCTTACATTGTTGTAGTTACAAACCCGCTAGATGTAATGTGTAAAGTAGCTCTTGAAGCTAGTGGTTTCCCTAAGCATCGAGTAATGGGGCAATCGGGAGTGCTTGATTCGGCACGTTTCCGCACGTTTATTGCTAGAGAATTAAATATTTCTTTTGAAGATGTAAGTGCGTTCGTATTAGGTGGGCATGGTGACGAAATGGTTCCGCTTGTTAGATATAGCTATGCTGGTGGAATTCCAATTGAGACATTAATTCCAAAGGATCGCTTAGATGCAATTGTGGAACGTACTCGTAAAGGTGGTGCAGAAATAGTTAACCTCTTAAAGACTGGTAGTGCGTTCTTTGCACCAGCTTCTTCTACTATACAAATGGTAGAAGCAATTCTAAAAGACAAGAAGCGCATTCTACCTGTAGCTGCATACCTTGAAGGTGAATATGGACAAAATGGTATATATCTAGGTGTTCCTGCGATTATTGGCGGAGATGGTGTTGAAAAGATTATAGAAATTGAGTTGACTGAAGAAGAGAAGCAAGCATTGCAAAAATCAGCAGATATGGTGCACGAAACATTAAAGGCGTGCAATTTATCCTAACAGTCTTCTGTATATCATAGCTAAGACTTTAGTTAATATATATTAACTAAGGAAATGAATACCCCAGGATATATATATCCTGGGGATTTTCAAAAATGGGGGGATTCTAATGAAGCAGGTTCATGTTGATAAGATTGTTGCGGCAGTTAAGGACTTATGTATGACTGCAAATTACGACCTTGGAGAAGACGTAGTCAAAGCTTTTGAAGAATATCATAATATCGAAGAGAGCTCAACTGGGAAGGGAATACTAGAGCAATTAATCGAAAATGCTAAGATTGCGCAATCGGAACGAGTACCTATGTGTCAGGACACTGGTTATGCTGTGTTTTTTGTTGAGTTAGGTCAAGAGGTATATATTGAAGGTGGAAGTCTTGAAGATGCAATAAATGAAGGTGTAAGACAAGGTTATAAAGATGGGTATTTAAGAAAGTCTATTGTTGAACATCCATTAAACAGAAAAAACACTGGTGATAATACACCTGCAGTTATACATATAGATTTGGTACCTGGTAATGACTTGAAGATTACTATTGCTCCAAAAGGTGGCGGTAGTGAGAATATGAGCGGTATTAAAATGCTTAAACCAGCCGATGGTGTTGAAGGAGTAAAGAATTTTGTTATTCAGAGAGTTAAAGAAGCTGGACCTAATCCGTGCCCACCAATCGTTGTTGGCGTAGGTATAGGTGGAACCTTTGAGAAATCTGCAATTTTAGCAAAAAAATCATTGCTTCGAAATATTGGTGAACGTCATAGTGATCCTGAAATAGCTGATTTAGAAATAGAGTTGCTAACAAAGATTAATAAACTAGGAATAGGGCCACAAGGTTTGGGTGGCTCAACGACTGCGCTTGATGTATTCATTGAGATATATCCTGCTCATATCGCATCACTTCCTGTTGCAGTTAATATTAATTGCCATGCAGCACGTCATAAATCGGTTAAATTCTAAGGAGGTATGAAAAGTATGGATGATATTCGTATTACCACACCAGTTAGTGAAGAAGATATGAAGAAGTTGAAGGCTGGAGACAAGGTATTAATTACAGGATATATTTATACAGCTAGGGATGCCGCACATAAACGCTTAGTAGAATTATTAGATAAAGGCGAACAGCTACCGTTTGAAATTCAAGGTCAATTAATTTATTATGTAGGACCAACTCCTGCGAAACCTGGGCAAGTGATTGGCTCTGCAGGACCTACTACAAGTTATCGAATGGATTCATATGCTCCGAGACTATTGGATCAAGGCTTAAAGGGTATGATTGGTAAAGGCTCAAGAAGTCGTGAGGTAAAAGATTCAATGATGAAGAACAATGCTGTATATTTTGCGGCGGTTGGTGGTGCTGCTGCACTGATAGCTAAATCAATCAAGGAAGCTGAAATAGTAGCCTATGAGGATTTAGGTGCAGAGGCAATTCGCAAACTTAGAGTTGAGGATTTCCCAGCAATAGTAGTTAATGATGTTTATGGGAACGATTTATACGAGGAAGGTGTTAGGAAATACTCGAAACAATAATAGAGATAGATGCAATCATAATTAATAAATTATAATCCATAAACAACAGTTTGCAGAGTGCTAACCTTGTAAGAAGATTAGCACTCTGCTTTTATAATATTGTTGCATTTAAAATCTAATTTGATATGCTAATTACAATAATTCTGGGAATATGAAAGGTGAGCATTTATTATGAGTAATTTAAAACGGATACTTGTAGTTGATGACGAGGAATCAATTTTGAAGCTCGTAACGTATAATTTGCAGAAGGCGGGTTTCGATACAATCACTGCTAGTGATGGGGAAATGGCTGTAGAAATAGCTTTAAAAGAGGAGCTAGCAATGATAGTTCTAGATTTAATGCTGCCAAAGATGGATGGTATAGATGTATGTAAAGCTTTACGCAGTAATAATGTTAATGTACCGATAATTATGGTTACTGCAAGAGATGATGAAATTGATAAAATATTAGGGTTAGAGCTTGGGGCTGACGATTATATGACTAAGCCTTTTAGTCCAAGAGAGTTAGTAGCTCGAGTTAAGGCAATTTTGCGTAGAATTGATGATCGTAAGCAAGAAGCTAATGAAGCCAGTAATGAATTAATAGTAATCGGTGAAATTACTATTAATTCTGCAACTTATGAAGTGCTAAAAAATAATGTTCCTATTGAGCTTACACCAAAGGAATTTGAGTTACTTAAAATGCTAGCACTTAATAAAGGACGAGTCATTAGTCGTGATAATTTATTAAATACGGTTTGGAATTTTGACTTTATTGGTGATACAAGAATCGTTGATGTACACGTTAGCCATCTGCGTGAAAAGATTGAAATAGATCCAAAGCAACCGCAATATATAAAGACAATTCGTGGGATTGGTTATAAATTAGATTACAAAGTGGACAATTAGACCATTTTTAAAACATTAATTGCTGATGAATTAAATGTTTAGGAGAATAGTATGTTTAAAAGTTTCCGTTGGATTATAATAATCCCATTTATGGTATTGGTTTTATTATCTGCGATGCTTATAAGCTCGATATGGGAAAATTGGTATAGAAGCGATATTAAGCAATTAATTCAAGATAACTGGATAAAACAAATTTCGTATGCTGATAAAGCTACAGATGATGATCTTCATACCTATTTAAATTTTTTAGTTAATGATAGTGAAGGCTATAAAATGTCTGTGGACGTTATTAATGAACAAGCACAATTAAATTGGTCCACTGATCCTGATAATTTTCAGCAAAGGGTAATAGATTATCAGATTGATTATCAGATTGAAATGTTAAATAGTAACGAAGAACTTTATTACGAAAAAGAAATAAGTGATATTGATAATAAGTTTATAAGCTCAATACTAATTTATAAGAAAAACCAAGCGGATAAAGACAAGCAATATATCGTATTAACATACCCAATGGAGCAAATGTTAATTGATAATACGCACAATAAAGTACTTATAATTAAGTTTATGATTGCACTATTTACGGTTATCGGGCTTATGCTATCTGTTCATATATGGAAGAGTATATCGAGACCTTTAAATAAAATTAATACTATTACTACCAAAGTTGCTCAAGGACAATACGAATATAAGCTAGTAATAAATCGTCAAGATGAGATTGGGATTCTTGCAAGTACGTTAAATCAGATGATTGAAGCTATTAGTAAGCAGGTTACTGAAATTTCCGAAGAAAAGAGTAAATTAGAAGGATTATTAAATAACCTGTTAAGTGGAGTAATATTAATCAACCAAGACGGAAGTATACAATATGCTAATAGGTCAGCAGAGAAAATACTGCATACACCCAGAGCTAGCATAGTAGGTATGCGTTATCAGAATTTATTAGAAGATTATGGATTGAGTTCGCATGTTGATAAGGCATTGAACAAAGGCGAAGATTATCAAGACCAGCTAACATTCAAAAAGGCAAACATTATACATGTTGCAGATGTTAATATCCTGCCTATCCGTAATATTAATCGCTTAATTCACAGTGTGATAGTAGTAATGTATGATATAAGCGAGATAAAAAGATTAGAACAGGTTCGTACAGAATTTGTAGCTAACGTGTCTCATGAATTAAAAACTCCGATAACTTCAATCAGAGGTTTTGCAGAGACAATTGTAGATGGGACTATTGAAGATAAAGATACAACATTAGAATTTATTAAAATAATATATAAGGAAGCCGATCGCTTAAGTAAATTAGTACACGATTTATTGGAATTATCTAAAATTGAATCAAACGATGTAACAATTGATAAACAATACAGTGATATTGTAGAGATAGCAAATGATGTTATATCTAGTTTGTATAATCAAGCTCAAAAAGATAATAAGCAAATAACCTTTTATGCAAATAGGTCTCGAATTATTCATTTCGTGAATGTTGATTGTATTAAACAAGTATTTATTAATTTGATTGGTAATGCTATTAATTATTCTAAAGAAAATTCTATAATATCTATACGTATATTTGAGAATGACCATGATATAGTAATTGAAGTGGAAGACAATGGTTTCGGAATACCTGAACAAGATATTGATCGAATATTCGAAAGATTTTATCGTGTACATAAAGACAGAAGCCGTGTTACAGGCGGGACAGGTCTTGGGTTGTCAATAGTTAAGCATATTGTTGAAATTCACGATGGTAATATTGAAGTATCAAGTAAAGTAGGGGTAGGTACTATGTTTAGAATTATTTTTCCTAGAGATTTATATTAGTGAAAGTTGTAATACTAAATAGTGATATTTATAACATATATTTAAATTATTTAGTGATATACTAATTTATAATTTCACCTGACTAACTTGGCGTAAGTATCCCTCCTCTATAGGTGGGAGCCCAACGCCAAGTAAATCATGCATTTGCACCCTGGGGCACGTAACCACTCTTAGCAAGGTTACTTGCAAGACTGGTTCTGCAGTTCTTAATTATAGGTGGAGCAAAGAATCTCTACATATAATTAAGAACTTGCTTCAATATATAAAAGGAGGAATAATAATGGCAGAAGATAAGCGTAGCTGCAAAATTTGTAATAAAGACGAAGAACAAAGGATCTTAATCCATGCAGTTGTTGATAGTAAAGATGAGTATGTGTGCGTTAAGTGCCTTCCAGTATTGATTCATGGTTAATAATTATTCATTATAATGAGTGCATTAAAAAACTATTTGACTAACCAATTCATTAGTTGAATAGTTTTTTTAATTCATCATTAGTTTCTAGAAGGCAACTTTTTCAAGACCATAAGGGATGGATGTTTGAATACTATAATTATGCTTGATTTTTGATTTATATTGATGTAAAATTAAGTTTATCAGCAAAATATGCCGGAGTGGCGGAATGGCAGACGCATACGACTCAAAATCGTACGGGGTGACTCGTGCCGGTTCAAGTCCGGCCTTCGGTACCAACACAAGACAATGTATTATACGTTGTCTTTTTTGTGTTTAATACTTTATAAATTTCACCTATTTTTATAAAGTTTAATTTTAATAATAGTTATGGTAATATTAGCTTGTACATATTTAAATATTGTAGGAGGGATAGTATGGATGTTAAAGATAGAGTATTAGCAGTAATGAAGGAAGCTGGTAAACCTGTATCAGCAGGAGAAGTTGAAAAACTATCAGGTTTAGATCGGAAAGAGATTGATAAAGCTTTTAAAGATCTAAAAAAGGAAGAAGCTATTATATCGCCAGTTCGTTGCAAATGGGAGCCAGCTAATAAGTAATAGTATATATTTTATTTAAGACATATGAGACTATCTTTGTAGTAGAAGATAGTCTCATTTTTTTGTATAGCAGAATTTATAAAATGTAAGTTTTCTTTATACTTGTTTTCTTTACAAAATCTTAACATTTCGTTTATACCATCTCAATATATAGAAGTTACAATAAATTTATAAGAGGGTTAATCTAAAAATATTATAAGATATCTTGGGAGGGTTAAGTTTAAATGTTAAAAAAAGTAATTACATTAAGTATGATAGCAATGTTTATGCTAGTAGCAGTGGCATGTGGTGGAGGAAATGCGACGCCTTCAGATACACCAGCACCAACGCCGAATAATGAACAACCAGCACGAGCACCTAAAGAGTTAAGTGGCAATATTGATATCGCAGGTTCAACTTCTGTACAACCAATCGCCGAGGAATTAGCTATGTTATTCATGGAGGAAAATAGAGGCGTTAGAATCAATGTATCTGGTGGTGGATCAGGAGCAGGAATTGAAGCTGCTGGTAATGGAGCTGCTGATATAGGAATGTCTTCTCGTGCGCTTAAGCAAGAAGAGTTTGATAAATTTGTAGGAATAAAAGATATTACGATTTGCCAAGATGGAATTTCTGTTATTGTACATCCTAATAGTCCGATGAAAGATATTACGATTGAGCAAGTAAAGGCTATATATGCTGGTGAAGTAACGAACTGGAAAGAAGTTGGTGGGCCAGATGTGGCTATCACTGTAGTAACTCGTGAAGAAGGATCAGGAACTCGTGGAGCATTCGAAGAAATCGTATTAGGAAAAACTCCAATGACTCAAAAAGTAACTGTACAAAGCTCAACAGGTGCAGTAAGAACTGCTGTAGCTGCTGACGTTAATGCAATAGGTTATGTATCTATGGGATCAATGAGTGATGATGTAAGAGCACTTGTAGTAGATGGTGCAGAAGCTACAGCTGCTAATGTGCAAAATGGCAATTATAAGATGTCACG
>Ga0265293_10008034_pt1 | contig 15882 bp, 18 predicted proteins | sample Munlanlewell138R_FD_192505 | JGI IMG/M metagenome (GOLD analysis project Ga0265293, IMG submission 192505) | Leachate microbial communities from a municipal landfill in Southern Ontario, Canada - Leachate well 138R | ecosystem: Engineered > Solid waste > Landfill > Unclassified | place: Canada...
TGATTTAATCAATAAGTCTGGATATACAAAAGAAGAAGCTGAAAAACAACTTTATACAGGTGGTCTTAAGATTTATTCTACTATGGACTTAAACATGCAGCAAAAAGTGGAAAAAGCCTATGATGATTTCGGAGAAATACTAGTAGGAGGAGATATAGACAAAATCAAAGGTCCTATACTTGTAGACTGGTCTGTAGACAAAAATGAAAATATTATTGGTGACGATAAAAAGGTAGTTCTTTATAAAGAATCAAACTTAATTGATGAAAATGGCTATTTCATTGTAGATTCAGGAACCTATACAATAACTGATGAAGGAAACTTAATAATTAATAATAAGAAACTTAATATCTACCCAAAAACAATTGATATTGAGGACTATTATACAATTGATGAAAATAAAAACCTAGTTAAGCATGTTGTAGGTTCTCTGGCTCTTACAGCTGATAATTATGACATTAGCGAAAAAAGAGAGCTTATAATTAAAAACTCTTATTTAAACAATCATAAGGATTTCTATAAAGTAAACGAAAACGGTACTCTTTTAATTGGTCCTACGTATTTTCAAAACAGCGATAAAAATGGCGTAGTCCAACCTCAATCTGCAACTGTTATTATAGATTACAATACAGGTGAAATAAAGGCCTTAGTTGGAGGTAGAGATTTAGAAGGTAGCAGGCTATTTAATAGAGCTCTTTCTCAGAGACAACCAGGCTCTGCAATAAAGCCTATTGCAGTATACCTTCCTGCATTAGATAATGGTTTTACAGCTGCAAGTGCTATTGATGATATTCCTTATTATGACCATAAGGGAAATCTATGGCCAAGAAACTGGTACACAGGCTATCGTGGACTAATGACCCTAAGGGAATCAGTAGAACAATCTGTAAATGTAAACTCAGTTAAAATGCTAAGTAATATAGGTATTAACGTTTCAATGGAGTATATGATAAAGCTTGGTATCATAAAGGAAGAAGGAAGAGATAGTTTCGTAACTAGACTAGACAATAAAGGAACTAATGACGAAAATCTTTCAGCTCTAGGGCTAGGCGGTATGACTAAAGGCCTAACTCCATTAGAAATAACAGCTGCATATGGAACAATTGCTAATAATGGTGTAGCTAACGAACCTATAGCCTACACTAAAGTCCTAGATAGATATGATAATGTTATACTTGAAAACAAACCTAAAAAAACCATTGTAACTTCACCTGAGGTTTCATATATCATGTCTGATATTTTGAGAACTACTGTTTCAAATGGTATTGCAGGGAGAGCAAAACTAAGAAATAATATGGAAATACCTGTTGCAGGAAAAACTGGTACTACACAGGATCAAGGAGATGTATGGTTTACAGGGTATACTCCTTACTATGTAGCTGGGGTCTGGATAGGAAATGATTCTCCTCAAATCAAAATGTCAAAGGGAAGCGTAATAGCTTCAGATTTTTGGTCATACATTATGACAAGTGTACATGAAGGATATGAAGCTAAAAACTTTTCAAAACCTGAAAATATTGTAACAAAACAAATCTGTAAAATATCTGGAGAGCTTGCAACAGAATTGTGTTCTCGCGACCCTAGGGGCAGCACTGTAAGGACAGAAATATTTATTAAAGGAACTGAACCTACAGAAGATTGTAATGTACACATAGAAGTTGGAATAGACACTAGTACAGGAAAACTTGCAACAGAATATTGTCCACCAGAGTTAATAGAGAACAAAGTTTTTATTAGACGTGACCCAGAGTATAACCCCGAAGAACACAATGGGCTTGTACCTAGAGACTACGAATACACTCTACCTACTGAAGAATGTGATACTCATATTGAAAGTGAAACAATCGATGACGAATGGTTTGATTGGTTTGATTATTGGTTTAACAATGGGAATAGAGATAACAACAATGATGAAAATGATTCTGATGAAGGTAATAATTTAGACAATGATGACTAAAATAATCATTTTAAAACTAGAGATCAATTTATGGTCTCTAGTTTTTTAGTTTTCCTTATTCTTATTGATTATTTCTTTTAAGGCTTTAGTTATTAATGGCGCTCCATTTGTATATCTATCTACACCAAATATTTTTCCAATATCTCCAATACCAATAATAAGAGGAAGTGAAAAACTATTTAAAACGTCTACTGTGTCTCCATATAGTATTTTACTATCTGTTTCAAATCCATTTTTATCAACAGCATTTTTTACAATTTTACCTTTATGATCAATAGAAAAGTCAACTTCTATTCCTTGAACACCTTCAGTATTAGACGCTACTGCTATAACTCCAAGAATCTCTAAATTAGAGTTATTAAGTAAATAAGACAAAGCTTGCTCTCCTTTTCCAAAGTTAGGATTACCTATATCGTCAACCATTACAACCACTGGATCATGTAAGGCAGTTTTAATTAGACTTGCAATCTCTATACCACTTATAGGAGTAGGATTACCAGCAGATCTAGATATACATCTTCCTCCAATGTTCATAGTAGCTCTCTCAACTGCTTTTCTTGCAACCTCATCTCCATCTGTGACTAAAATCAACTTTCTCTTCATTTTCTCTCCTTAATATTATTACTTAGTTTTGGGAGTAAAAATAACTGCCATAAGATATCCAAAGAAAACTGCCGCAGCTACACCTCCAGCAGTTGCAGTTATTCCACCAGTAAAGGCTCCTATTATTCCGTCCTTATTTACAGCTTCTATTACACCCTTGCCTAAAGCATATCCAAACCCTGGTAATGGAACTGTAGCTCCTGCACCACCAAATTTAACTATAGGTTCATATATGCCTATGGCTGTAAGTACAACGCCAGATGTTACAAATAGTACAAGTACGTGGGCAGGAGTAAGCTTTGTAGTATCCATGATTATCTGTCCGATCACGCATATAATACCGCCTACAATAAAAACTTTAATAAAATCCATAGATATCCTCCCTACCTCTCATTGCTTATAGTAACTGCATGGGCTATTCCTGGTATTGACTCCCCTTGTTGCATTATAGTTGGTGAATGGAGAGCCCCAGTTGAGACTAACATAATTTTATTGTATTTCTTGCTCTTTAGCATTTCATATAGATATCCTGCAAAGACAACTGCTGAACACCCACATCCACTTCCTCCTGCGTGTGTGTCTTGTCTCTCAGCATCAAATATCTCAATCCCACAATCCATGAAAATTTTTGATATATCATAGCCTTCTTTAACTATTAGTTCCTCAGCAATATCCTTTCCTAAAGAAGCTAAATCACCTGTTATTATTAAATCATAATTTTCAGGCTTAAAACCTGTATCCTTAAAATGTTGTATAATAGTATCTGCAGCTGCAGGTGCCATAGCTGATCCCATGTTGTTAGCATTTACTATTCCAGGATCAATAATTCTTCCTGTGGTAATATGAGTTATATATGGTCCATTTCCCTTAGATGACAAAACGGATGCTCCTGACCCTGTAACTGTCCATTGAGCTGTCGGCGGTCTTTGGTTCCCATGCTCTAGTGGAAATCTATACTGTCTCTCTGCAGTACTAAAGTGGCTAGATGTTACACATACTACAGTATCTGCAAATCCTCCATCTATGGACATAGCGCCTAAGCTTAAGGATTCTGACTTAGTAGAACACGCACCATACAACCCAAAAAAAGGGATTTTTAGTGATCTCGCAGCATAAGCTGATGATATAATTTGATTTAATAAATCTCCACCAAATAAATAATCAACCTGTGAAGGTACCATTTTTGATTTGAATAAAGCTAATTTAACTGCTTCTTGCTGTAGTTTAGCTTCACTTTTTTCCCAACTATCCTCTCCCCATAAATCATCTTCTAATACAAGATCAAAATAGCCTTTCAATGGACCTTCTCCCTCTTTAGGTCCGACTATTGTAGCAGTAGAAATAATAGAAGGCGGATTTACTAGAACCACCGTTTGCTTGCCTAATCTCTTTTGTGCCAAGTCATTACCTCCTATTTTTTTAATAATAAATATATAATACCAACCAGTATTGAGCTACCATATCCATATACTAATACAGGACCTGCTATAACAAACATTTTAGATGCTACTCCAAGTACAAAGCCTTCTCTCTTAAATTCCATTGCAGGAGATACTATAGCATTTGCAAAACCAGTAATAGGAACTATTGAGCCTGCCCCTGCCCCTCTACCCAATTTGTCATATAAACCTATACCAGTAAAAAAAGCTCCTAAAAAGACTAAAGTAATGGCTGTTGCTGTAGCTACTGATTTTTCACTTAGTCCTCTTACATTAAAGAAGTTAGTGATTATCTGTCCTAATACACTAATCAAACCACCAACGACAAAAGCCCATATGCAATTCTTGACATAGTTAGGCTTTGGCATTTTCTTCTTAACATACTCATAATAGTCTTTTTGATTTATATTATCCATAAAACGCCCCTACCTTTACCTAATATTATTTGTTTTTTCTTTTATTCTTGTCTTACTTATATAGTCATCAGGCTGATACTTATATTCTAGATATCTAGTTCTTTGCTTTTCTATACTATCATTTAAATGTGACACTACATCAATACCTTTAAACCTTTTTTTCATAAATATTCTTCACCTTTCTTACATTTAATGTTTGCCTATGATACTCCAACTAAAGAAAGAGCCAACCATCTTCCCTAATGCAATTGCTATAAGTACAACCAATACATATTTTTCAATTTTTGCTCTTCTAAATAAAATAGGCATAACGTTTAGAACTTCTGCTAAAGCAGATGCTAATAAACCAACAAATGAACCAAAGGTAAATCCAATTAAAATAAGTAATATATTAGATTTAATTCCTATGCTCAATCCCGTTAAAGTCAATAACGAGAAAAAAACTGCAGAAACAATAAGTGATATTTCATATATTCCAATTTTGTCTGAAGTATTAGTAACTTGTGCTAATCTCGGTACTATATCTAAAAGAGTTATAAATGCTGCAACTGCTGAGCCAACAAAAATTCCACCAGATAAGGAAAGTGTGCAAAGTAATAATCGCTTTATCATATTTTCACCACCATGTATGTTAATTATGCTTAGTTCTATCTAAAATAAATTCATCAATGTTCTTTTCAAACATAAGCATCTCAACTTCAAGTGGACTTGGCTCCTTCTTCCATTTCTTTTCAAATATATGATTGAAAAATATAGACATTCCAGTACCAATCCCTATAGAATATGGTATTAGCATTATAAGTGGTTTTTTCTTATCTTCTCCTGTAATTAAGTGATAAATTATTTCAAGTGATTTATCCATACTTACATCAGCATGAAAGTTTACCATAGCTAGACCTGCCCCTAAAAAAAGTATAAAACAAACTAAAGCAGTTTTAGCAATATTAAATACTTTGCTTTCATTAGTATCTCCATTAACATCAATCAATATCTCTGTCTCACCCATTATTCTTAAATCAATAGTTTTTTCATATTCATATATCACATTTATAATTCTTAATGCTGGAATAACATCATATAATTTTTTACTAGCAATTTCATGGATTTTTAGTTCTACAATTGCCTTTTCTACAGTTTTATCCGTACAGAACACAGAAGCAATATCCTTTATTTTAATTACTTGTCCAGGAGTAGCTGTAATTTTCGGCTCCACCTGTAAAAACACCTTTAAATTTTCTATTATAATCCCTCCTATTATTCTAAATTTAATACAAGTGTTGCCCTTTTAGGCTCTTTATTTACTGAATTGTAGTTTTGATAGGCAAAGTAGCTTACAATAACTAATGATAGCAATATGAAGAAAAATCCAATTATTTTTACTATTCTAATTTTCATATGTAATCAACTCCAATTACCTTATGATTTTATTATGTCCTAATGCTCTTTTTTAATGCAAAAAAATAAGGTATGATTTATCATACCTTATTTAACATATCCTTCATATCTTGAAGTACTCTTTTCTCAATTCTTGATACTTGAACCTGAGAAATACCAAGCATACTGGCTATTTCAGTTTGGGTCTTGTCTTTAAAATATCTCATAATTATAATCTGTCTATCTCTTGGTTTCAATTGACCTAAAATTTGCTTTATAGTTATTCTATCTAATAGCTCTACATCTTCATCCTCGCTGGACATAATTCTATCTATTAAATGTATAGGAGAGCCATCATTTTGATGAATAACATCATACAAATAGTCAGGTTGAACATTTGAATCTAATGCCATTACAACATCTTCTTTATCTACACAAATTTCCTCTGCTATTTCCTGAATATTTGGGTCTCTGCCAAGTTCCTTTGTCAGCTTTTCTTTTGCAATATTAGCTTTCATTGCAGTTTGCTTTAGAGATCTACTAACTTTAATTATTCCATCATCCCTCAAAAACCTTTTAATTTCACCTATAATCATAGGTACTGCGTAGGTAGAGAACTTAACCTCGAAATTGACGTCAAATTTTTGAATAGCCTTTAATAATCCAATGCATCCTAGTTGATACAGGTCCTCTGGTTCATGACCACGATTTACAAACCTTCTAAGCACACTTTTTACAAGACCAAGATTATGATCTACTAATAGGGCCTGTGCATTTTCATCGCCCTGCTGGGCTTTTTTTATCAAGTCCATTGTTTCAGAGTGACTTAACAAGGTAAAATTATTTTTCTTAACAGAGCTTGCTTCCATATTATCTACTCCTCAGCTTTTACGCTTCTAAAAACTTTCACCATTTTAATCCTAGTTCCCTTTCCAGCCTCTGAAATCAATTGAAGTTCATCCATAAATGTTTCCATAACAGTAAAGCCCATTCCTGATCTTTCAAGCTCAGGCTTTGAAGTATAGAATGGTTCAATAGCCTTATTTATATCTTCAATTCCTATTCCTTTATCTTCAACTATTATTTCAATTTTATTGTTTTCTATTTTACATTCTATGAATACAGTACCTATTCTATCTTCATATCCATGTATTATTGCATTGGTTACAGCCTCTGAAACTGCAGTTTTCACATCAGACAATTCTTCAATAGTTGGATCTAGCTGAGCTGCGAAAGAAGCTACAACTACTCTAGCAAAAGATTCATTCTGGGACTTACTTGGAAATTCTAATTTCATACTATTCTGTATCATCCAATATCACTCCTTTTAGATATTAACAAGAACATCTTCTAAACTATCGTACATTTGTACAATCTTTAGGATTCCAGACATCCTAAAGATTTTCTCAACTCTTGAAGACACATTAACTAAAAATAATTTACCTCCATTATCAGATACATTCTTATATCTGCCCATTATTAACCCAATGCCCGAGCTGTCCATAAAGTTAAGTTTTTTTAGATCTAAGACAATATGTAGCAATCTCCTATCGCTATATATCTTGTCTATTTCCTTTCTAGTTTCTTCTGCAGAATGATGGTCCAGTTCTCCATTAAAATTAACAATAAGTACTTTGTCCCTAATATCTAGTGAAATATTCAATTCTCTCTCCCCCTCTTTTACGCCATCTCTAGTTTGAGTTATTCTCTAAATGTATCTGTTTTTCCTTCAATGAAATATGTCTTGTTTTGTTTTAAAATATAATAAATTGAAGCTAATTGCAGAAAAGCATACTTCATCAAATTATGTTTTTATATAAGTCACTTTTGTAGTAGATAATAACACCAATTTATTTGCATAAAAAGAACAATAAAGAAGGACTGTAAGGTCCTTCTTTTATCAATACTATTTTATAATGTTTTTACATGCAATGATTACATGACTAAGTAGTACAGCTGATGTTACGCTACCTAATCCTCCAGGTACGGGAGAAATAGCCCTTACTTTTTCAACAACACTATCATAATCTACATCTCCACATATTTTACCTTCACCTGCATCATTTATTCCAACATCTATTACAACACTATTCTCGCTAAAATATTCCTGCCCTAGCATTTTGGGTTTGCCAACAGCAGCCACAACTATATCTGCACTTGCTGTTACCTCAGGTAAATTCTTGGTTTTTGAGTGACATATTGTAACAGTTGAGCTCTCACCTAAAAACATCATACTAAGTGGCTTTCCAACTACTATACTCCTATTTATTATGGCTACATTTGCCCCTACTAATGGCACATTATAATACTTTAAAACTTCTACTACTGCCTTTGGGGTACAAGGAACAAATCCATCTAATTCTCCCTCAAAAACTTTTTGAAGATTTATTGGGCTCATACAATCTACATCTTTTCTGGGGTCTATAAGGTTCTTAATAACCTCATAATCAATATGATCTGGTAAAGGTCGAAACATTAAAATACCATGTATGCTACTATCATTATTTACCTTTTCTAATAACTCAACAAATTTATCCATTGAAGTATCTGCAGACACATCAAATACACGAGATTCTATTCCTACAGAATCACAATTCTTTATAACTCCTCTTTCATAAGAAATGTCATCGGCTCTATTTCCCATTCTAATAATACCTAGAGTTGGAACAATACCTCTTTGTCTTAGGGACTCAGATTCTGCCTTAATTCTTTCCTTAATTAATTTAGTGACGGGTGCTCCCTTAAAAATTTCAGACATATGTAATTCTTCCTTCCATAATTTATTTTAGAAATACTAAATAATTATATTTCGTTAAAATGGGTCACTCCATTTAATTTTAGCACAATAATAGTATTTTATCCAACAAATAAGTCATAATAAAATGATTTAAACTAATTTCTAGCTATTCATTTAGTATTATCCAAATATAAGTGTCAATTTAGATAATAATTGATTCACTCCAATAAAGGCTTTTATTAGTTTTTTGGCAATAAAGTAGGGAAACTATTTTCATAGCTTCCCCCTTATCAAACCGCACGTGCCCTACTAAGGCATACGGCTTACCCACGTGTTTGAATTAGATTTGAACTTAGACATTAGCTTTAATAGCCTTAATTGGGTCTATTGCATTGCGCCCATTATCAAGGTAATATTTATCTTTTAACTCATCGTAAACGAAACTAAAGTTTACTAATTCATTCATCTTTCTTTGAATATTATCTTTTGGAACTATTAATTCATAAAGTTTTATGTATTCGCTAAGCACCATGGTTTGATGTCTTTGTATCATAGAATCACCGCACTATTTGATACTATTATTATATCAAAAAAGACCTAAGATTACATCTTTTAACTGTAATCTTAGGTCTTAGTTTTTTACTTATTTAAGGGACTTTTCCAATGACCTCTTTTTATGACTTCTCCCTACTTTTTTTGTGCTTACATTTGCTTTTTTTCGTTAGCTTGCTTCCTATATTGCAAAATATAGAACATAAGTAAAAAAATACAACCACTAAAGGGTTGTATTTTACTGAATTATGTATAGAAGTAAGTCTATAAGCCGAGTTCTGTATCAAACGATCATCTATCTAGATCTATTGTTGCCAATAGATTCAAGCGACCTACCTACGGGATGACGACGGGCAGCCGTCTTTTCAAGTCCCTACTTAGTCTTGCTCCAGATGGGGTTTACATAGCAGACTAGTCGCCTAGCCTCTGGTGAGCTCTTGCCTCACCTTTCCATCCTTACCAGATAACCAATGAAGGTTATTTAACTACTTATTCAGTAAATTCTTACCAATAAAAGTTCTGGCGGTATCTCTCTGTTGCACTTTCCTTGGAGTTGCCTCCACTGGGTATTACCCAGCACCCTGCCCTATGGAGCTCGGACTTTCCTCATGCAAAAGCATGCGATCATCTGACTTACTTAACTATTCAGTTAACATAATCTAATATATCACAATAATCTATCTCAAGTCAAATGAAAATATTAACATTTCCCTAATATATGTATGTTATAAATACATTTTAAGTTGACCTTCGATTTCAACTTTTAATAGAATCGCTCTGTAATTCCACATAATATAGTATTCTTCCACAATTATCACAATATGTTATCTCATCTTTGTTTTTTAATTTAGACATAATAAATAGCGGGATAGTCATATGACAACCTTTACATTTCCCCTCAAATACCTGAGCTAATACTTTCCCTTTAGTCACTTTTAGTGTTGAATATTTATTCCTAAGATCTTCTGCTAATCTAGATGATATCTTTTCAATTATTACCTTCTCTTTATTGATTTCTATCTTGATTTTATCTGACATAGATTCAATTTCTTTAATATTTTCGTCAATTTTTTCCTTTAGCTGATCATACATATTGACTACTTCAATTAACTCATATCCCAGTTTTTCGGTTTCTTCCATCAATAATAGAGTTTCTCTTTCTAGCTTTACAGACTCTTTCTTAATATCTTGTACTTCCTTATTCATATAAGTCAATTGCTTTAAATCTGAAACACTCCCATTATAAAGCTTCTCTTCAATATGTTTAAGTTTCGATGAAATCTGTTCCAATTTTATATTAGATCTTTGAATTTTTAGTTCATTTACTTCTTTTTGAGTCCTCTTATTAGTTACATCATATTCCAACTGTTGAAGAATAATTATCAAGTCATCCTTTTTCTTTTCTTTTTCAAATTCCTTAAGCTTTTGTATTAGTTGTGCCAATCTCCTATCATGTTGCTGCATGCTCCATAAAAGCTTTAGCTGGCTCATCTTTAACCCCCCTTAAGGCGAATATAAGGTAAATAAAACTAAATAGTCATAAAAGGTATACATTTTTCATTATAGTCAAAAACTTGAACTTCTTTGTTAAGATTTCTTGTTAAAAAATCTTTTATGTATGGTATTACTAAATTCTCAGTATAGAAATGTCCTGCATCTATTAAGGATACTTCTTTTTCAAGTGCAAGTTGAGCATCATGATATTTTATGTCCCCTGTAATATATACATCTGCATTTTTTAAGCATGCATCCTCTAAAAAATCAATTCCACTTCCCCCACAAATTGCAACTTTCTTTATCTTTGATTTTGGTTCACCATATATCTTTATGTTATCACAACTTAAGATATTTTTGGCTATTACCCCTAAATCATACAATGTCTTTTCTTGATCTAATTCTCCAATTCTACCATATCCATATTCCTTACCACCATTATGGAGGCTATATACATCATATGCTACTTCTTCATATGGATGAACCTTAATCATGGCCTCAACTACATTTTTTAGATCCTCCTCATTTACAATTACCTCAATTTTTTCTTCTTCTACATATTCTATAACACCAGTCTCACCTATAAAAGGATTTGTCCCATCTCTAGGCATAAAAGTGCCTGTTCCATTTGAATTAAATGTACAGTGACTATAATTGCCTATATAGCCTGCTCCGCTGTCAGTCATTGTTTTTCTTACTATTGTACTATGAGAAGTTGGTACAAAAACAGCTAATTTATAAAGTTTATCAGAATAACTTTTGGCTAATATTTTGGTATTTATCAAATTGAATTTATTTGCAAGTATCTCATTAATTCCGCCCTCTGCAGAGTCTAAATTTGAATGAACACTGTAGATACTTATATCTTTTTTTATTAGGTCAGTTATCATTTTACCTCTTATGCTATCTTGTAGAATAGACTTAATTGGTGAGAAAAATAATGGATGATGGGATATTATCATATCTATGCTATTTTTTATTGCGTATTCTACAGTAGATGGACTTACGTCTAATGAAACTAGAATCTTGTTAATTTCACTCCCTAAGCTTCCTATCTGCAAACCTGAATTGTCCCAGCTTTTATCTATTAATTTAGGTGGTGCTATTTTGTCTATCAGTTTAATTATTTCTTTAACTAACATAACTCTTCTAACACCTCCTTATAATCATAGTACTTATTCATCAGCAACTCATATCTTAGCTTGCCATCCGTGCTCTCGCTATTCTTTAAGTTAGTAAGTATCTTTCTAATCTTATTAATCTTTTTATTTATGAATTCCTCAAGATATTTATCTTTATTATCAATTAGTTTTTTCCCAATTTCATAAAAGATTTCCTTCTCAATTTCAATCTTATGTTCACTGTGAGTTACAAGTAGAATTTCATATAATTTATTACCTTCCTTTGCAAGTTTCTCATCTATAATAATATATTTATTACTATATAGGTATCTTCTTAGTTCCTCTGAGGCAGCCATTGGCTGAAGTATGAAGTATTGTACGGTTTCAGTAATATTTGCAGAGTTTTCTATAATTTCTGTTATTAATAATCCTCCCATACCTGCAATTACTATAGTATCTACTTCGTTTGGCAATAAACAGTCGAGTCCATTCCCTAATCTAGTTTCTATATTATCTCCATAGTTTTTTTTATTAATATAGGAGCTAGCATTCCTTAGTGGTCCAATATTAATGTCAGTTGCAATGATTTTGCTGGATATTTTATTCATCACTAGATAAACAGGAATATATCCATGATCAGTCCCTATATCTGCTACTTGAGCTCCAATTGAAACAAAATCTGCAATAGCTTGTAGCCTTGGTGATAATTTCATATTCTTACTCCTTAACTATTATTCTCAAATGCAAGGTAATTCCCTGACAAATTTATAGAAGTCTTCCATACTTCCTCTATAATCAGGAATATATACCGGTAAGCCCCTATCTACTAAATAATCCTCTATCAAAAATGTATTCATCCCTAATGTTGAAGAAATAATATCTTCTTGAGCGTCATTACCTACCATCATAGTATTCTCAGGCGTTTTATTAATCTTATCTAATATCTCTTTATAAAATTGTATATTAGGTTTGCAAAAGTGCATGTTTTCATAGGAAGTAACTAACATAAAATCATCAACATTAAGACCTGCCCAGTCTATTCTTTGGTATATAGCTTCTTTGGGGAATAAAGGATTGGTTGCAATTATTAGGTTGTAATTCTTTGCTTTCAAAACCTTTATAATTTCTCTAACAATAGGGTTTGGTTCTGCAACCTCTTTTATATTTACGAAATCCTTCTTATAAAATTCATCAAATATGGGATATAGATCTTCTATATTATGATCAATTCTTGACTGAAAATCTTCAAAAAAACAATCCTTATTCATTTTTTCTTTATCTGTGTTAGAAATCATATAATTAGTAGAAGCCCAGATTGCATTTTGCAATGTTCTTGGTTCAAAAATAGATTCAAATTTAATGCATAACTGGCTAAAATATTTTGTTAAAAATTTTTCCATATCTAATGGTAACAATGTGCCATCTAAATCAAACAAAAAAGTATCTAGCATTTTTACCCTCCAAAAATAATATAAAATCAAAATTAAAGATTCGCAGGTGCGAATCTTTAAAACTAAGTTTAGTCAATCTTATTCTAAAAAATCTTTAAGTTTTTTGCTTCTGCTTGGATGTCTTAGTTTTCTTAGAGCCTTCGCTTCTATTTGTCTTATTCTCTCTCTTGTAACATCAAACTCTTTACCAACTTCTTCAAGAGTTCTAGCTCTTCCATCATCAAGTCCAAATCTAAGTCTTAACACTTTTTGCTCTCTTGGAGTAAGGGTATCTAAAACTTCAATTAGCTGTTCTTTTAACAAGGTAAATGTAGCTGCTTCTGCTGGTGCTTGAGCAGCATCATCTTCAATAAAGTCACCTAAATGACTGTCCTCTTCCTCACCAATAGGAGTCTCTAAAGAAACTGGTTCTTGAGCAATCTTAAGAATCTCTCTAACTTTTTCCTCATCTAAACTCATTTCTTTTGCAATTTCCTCAGGACTAGGTTCTCTACCTAGGTCTTGTAAAAGTTGTCTTGAAACCCTAATTAATTTATTTATAGTCTCTACCATATGGACTGGTATCCTAATAGTTCTAGCTTGATCTGCTATTGCTCTAGTTATTGCTTGCCTAATCCACCAAGTTGCGTAGGTACTAAATTTAAATCCTTTTCTATAGTCAAATTTTTCTACTGCTTTTATCAAGCCTAGATTACCCTCTTGAATAAGATCCAAGAATTGCATTCCTCTACCTACATATCTTTTTGCAATACTAACAACTAGCCTTAAATTAGCTTCAGCAAGTCTTCGCTTGGCTTCTTCATCACCTTGCTCCATTCTTTTTGCTAATTCTATCTCTTCTTCTGCGTCTAACAATGGAACTTTCCCGATTTCTTTGAGATACATTCTGACTGGGTCATCAACACTTATCCCTTTAGGCGGAGATAAATCTTCTTTTTCAATATCTATTTCCTCTTCTTCTTCCAAATCTTTATCAATTAGTATATCTTCTTCTTTATCACCTACTATATCTATTCCCATTTCCTCGAAATTTTGATATACTTCATCTATTTGATCACTATCTAAATCTAATTCCTCTAGAGCATCCATTATTTCTTTATATGAGAGCATTCCCTGCTTTTTTCCCTTATTTGTTAGGCCTTTCACTATGCTTACATATGGCTCTTTTTGATTCTCCAAAATATTTATTTCAGTCCCCTCCTTTCAGCAAAGACTACTGATGTAGCTTTAGTTCCTTGTCTATTTCTATTATTTTTAAACATAATTCTCTTATTAATATCTCAACATCTCCTTTAAGACTTTCCTTATTATTCTGAATATCAGCTATTTGATCTTTGATATCATTTTTTTCAATTTTTAACTCATAAAAATTTATTTTTTTTATATAATCATCTGAAGCTTTCATTTTTTCATCTTCATCAAAGTCAGATTCAAGATTAATTACTTCTTTAAGCTTTTCAAGCTCTTTACCTTCAAAGTGAATGGTTACTTTTTCGTAATCAAACTCTTCATCTTTATAATAAATATCATATATAATCTCCGCTGTTCTTCTATATACTTGATCTAAAAAGTCAGTTGGTTCGAATTTCTCTTTTATATAGTCATAAATTTTTTTATCTTTAATTAAAAAATTTAACAAATTCTTCTCAGCCATTAAATGACCTGGCTCAAGATTAAACTTGACAGGTAAAATATTATATTTATTAGTATTCCTATTATTAGCATTAATATACTTGTCCTTACCTTTTAAGTTAATTTGTCCCTTATGCTTTTTTAGCACTTCTTCTTTAATTGCATCTGTGGAAATATTAGTTTCTAAAGATACCTTGCTAATATATGCGTCTCTTTCTATAGGGCTCTCTATCTCTTTTAGCATATTAGCTATTTCTTTAGTAAAATCAATTTTTCCTTCTAAGGTATTTAAATTATATCTTTTTTTATAAAAATGAATTTTAAAATCTAAAAAACTAAAAGAATTACTTATGAATTGTTCTAGTCTATTACTTCCATTTTCTTTAACAAAATCATCTGGGTCTTTTCCATCAGGAAGCAACACCACCCTGGCATTTATATTTTCTTCTCTCATTATATCTAAAGCTCTATTTGCTGCATTTAATCCTGCATTATCTGAATCATAGCATATATATATATCATTGCTATATCTCTTTAATAGTTTTGACTGATATGGTGTTAAAGCAGTTCCCAAAGATGCGACACAATGATTAAACTTATGTTGGTAAAGTGATACTACATCCATATATCCTTCAACCAAAATAATTCTATTTCTGCTATATTTCTTTGCAATATTTATTCCATAAAGGTTATTTCCTTTAGAGAAAACTGGTGTGTCTGGCGAATTCAAATATTTAGGTTGCGCTTCTCCAGTTGACCTTCCTCCAAAACCTAATATACGTCCTCTTGAATCAATTATAGGAAACATAATTCTTCCTCTAAATCTATCATAGTACCTATTTCCGTCACTATGCTTAATAACTAGGCCTGCTTTCTCAATCATTGGCTCTGAGTATCCTTTATTAATCAAAAATGACAACACAGAGTCCCAGCTATTCTTAGAGTATCCGATTCCATATGCTCTAATTGTTTTTTCATTAATTCCCCTATTGAATAAATACCTTAATGCATTGCTTTCATAAAGTAAATTATCATGAAAATATCTGGCTACTTCCTTATTTATATTGAAAATTATTTCTTTTTCTTTTTCAGATTTTAAATCGATA
>Ga0265293_10008035_pt1 | contig 15880 bp, 18 predicted proteins | sample Munlanlewell138R_FD_192505 | JGI IMG/M metagenome (GOLD analysis project Ga0265293, IMG submission 192505) | Leachate microbial communities from a municipal landfill in Southern Ontario, Canada - Leachate well 138R | ecosystem: Engineered > Solid waste > Landfill > Unclassified | place: Canada...
TTAATGCCTTTGGGATAGGTCTAGCGGTTGCGGCTGTAGGAATCGTATTTCATCGATCTTATTAAACCCCGCTATGGCAATCGGTTCTGTTCAAGCGGCCTTTGTTGGTCAAAATATTGGCCATGGCAATAAAGAAAGAGCAAAACAATCCTATCGTTCCGCTAGAAATATCAGTGTTTTATTTATGTTAATAGGTATTGCCATAGCCATCCCTTTAGCGCCACAAATTATTGAATTAATCATTGGTAACAAATCACTTGAGATCAATCGTGTCGCGCGAGAATACTCGATTTGGATTTTAGCTACTCAACCACTAATGGCGATGTATAATAATTACATGAGTTTATTCAATGGAAGTGGCAATAATAAGTATTCACTCATTATGTCTTTAGTTAGACTTTGGTTGATGCGAATCCCACTTGTCTTGTTTTTTAAGTATTTTACAAATATTGGTTATAGTGGAATTTGGTATGCGATGGCGATTAGTAATATTGTTATATTAGCGTTAGGTTACTATTTTTATACGAAAGTTTCATTTGAAAAGAAGGTGAAGAAGTTTGTATCATTCACTCGTTAAACACTTTGACTTTGTTGGCATCATCAATAAAGCCACATATGAAAAACATAAACCGTTTCTATATCCTTATGAAACGATTTTTGTCGTTGGACTTAGTTATCCAAATAAGCCCTATGCCCATAAAAAAGATGCCCTAACGGCTTCGATGTATACCTACGGCTTTGACTACCATAACGTGATTAAAAAGCGTTTAACGCCATTTTTAAATGAAGATACCCTAATCTTAGTTGACAACCATACTATCGATGAACGCTTATGTTTGGCTTTAACGGGTTTGGCATTTTTAGGTAAAAATAACTTAATGATTCATAAAGACTATGGCAGTTATTTTTTCATTGGCTTACTACTTTCAAAACAAAAATATGATGAAGTTATTGTCGATAATTTTGATTCATGCGGTACGTGTGAAATTTGTATAAACGCATGCCCCGTTAACGCTTTATTTAAGGGTTATGATGTTAATAAGTGTATGAGTGCGTATAACCAAAGTAAACGCCCGCTTACCGATGAAGAAATCAAACACAATTATTTACTCTTAGGTTGTGATATTTGTCAGCGAGTATGTCCTAAAAACAAAAACATCAAAGAAAGTCAAACACTTGAGTTTTACCCCAAAGATCATAGCTATGTTTTAATCGATGATTTATTTCATTTATCTAATAAAGCCTTTAAAGAAAAATATGGACAAGCCGCTTATTTATGGCGAGGGAAAACATTACTATTAAGAAATGCATTGACGATTTTACTAAAAACAAAAAACACAGCCTATAATCATCTCATAAAAGAAACCATTGATAGTGATGGTTATCCACAGTGGTATAAAGATGACGCAAGAAGAATATTGAAAAAGTTAGAGGAACTAGTATGATACATATTGTTTTATTTGAACCAGAAATACCACAAAACACAGGTAATATTATGCGAACATGTGTTGGTATTAATGCGAAACTTCACTTAATTAAGCCACTTGGCTTTAAGTTAGAAGATAAATACTTAAAAAGAAGTCACCTTGATTATTTCCATCATTTAGTTATGGAAGTCTATGAAAACTTTGATGACTTTTTATCAAAGAATAAGGGCCCTTTTTTCTTTTTAACACGCTATGGCAAACATGTGTATTCTAAGATTGATTTTAAAAATCTTAGTGAGATTTATTTAATCTTTGGAAAAGAATCAACAGGGGTTGATAGACACATCTTAGCCGCTCATTTAGATTATACTTACCGAATACCTACAAACGATAAAATTAGAAGTTTAAACTTATCCAATGCGGTTGCGATTGTTAGTTATGAATATTTAAGACAGCATGACTTTTTTGATTTATCAAAAGAAGAACCGAAAACCTTAAAAGGTAGCCGTTTTCTTGAGGAGTTTTTATGATCCTTATTACCGCTTTTGAACCCTTTGATAACCGTCTAACGAACAATAGTATGCATACGTTAGAGAATATAAAACTTTCAGTAGATAAAAAAGTATTACCCGTTGATGCATTAAAGATTAAAGATGCTTTATATAATCTAGCTCTTAACGAATACCGTTTAATTATTATGTTAGGTGAACACAATAAAAAGTGTGTTTTCATTGAAACAAAAGCCATCAATCAATTAGCTATGCGTATTAAAGATAATGGGGGCAATCAGTTTAATCGATTGATTGTTGAAAATGGACCTAAGTTTTTAAAATCACCATTAACTATTCATCATAAAGATGCTATAATATCAAAAGATGCGGGGTTGTTTTTATGTAACCAAGCCTATTATCTACTACTGAATCATCCTTCTAAAGCACTAAAGTTATTTATCCATGTGCCTAGGAAGGGAGATTATTCATCTATTGTGGAGGACATTATTCGTGAAATCAAAGAAACTAACCAATCAATCTCTTGGTGAAGAAATCGCCAATGCCATATCCCATGGCTTAGGCGCAATTTTATCTATCGTCGGGATGATACTGATGATATTAAAGGCCAAATCAACGGAGGCAATGGTTGGGGTTATTTTATTTGCCAGTTGTGCGTTTTTATTGTATCTAATGAGTTGTTTATACCACTCATTTAAAAGAGAATCTAAAGTAAAAAGGGTCTTTAGACGCTTTGATTATGCGAGTATTTATCTTTTAATTGGGGGTACGTATTTACCGATATTCTTAATTGTCTTTGATCAACCCTGGGATTTAATCTTAATTACGATTCAGTGGGTTGTGATTGTGACGGGGATTACATTAAAAAGCGTTCATTTTTATAAGTATAAAGCAGTCCATATGGCACTATACTTAATTTTAGGTTGGAGTGGTATCTTTATATTTAAACCCTTACTTGATTTAAGTTTAAGCGCCTTTATGTTTATTTTGTTTGGTGGTATTAGTTATACCATTGGCACAATTTTTTATGGATTAAAGAATGTAAAATACGCTCACTTTATTTGGCACTTGTTTGTCCTAGGTGGCACGGTATTGCACTTTTTGGCAATCTATTTATTCTTATTATAAAATGACTGCCTTGATAATATAGATTATAATTGTTAAAATAAATTGAATAGGAGTATGTGTTTATGAAAATTATGAGTGTTAACAGTGGATCTTCAAGTATAAAATTCCAGCTTTTTATTATGCCTGAAGAGAAAGTTATTTCAAGAGGACAAGTTGAAAAAATAGGTTTTGAGGACGCTATTTTCACCTTAAGATATAATGGGGAAGTTTATCGCAAAGTTTTACCCATTATGGATCACGCTGTCGGGGTTAAACTGATTATTGATGGCTTAATCGAAAAGCAAGTGGTTTCCAATATGGATGAAATAAGAGGCGTCGGTCACCGTATTGTCCAAGGTGGCGAGTTCTTTAAGAAAAGTGAATTAATTGATGAAGCGGTCTTAAATAAGATCATTGATCTTGCGGATATGGCACCTTTGCATAACCTTGCCCATGCGACCGCGGTTAAAGCCTTTCAAAAAATCATGCCAAAAGTACCTCATGTGGCTGTTTTTGATACAACGTTTCACCAAACAATGAAGGAAGATGCCTATATGTATGCAACCCCTTATGAGTGGTATACAGACTATGGTATTCGTAAATATGGCGCACATGGTACAAGCCATAAATATGTATCCCAAGAAGCAAATAAACTCTTAAATAGAACCGATACAAAAGTTATTGTGTGTCATATTGGTAATGGCGCATCCATTAGTGCTGTAAAGGATGGTTTATGTGTAGATACCTCGATGGGCTTTACCCCACTTGATGGTATTCCTATGGGCACAAGAACTGGAGCTATCGACCCAGCTATTCTTAACTTTATGGAAAACAAACTAAATATTGGCACCGATGAAATGTATGAAATCTTAAATAAGAAAAGTGGCTATTTAGGCGTTTCCCAACTTACTAGTGATGCAAGAGATTTAGAACAAGCCATTGATGAAGGACACCGTTTGGCTAAACTTGCTTTTGATTTACAAGCCAAACGTATTGCCGATTATATAGGTTCGTATTATGTTTATATGGGTGGTTTAGATGCCTTATGTTTTACCGCAGGTATTGGTGAGAATTCCCCTAGAATTAGAGAACTTATACTTGATAGACTAGAAGTATTGGGTGTTAAATACGATAAACAATTAAATGATCAAAACAAACTAGATATCTCTACCAAAGATTCTAAGGTTAAACTCTTTGTCATTAAAACCGATGAAGAAGTCATGATTGCAAGAGATACACTTTCATTTATCAAATAAAGGGCTTTTTATGCCCTTTTCATTTTTTAGGAGGCCGTTATGAATTTTATTTACTTTGAAGTTAAAAAGGATCAAACGATTAAAGCGTTTTTAGAAAGTTTTTATGTTTCTAAAAAAACCATCTATAAACAAGAACTCTTTAATCTTTTAAGGGTTGAAGATCAGGTTCGTAAACTTTCATTTCCCCTTAAAAAAGGCGATGTTTTACAAATCAAACTAGCCCCTTTAGATGGCGTGATAAAACCCTATAAGGGAGTTATTGAGATTGTTTATGAAGATGAAGATGTTTTAATTGTGAATAAACCATCAGGAATCTTAATCCATGAAGATGGAAATACCTTTAACACACTAACCAACATCGTAAATTACCATTTTCAAACCAGAGGTTATGACTGCCCTGTCTTACCGGTTCATAGACTGGATTTTGATACCTCAGGGCTTGTATTGTTTGCCAAACATTTCTTAGCACTGAGTTATTTATCTAGGCAATTTGAAGACCAAAATGTAAAAAAGAAATACATCGCTTTATGTGAAGGAATTATGAATAAACACTATGATACCCTAGATTACCCAATTGGCCGCGATCGACATTCCAATAAATACATCGTCTATCAAAAAGGCAAGCCTTCGCGTACCCAGTACCAAGTTATTGACCAATTTGATAATAAAACAAAATGTGAAGTCTATATTAAAGGTGGACGAACCCATCAAATAAGGGTTCACTTTAGCTATATCGGTCATCCAATTGTAGGTGATAAACTCTACAGTAAGTCAGAAAATAACCGATTGCATCTACACTTTAATGAAATTGAATTTATCCACCCTAGAAATCAAAAAAAGGTAAAATTTTCAACTGGCGCTCCATTTTAAGTATAAAACACTTCATAGTTTATGAGGTGTTTTTTTAATGTATGAAAAGCTATAACTAGTAAAGAACTTGAAAATAACGTAATCGTGGGTTATTTTACATAACTATACCTACAAAAATAGAGTATAATTATACATGAGGGATAAATTATGCAAGTAGAAATAAAACGATTAGGTATTAATGGTGAAGGCATCGGTTATATTGATAGAAAGGCCATTTTTATTGCCAACGCTTTACCGGGCGAAATTGTTGAATATGAAATCATTGAAGATAAAAAAACATATTTTATTGGTAAACTGATTAACATCATTCAAGAAAGCCAGCAAAGGGTGAGCCCTTTTTGCCCTGTTTATGAAGAATGTGGGGGTTGTCAACTCCAACATTTAAAATATGATCAACAACTTATAGAAAAAAGAGAACTCATCATTCAAGCACTAAAACGCTATGTAGGTAGCCTTGTAAAGTTTGGTTTGGTAGAACCTATGATTGGGATGGATCAGCCCACACATTACCGCAACAAAGCAAGCCTACCGATTCAATATATCAACAACAAAACACAGATGGGCCTTTATAAACCAGGAACCAATCATTTTGTCGCATTTGAACGCTGTCCTATACATAATGAAGATATTAATAAGTTGTATAGATTGATTTTAAATCAAATGGCAAAACGTAAAATTGATGCTTCAAATCGGGGTGGCGTTATTCGTTATATCATTATTAGAAAAACGCATCATAACAAGGAAACACAAGTGAGTTTTATTGTCACAAAGAAAGATTCTAAAGTACATACCTTAGCAAAATATTTGGTCAATAAATTAGAAGAGGTTAAAAGTGTTTATGAAGTGATTAACACGGATTTTAAATCAAGAGACTTCTTTACAAAAAGAATGACCCTACTTGCGGGCGATGAAGTCATTAGTGAATCGTTAAATGAGACACTTTTTAAACTAAAACCCGATGCCTTTTTCCAGCTTAATACAAAGCAAGCCCAAAAGTTATATGAAAAAGTTGTAGAAGTGGGCCAATTTAGCAAACAAGATGTCGTTGTTGATGCTTTTGGTGGGGTAGGACCTTTAGCTTTTTATATCGCACCCCATGTTTTTAAAGTATATTCTATTGATAAAGAAAAAAGCAGTATTGAATCGCTTAAACAAACCATTAAAAGCAACAATGTAGAAAACATTATCCCTCTTTTAGGGGATGTAAAAACAGTTCTAAATGAACAAAAGATTAAAGGCGATGTTTTCATCTTTGATCCACCTAGAACAGGTTTAGGTAAAGCGTTTTGTGATTTTTTATTAAAGCATAAACCTAAAAAACTCATCTACATTTCATGTAACCCATCTACTTTGGCAAAAGATTTAAGTGAATTATTAAAAATCTATGAAGTTAAACGCATCATTCCTTATGATTTTTTCCCACAGACAAGCCATGTAGAATCCTTAACCTTACTGACCTTAAAATAAAAACGAATAGGAGAGTCTTTATGTATACTTTAAAAGAAGTAAAAACAAAAAAAGAGATTAAAGATTTTACAAACTTCCCTAATAAACTTTATAAAAATAACCCCTACTTTGTCCCAGCCCTATCGATTGATGAAATTCAAGTTTTTAATCCATCAATTAACCCCGCACTTAAATATTGTGAAGCCATTCGTTATTTAGCGTATGATCAGTCTGGAAAAATTGTAGGAAGAATTGGTGGTATTATCAACCACCAACTCAATAAGGCCAAAGGCGAATCTACAGTGCGGTTTACCCGTTTTGATGCCATTGATGATGTTGAGGTCACAAAACGACTTGTTAATAAGATTATCGAGTGGGGCAAAACCTACAATATGAATAAAATCATTGGACCTATGGGGTTTAGTGATTTAGACCGAATGGGGATGTTGGTTGAGGGTTTTGATGAATTTAATTTAGCCATAACGATTTATAATGCCCCCTATTATCAAACCCACTTTGAGTCGTTGGGCTTTGTCAAAGAAGTCGATTGGTTAGAGTATCAAATACCTTGGCCTAAAAAAGTCCCTGAAAAAGTGGAAAGGGTATCTAATATCGTAAAAACAAGGTATGGCTATCGCTTGGTAAAGTTATCTCATAAAAAAGAAATTGATAAATACGCCTATAAAGCGTTTGATACGTATAATGAAGCGTTTATGGAACTTTATGGTTTTCATCCACTAAATAAACAAATGATGGATTACTACATCAATCAAGTAAAACTGATAGTTAGGTTGGAGTATTTGTGGTTTGTTGTAGATAAAGAAGAGAAAATGGTTGCGTTTGGTATTATTATGCCTTCCCTTAGTAAAGCTTTAAAAAAGTCAAATGGAAAATTATTCCCTTTTGGCCTATTTAGAATACTTAAAGCCCTAAAGAAAAACAACATCGTTGATTTTTACTTTATCGCCATTGACCCTAAACACCAAGGTAAAGGCGCTTTAGCGTTGATTATGGAAGACGCTGCAAAAGTGGGTATCAAAAATAAAATCATTATGGCTGAGACGGGTCCTGAACTGGAAAACAACATTAAGATTCATCAACAATGGTCGAACTATGAACCTAGAAATCACCGTAGAAGAAGGAGTTATACAAAGGCAATATGAAAAAGGATATATTAGAGGGCAAACTTTATAAATACAACGATTCATTAAAAGAAGACCATAAGCGAGCGCATCAGTTTATGGAAGCCTACAACACCTTTAACTTAGATAATGATACACGAAAACAACTCCTTGAAAACACATTTAAACATGTGGGTAAAAACGCCCATGTCAATCCCCCACTTTATATTGATTATGGGTATAACATAAGTATTGGTGATAATTTTTATGCCAACTTTGATTGTATCTTTTTAGATGTGAACACCATTACTATAGGTAACAATTGCCTATTTGGTCCAAGGGTTTCACTTTATACCGCTGGACACCCAATCGATAAAGCTATTAGAAATGAAGGTTATGAGTTTGGTTACCCAATCACGATTGGTAATGATGTTTGGGTTGGTGGTAATGTCGTAATTAACCCTGGTGTTACCATTGGTAATGGGGTTGTTGTAGCGAGTGGTTCGGTTGTAAGTAAAGATATAGAAGATAATGTCTTAGTTGCTGGTGTACCAGCTAAAGTCATTAGAAAAATTGGTGAAGTCGATAGACTTTATTGGCAAAAAGAAAAAGAAAGATCGAAATGATAAAAGAGGTATAAATAATGAAAAATAGAGTATATATAGTAGTTGCTCTTTTCTTGGTATTAATCTATTCAATCACTATGGGCATATTTTTAGACAACTCTATAATCCATGTTACAAATGAAAGGGCACTTGGTTTGTTGTGGATTGCAAAGGGGGTTTCTTGGTTAGTGATTGTAGGTACTGGCCTTTATATCCTGCTTAATAAGGACAACCATGGTCATGCAATCATTTTAAGTGTTGCAGCAACTATTTTCCAAATAGTACCCTTATTGTTAAGGGTATTCTTAAGAGGCGATAACCCTAACTATTTGATGGCACTTGTGATTACATTTGTGAGTGTAATAGCCTTTTTTAGCGTGCTTTTATTATTTGACTTATCGAATGATAAAAAAAGAATCAACCCTAAAGAAAACTAAGGTAAATTATGATTAAAATTAACAACTTCACAAAAAAATACGATCATTTAATTGCGGTAAACAACATCAGTGTTCATGTAGAAAAAGGCTTAATCACAGGATTTGTAGGAAAAAACGGTGCTGGGAAAACAACCACACTTAGAACGATGGTTAATCTTTTATTCCCAACAGAAGGAAGCATATTGATTTCTGATTTAGACTCCGTTAAAGATGCCATAAAGATTAAAAAGGTGGTTTCTTATATGTCTGGTGAGCCCGCTTTTTATCATAATCTTAAAGCAAAAGATTTGTTTGATTTTCACAATCAATTTCTTAACTACAACGATCCCTTTGAATTAGCCAAATATTTTGAGCTTGATGTTTCAAAGCCGATCGAAACACTTTCTTTAGGTAATAAGAAGAAAGTATCGATTATTTTAACCTTAATGAAGGATGCGGATGTCTATTTACTCGATGAACCAACAAGTGGACTTGATCCTTTAATGCAAGAAAAATTTTTCTCCTTCATAAAGGATTTAAAATCGTCGGGTAAAACAGTCTTTTTATCAAGCCATAATTTAAGTGAGATTGAAAAGCATTGTGATAAAGTATTAGTGATTAAAGATGGTTTCATTGTTGATTATCTTGACCTAAGAGAAACGCCAAAGAAATACTATGTTTCCTACAAAGTAGACAACGAGCTTATTAAAAAGTATTATGAAGGCAACATTAATGAACTGATACAAGAACTTTCACAAATACATTTAGAAGAACTCGAAATAAAAAGAGTATCACTAGAAGAAGATTTAATCGATTACTATAAGGCTGGTGATATCAGATGAAGGTTATGAAACTTTTAAAATTTCAACTTTTTCACCATAGAAAACACATCCTCATTTGGAGTGGTGTTGTTGGTGGTATTTTATTGATGTATATGGTTTTGTTTCCTTATATCCAAGAGATGGGATTGGCAAAAATTGAAGCCTTTGGCGAAGAGATTCTTAAAATGTTTGGGATGGATGGGTTTACTGAGTTTACAAACTTTGTGATGTATTATGGTGTGATGTTACGCATGGTTAGTATTGCGATTACCATATTTTCAATCTTATTTATGGGTAATTTAATCTTTAAAGAAGAAAGAGAGAAAACCATTGAACAATTTACAAACCTCCCCATTTCTAGAAAAGAATTATGGTTATCAAAACTTCTTTTAGGGTTATTAAGTATATTCATTGTTTCTTTTTCAGGCTTCATTACTACTACCCTAGCTGGTTTAATTAATGGTGGAGATACCTATGTCTTTATCGATACATTAAAGATATACCTCCTTTTAAGCTTAATTCCTATGCTGTTTGGTTTGGTATCTTTTTCCCTAGCTTCGATAACCACTAAATATGCGATGCCAGGTATCACTACCGGCCTCTTTTTAATCCTTTACTTTATTGGTTATATTGGTAATTTATTGGAAGATAAAGGCCTATTACTTACCTATTTTTCTCCTTTTGAACATTTAATTGCCGCAAACGCATTAAACCCTACACTTGACCTCTTCATTTTGGTGGGTTTATATGTTTTAGGGGTTGGTGTGTTAACGGCATTTGGCTATTATCGTTATCAAAAAAGAGACTATATTTTATAAAATTAAAATGGTATTTGAATGCGTATTTAACCCACTTAAGTGTTATACTAAAAGTGGGGAGGGATAAACATGAAAGTACTCGTTACAGGCGCCACTGGCCATGTTGGTAATGTGGTTGTAAAACAATTATATAAGCTTGGTTATGATGTATATAGTTTAGTCATGCCCTTCGATAGAATAGATTATATTAAAGACTATTCTAAGATTGTCTATGGTAACATTTTAGATTTAGAAGGGTTAAAATACATCTCAAAAGAAATGGATTATATTATTCATGCTGCGGGTTATATAGATATTGGTAGTGGGAATAAAAAGAAACTCCACCAAGTAAATGTTGTTGGCACACAAAACGTGATGATTGCCGCTCATTTTAACGATGTTAAACGGGTAATATATACATCAAGTGTGCACGCAATTGAAGAATTAAGCAACAATCAAATCATGAGTGAAGTTGATCTCTTTGATCCTAAGAAAGTCAAAGGAAACTACGCAAAATCTAAAGCGATTGCCACTCAAAATGCCCTAGATTATGCCAAAGAACACCATCTTGATTTAGTAGTTGTGCATCTTTCTGGTGTTATAGGAAGTCATGATTATAAGGGTTCTTATATGGGAGAACTTGTAAAAAGTTATTTAAAAGGAAAACTACCAGTCTATATTAAGGGTGGTTATAACTACATAGATGTTTTTGATGCGGCAAATGGAATTATAGGTGCCCTAGAAAAAGGTAGAAGTGGAGAGTGTTATATCTTAAGTGGTCACACCATAACGATAAAATACTACCTCGACTTAGTCAGTGAACTTACCCATTTAAAGCCAATAAAGAAAAGCATAAACTATAACTTTATGTTACTGTTTTCTAAATTAGCGGAACTGTATTATAAAATAGCGCGTCGAAAGATGTTATATTCAACGTATTCTATTAAAGTGCTTAAAAGTAATGCCAATTTCTCAAATCAAAAGGCAGTAGAAGAATTAGGTTTAACGCTAACCCCTTTTAAAAAGACAGTGGAAAGGGTTGTAAACTTTATTATAAAAAATGAACCAAAGATCTATAAAAAGAAACTCAAAAACACACTGCCAAACAAGTCATAAAATGATAAAGGAAATCTCATAATATGGAGATTTCCTTTTACTTTGTCTTGATGTGTTGTTCCAGTAATTCATTTGTTTCTTTTAGACGCCTGTCTTTGGTTTTTTGTTGTTTTGCACTATAGACATACCTTGCCCAATTGGTTTGATAGCCTTTAGGTAGGGTATTATAAAACACTAAAGCGTGACTTGTTAGGTTTTCTTTTAGATTTTGAATGTATAAGCTATAATCTGTTTTATCTTGATGCCTTTTTTGTCTTTTAACATCCTTTTTAGTACCTAATAAAGTGTAATCCTTATCAAAGGATGCCATTTTATTAAAGCGCATTAATGTATCACCTACATAACCTGTTTCTTCACTAACATGTAAATAGGGAAAAATATGATCTCTGTGAATCCCTTCTACGTTGATTGTGTTTTTTAACTTCGGATAACAAATATATAAAATACCATTATCTTCTAATAAATTAATCGACTTTATCAATACCCACTTTTCTAAAGGATGGGCCTCAGAGGCAAAGGCGGCACTCTATAAACCAAACCCAACCTGTTTTATTGCTTTAGACAACAAACAAATTATTGGATTTGCGTGTTATGATGCCACAGCTAAAGGCTTTTTTGGACCGCTTGGTGTGGATGTGAATTATCGTGGCCATAAAATTGGACAAGCACTTACACTTTATTGTTTAGAGAGCTTATACAATGAGGGTTATGCTTACGCAATCATTGGTGGTGTGTCTGAAAAAACAGTTTCGTTTTATAAAAAGGTTTGTCCTGTGATACCGATTGAAAATAGTAGAAAAATCTACATCAATAGATTGGTTGAATACAATTGATGCGTATACGCATTTTTTTTCTTATCATACCCGGTTTGATTAGCCTTGATTGTAAAGGGTATTTAGTGTATATTTAATATGGTGACTTTATGAACAAAAGTAGAATTATTTTATATGGATTTGTTGGGTTATCTATTATTGCGAAAGTAATAGATAGTATTGCCTATTTTTTAACAGGTGAATTTAATTACGATATGATCGGATACGCCATTTATAGTTTGTGTATTATATTGGCGCTTGTTTTTGCGATGATTGAAGAAAAGTATTTAGCAGCGGTCTTTATTTCCATACTTAAAGTAAGTATTATTATTGCAGGGCCCTTGCTTGGTGAGTTTTTTGAAACCATCACCTTAAACCCGCTACAAGTATTTAATGGGATATTAGGTATCTTTTTATTGTTTTTAGGTTTTTTCTTAGTATTTGACTTTTTTAGAACCCATCACTATCGCACGGAAGCCCCTTCATTTATAGGTATATTAGGTCCATTTAGTGTCTTGTTGTTTTTCTCAATATTTTGGAATTATGAAATGGGCGTACTAGTAGCATTAACGGAGATTATAGCGTTAATACTTGTTGCTCATGTTAGTGAAGATTTATTGTGGGTAGGTGCATTTATTGTGGTTCCTTTTAACTTTATTCAAAATATTACTTCTCCAGAAGTGATGACGTTTGAGCGGATAATGTATTGGAGTTTAGGTAGTGTTATTTTAATATGGGCACTCATCAGTTTAGTTATGAATATAAGACATTTCATTCATGAACAAAAAGAATACAAACGACAAGTTGAAGAATTGCATTTACGATTAAGAGAAAGACGTGAAAAACGTCAAGAGATACAATAGATTTAGACATTTAGGAGGATACGATGGATATTAAAGAAAAAAGTTTACAAAAACACTATGAGTGGGCAGGTAAAATAGAAACCAAAGTTAAAGCAGGCCTAAACACCCAAGAAGATTTAATGTTAGCTTATACACCAGGGGTTGCCGAAGCTTGCTTAGAAATCGAAAAAGATGCCAATAAATCGTTTTTACTAACGGCTAGAGGCAATCAAGTTTTGGTTGTTACCGATGGTACCGCTGTCTTAGGATTAGGCGATATTGGACCACTAGCTGGTATGCCAGTGATGGAAGGTAAAGCGGCATTGTTTAAACATTTTGGGGATGTTGATTGTATTCCGCTATGTATTAACTCAAAAGATACAGAAGAAATTGTAAAAACCATTAAGTTATTAGAAGGTAATTTTGCTGGTGTTAACTTAGAAGATATTAGCGCTCCAAGATGTTTTGAAATTGAGAAAAGGTTAAAACAAGAACTTTCTATTCCAGTATTCCATGATGATCAACACGGTACCGCAATTGTTACCGCAGCTGCATTAATAAATGCTTTAAAGATCGTCAATAAAGAGATGAGTTCTTCAAAAATCATCATTAATGGTGCGGGTGCTGCTGGGATTGCCATTGCGGAGTTTTTAATCCACCTAGGGGCTAAAAATATTATTTTAGTCGACCGCACAGGCATCTTATCTAAAGATATTAAACAATCCAATAGTGCTAAAGATAACATTGCCCATAAAACAAATCATCAACTAATAAAAGGTGATTTAAGTGAAGCCTTAAAAGAAGCGGATGTGTTTATTGGGGTTAGTGTGGGTAATGTGGTATCTAAAGATATGATTAAACTCATGAATAAAGACCCGATTGTCTTTCCGCTTGCAAACCCCATTCCAGAAATAACCCCAACACTTGCCAAAGAAGCAGGGGCAAAGGTAGTGGGAAGTGGTTCTAATCTTTATGAAAACCAAATTAACAACGCTTTGGTTTTCCCTGGATTATTCAAAGGTGCTATCTTAGCGAAGGCAAAAACCATCTCTAGTTCCATGATGGAAAGTGCCGCTTATGCGATTGCAAATTATGTGAAAGAAGATTTAAAACCGGAATACATTATCCCTAGAGTCCTAGATTTAGATGTTCATAAAGCGGTCACACTAAGTGTGATGGAAACTGCAATAAACGAAGGAAATGTAAGAAAATAATCAATCAAAAATCAAGTTCATAGCAACTTGATTTTTTTATATAACTTAACGTTTAAATGACATTTCATATGTTATTTAACTCGTTTTCCCTTGATAAATATACATTTTAAACGTATAATTAAAATAGATATTTGAATTCGATAAAAAAGGAGGAACTCATGAAAAAATTATTATCTAAAAAAGGGAAAATTATTACACTTATTATCTTTTCAATGTTATTTTTGATTTCACTAGTATTGGCACCTATGATTAGAGTGAACTATAATATGAGTTCTTATCTGCCTAAAAAATCAGTGACAAAACAATCACTTTTACTTTTAGAAAAAGAGTTTGGGATTACCTCAAATATGGAAGTGATGATTGAAGAGGACAACGTAATTAAGGGAGATCGTTTATCAAAACAACTCAAAGAAATTAATCATGTAAAGCAGGTCATGTGGTTAGGTAGTGTTGTTGATATTACCAAACCAATAGATACCTATCCTAGTGATAGGGTTGAGGCTTTTTATAAAGATGGAAAATTGCTTTTCTTAATCGAATTTTTAGAAGATGAATACAGCATGAATACCGATAAGGCTATTCATGATGTAAAAATGGTTTTTAACAACTATGATGCGAAATACCGTGGTGAGCCAATTATGGCGAAAGGCAATCGTGATTTAGTTATTAAAGAAGCAATCGTGATTATGGCAGTTGTGATTCCAATCGCGCTTTTAATTTTATTTATTTTTTCTAACAGTTGGATCGAACCTATTGTGATCTTAATTAACTTATTTGTGGCCATTATTATTAATTTAGGTACAAACTTTATCATGCCTAGCATTTCATTTTTAACGATAGCTATTGCAAGCGCACTACAGTTAGCCATGAGCTTAGATTATTCACTATTCTTTATCCATAGGTACATGGAAAAAAGAGATGAAGGCCTAGAGGTAACCGATGCGGCTAGAGAGGCAATGCGTGGTGCGATGGGTTCTGTTACCGCAAGTGCTCTAACTACAATTTTCGGGTTCTTAGCGTTATTATCGATGCGCTATACTCTAGGTACAGATATTGGGTTATCGCTTGCTAAGGCAGTATTTATAAGTTATTTAACAGCGATATTCTTAATGCCTTTATTATTGGTTACTTTTGACAAATTACTTTTTAAAACAAGACATAAACGACTTATGCCTGAACTTAAATTACTGAGTAAAGGGTTATTTAAAGGCCGATGGGTTATCGGTGTATTATTTGTATTTGTTTCTGTTGGTGCATATTACTATCAAACACAAACAAAGTTCTTTTATGGAGCTAACGGCTTACCCGATCCGAATAAAGTTGAAACGAGACATAATAATGCCATTGGTGAAGTCTTTGGGTTTAATCAACCGGTAGTGGTGATGTATAAAAATGATCAAAAAACACAAGCCATTGCCTTTTCAGAAGCGATTTACGCTCATGAAAAGGTCACAAGCATACAAAGTTTAGTCACCTTAATAGATCCCTCTATGCCAGATGAGGTTATCCCTAAAGAATATT
>Ga0265293_10008036_pt1 | contig 15878 bp, 10 predicted proteins | sample Munlanlewell138R_FD_192505 | JGI IMG/M metagenome (GOLD analysis project Ga0265293, IMG submission 192505) | Leachate microbial communities from a municipal landfill in Southern Ontario, Canada - Leachate well 138R | ecosystem: Engineered > Solid waste > Landfill > Unclassified | place: Canada...
ACCCCCCACGCGCAACGCAAGCAATTTGCTTTCTTTAATGATGCTTTGCTCCATGGGCGGGCTCCGCCTCACACCCCGCTTCTTTTGTGGGGCGCTGCCCCACACCCCGCTAAGGGCTAGCGCCCTTAGAACCCTTCCTCTGCGTAGGGTCTTGATTTTATTCACTTTATTTTGAAGACTTGCTTGACTTTCTTGTTTTAATCAAGGGCAGCTTTGAAAGCTGCCCCTACGGGTTTTGCATGAATCAGAGCACCCTTAAGGGCTACACAAATCAAAATACTGAACAAGAAAACACAACAAACTATATTCAATAATATCAATGGCTTAGCATAGCTAAGCGATATTTCACCTTACATAAAATAAGCACCCTGTAAATTATTCAATTTATTCAATGAGTTAAGTGCGAAATACTAGAATTCAGGTGATTACCCATCTCTTCTACGAATGCGCACAAGATTACATGCAGCCATGGCGAGTTAGCGCATTGGCTTTTGACGATACGAGTTTGCATTCTGCACGGTGAATCCATCAAACTTCGCACTCCTAGCTTTTGGCGCTTGTAAAAGTTAATATTTAGCTGTTGGCGCTCTAAGCACTCCAACGTCGCAGCCTTTCTTACTCACTCAAAACCGAGGTCATAGAATGCACGATGATTTTATCGCAAGCGAGAGCAAAGTTTTTACACGTTGTATTTTTTTTCGCCATAGCAATTCAACGATACTGGAGCAGCAGGTAAACTATTTTCTTAGCCTCGCCCCCTTGGAATCACTCAAGGATATGCATACTAATACAATTGATGGCGACATACTGATTACGTTGTGGATAGTGCCACTTGCTGGGGCGACGTCGGTAGATCGCATTTACTCTGAAGCCCTTGATATAGCTCGATTTTAACTTAAGGAAGCTCTGATTTATGGGGCTAGCCCGCCCCAAAGCCCGTCTAAGGGCTATCATTCTAATTCATTGATTTTATTGATTTTATTTTGAAAACTCGCCTGACTTTCGTTGCTTTTCTCTAGCCACTTTTTAGAGAAAAGCTTTGAAGCCAGAGGGCAGCTTTGAAAGCTGCCCCTACCATTTATGGGGGCTATCGGTCCAAAGCCCTTCTAAGAGCAATCAATATAATCCATTGATTTTATTGAGTTTTTTGAACACTCGTTGTTTTTTCTGCTTTTGCCAAACTGTTTTGGGGCGGTTTTTGCATGAATCAGCGCTTCCTTAGCCCAAAACTAGAAGCAAAACCAAGCGTAGCAGGGGATTTCGCTAAAAAGCCCCCCCATCAAAGCATGAGTTTAAAAATGCGCAAACCGACGTCTTCGCGCATGCTTTGGGCAGCATGCCCCCTCGTTCCGAAATAAATAATGGTTTCAAGTCAATATGCTTGGCAAACGGAAGCGTTGACAAGACTGGGGACTAGGATTAAACATTGCGTGGGTCGGCTATAATTTTGCTACCCGCTGCGCAAGGCAGCGTCTTTTTTTGGAGAGTAGAATGACTAGTTACAAAGAGTTAGGGCTTGTAAATACACGCGAAATGTTCGCAAAAGCAGTGAAGGGCGGATATGCGATTCCCGCATACAATTTCAACAACTTGGAGCAATTGCAAGCGATTATCCAGGCTTGTGTTGAGGAGCGCTCGCCAGTAATTTTGCAAGTTTCCTCTGGCGCGCGAAAGTACGCCAACGCCACGCTACTGCGAAACTTGGCCAAGGGCGCGGTGGAGTATGCTCGGGAGTTGGGATATGCGATTCCGATTACGCTGCACTTGGATCACGGCGATAGCTTTGAACTGTGCAAGTCTTGCATTGAATCGGGTTTCTCCTCGGTAATGATTGATGGTTCGCACCTACCCTACGAAGAGAACATTGCACTAACGCGTAAAGTCGTAGAATATGCGCATCAGTACGACGTGACGGTGGAAGGGGAGCTCGGGATTTTGGCGGGTGTGGAAGATGACGTTTCGGCGGAGGAGCACACTTACACGGAGCCAGACCAAGTCGTCGATTTTGTGAGCCGCACAGGTGTTGATTCTTTGGCAATTTCGATTGGAACTAGCCATGGAGCGTATAAGTTTAAACCTGGTACGGATCCACGTATTAGGTTAGATATTTTGCGTGAAATAGAAGAACGAATTCCTGGATTCCCCATTGTACTTCATGGCTCTTCGTCGGTGCCGCAAGATTTGGTAAAGACGATCAATCAATACGGTGGTAAGCTCAAAGACGCAATAGGAATTGGCGAAGACCAATTACGCGAAGCGGCTAAAAGCGCGGTTTGCAAAATCAACATCGACTCCGACGGGCGTCTTGCCATGACCGCTGCGATTCGCAAAGTTTTGGCCGAGAAGCCAGAAGAGTTTGATCCTCGAAAATACTTGGGCCCTGCGCGTGATGCGCTCAAGGAGCTTTACAAACATAAGTGCCGCGAAGTTTTGGGTTCCTCTGGCAAGGCTTAAGGCTTTTGTCATTACCCGCTGCTTTTGGCTGAGCTAGAACCATCTTGAACGACGAAGTTGTATCGCAGCAGCATTGCACTTGTGCAAAACGATGCAGTTTACGCAACGATGGTGGTTCTAGGGAAGCGCAGAACAAACGTTGCGGGGGCGTTACGGGGGTTTGGGCCCCCGTAGAGGGGGTAGTGGCAAACCCGCGCACAGCGCGGGGTTGACACGTAGGGGGACACTTCCCCCACAAAAATCAAAAGCATAAACATCGAATGAATCTGGATATCCCGATGGCTGTGGGTATGCGGTGTTATCCGAATTACGGCTTGCTATGGGCGCGGTATTGTGAGACTATTAATCAGGTACTGCGCTTTTTTGCGGGAGATGATGTATGAGGAAAGTAACGTTAATTCTTGGGATCTTCTTTATTTTATGCTCCACCACGGTGTACGCGCAAGCGGACCTTGAGGTGTTTAAGAAACGCATGGAGTTAGCGGCGGAAAAGACGAAGGCGGGCGATCTTAAGCTGGCTCTAGTGGACTATTTGGAGATTCGGGCTACGTACACAGGTCCAGAGATCGATTATTCTTTGGGTAGGATTTATCAGCGCCTGCACCAGTGCAACGAGGCACAGTACTACTACTCCCAGCTCATGGTGGCCTATGACTTGGCGTTGGAGCACCCTATTTACCAACGCGCTGTGGAGGGCTACGACATCATTGCGGCTTGTCAGAATTGGGGTCGCGTTACGATTGATTGCGCGGGCTACACCGATGAGGCTTGGGTCGAGGTAGACGGGGAAAAGATAGGTCGTTGCTGGGAAAGAGCGTACAGCTTGCCTGCGGGGGAGCATCATTTTGTACTTAAGGACGCGGACGGCAGGGTGGCTGAGGAGCGTATAGTACTTAAGGATGGCAGCAAGGAGACGCTGCGACTTGAGCTAAAGAAAGACGTTGAAGAAGTCATTGTAGAGCGAATGACGGAAACGATATACAGAGAGCAAGATCGCTTCGCGCCAGAGCTGTATTGGGGTTTGATGCTCGGTGGCACAGCGGTGATGGGGGTTGGCGGCGTTTTTGCGGCCTTGGCATATAAAGATATGGTCGATGTGCAAAAGTACGAGGATCGTCAGAATGCTGAACGCGCAAAAAAGGCGAGGGATGGGGTTAAACTCAATAAGATATTGATGTATACTAGCCTAGGTGTGGGAGGGGCGCTCGCTGTGAGCGGCATTACCATCGCGATTATCAATGCGTTAAGCGAAAAAACCATCATTAGCGAAAGTACAACGACTTTTCTTAGTCCAGTCGATGGTGGATTACTGATGGGATTTGGGATGAACTTCTAAAACTGGGGTCAATAGACCCCTGTGACACCGCGGCTGTGGGTGCGGTTACGCATTTTTGGCAATGGCTGCTTGGATTGAGCACATACGACGTAAAGATTCGTTGAAATAAAATAAAATTAACTTAGGCATTAAATTTGCAGTTTTGAAGTATTGGGTAGTTGTTTGACTGCATAGAGAGGTTTTATTATGTCATTTGCTAAAGTAATCTCAGAGATGTTGAATGAGAATCACCAAGGTCGCGGGGCTTCCAACCGGATGCAAGGTGGTATGATTGCCGTCGTGGTCGACAACGTTGACCCCGAGGATCGCTATAGGGTTCGCGTGTCTTATCCGTGGCTAGCGGATCAATACGCCAAGGGAACCACCTCAGATGGTTCTGAGTCGGTGGTGCAGAGTTTTTGGGCTCGTATTTCGAGCATGATGACGGGCTCTGAAATGGGTTCGGTTTGGCTGCCCGAGATCGATGACGAGGTCATGGTAATTTTTGAGGAAGGAGACTTTGAGCGCCCCGTCATTGTGGGTTCATTGTGGAACGGTGAGAACAAAAGTCCTAGGGATATTTCCTACTCGCCCGACAATGAATCCTCTTCCGTTCCTAATAAGGGGCAAGATGGCAAGAACGATTTTCGCTTCATCCGAAGCCGCACTGGCCACCACTTGGCCTTCAACGACAAAGAAGATGGTGGCGGTATTTCGATACGCTCCAAAAAATCGGGAGAGCTCTATATTGATGATGCCGGTGGAAAGGAAAGAGTTCGGCTTTATGACCAAAACCAGAACCAGTGGCTAGAGATCGACGTCAATAATAAGAAAATTACCTTGCAAACCGATACTGGCGACATTCTCATTAAAGCCAAAGAAAAGATACGCATGGAATGCAAAAATCTCGAAATTGATGCACAGCAAAATATCACTGTTGATGCTGGAAAGAAAATTGCTATGTCTGCGGGAACATCCTTAAATATGTCTGGAAAATCTTCGGTGGACTGCGATTCTAGCGGACCTATCAAAATGAAAGGCTCCAAGATTAACCTCAATCCCTAATAAGGATTTGGATTAGCAGTGAAAAAAGCGCGATTTCGCGCTTTTTTCATATTTTAGAGATCTTTAAACGATAGCTATAAAACCATCCAAGCCAAGCAGTTTATATTTTGAGACCTTTGCACGGCTAAAAATTGTGAATTTAATTTTACAAATCCGATACAGTTTTAAACAAAATAAGCATTTTGTAGAGAAATATAAGCTAAAAATGCTAATAAAATAAGGCAGGGTGAAGATAGAATGACATTTTATTCGAAAAGTGCTTAAAAGACTGCTTTCTTAGTGCCACAGCCGTCCAGGCTGTGGCCGCTTCACGCGCGGCCTCAGCCGCGACCAATCGCTGACATCCATGTCGCGATTGAAGGGGAAGGGGGGTACGGGGGGAAACATTTTTTCTTTGGCACAAAGAAAAGGCTTTCCCCCCGTGCAAAGCTCTCCTTATATAAGATTTTTTGCCTAGCCACATTCAAACTTGGAAAGCTTCGTTGTATTTGCTAAAATGCTATAGACCTTTTGAGGGAACAGTACAACACTGTCCCAAAGTTGAGTGAGTAAATGCATGAATCTTTCCTAAAACTTGGCTTCTTCGCGCTGATATCGTTCTCGTTTTTTTTAAACTCTTGCGCAGATGACAAAGTGCAGCACCAAGATCTCAATGCTTGCGGCGGTTTCGAGTTTTTGAGTCAAAAAGTTGGCGCTGACTGCGGCACATGTGGAACTTGGGCCTGCGATGGCAGTGACAGTGTTGTTTGTAAAGACGACAATGTTAACTCCTGTGGTGGGTGTAAGGAATTTAACGCACACGAGTTGCGCGGAGAACCATGCGGTGAATGCGGTAAGTGGAAGTGCATAAACCCCGACACCATTATTTGCGATGGCGACGTCAAAAATGCTTGCGGCGGCTGTGCCCCTATGCGCGATAAACCCAATCAAAAATGTGGCGACTGCGGGACTTGGATCTGCCAGAATGAAGACACCCTCGAATGCGAAGGTGATAACGTAAACGCGTGCGGCGGCTGCACTGCACTCACCAACCAACCCAAAGACGCATGCGGCGGATGCGGCGCCTATGTTTGTGATGGAACAGACGCTGTAAAGTGCGTCGACGCGGCCAACGCCTGTGGTGGCTGTGGAATACTCGATGGAGAGCCTGGAGAAAGTTGCGGTACTTGCAAAAAAGGAACTTGGACTTGTAATGCCAACAAAAGCGAAGTTACATGCGTTGGTGACACCACGCCAAACGAGTGCGGGGGGTGTACACCGCTACAAAACCCAGTAAACTCTAGCTGTGGCCCCTGCAACGACGGAAAATGGGCTTGCCTCGCCAACGATAAAGAAAAACTAGAGTGCGTCGGCGCTAGAGAGAAAAACATCTGCGGCGGTTGCAGCGAGGGGAAATTGAATGATTTGTGCGGAAGTTGCAGCGAAGGCTACCTTGTTTGTAGTAATAATGATCTATACTGCGAAATAAGAACACATGATAGCCCAAGTACAGCGAAACACATCGTAGGCCCCGAAGAAGGTGGTTCCTTCTTCGATAGCGACGATAACTGGTATGATACCGACGGTAGTCTTTCTGACTATAATGATCAGCGCTATTTTTGGGCTTATGTTTTTGATAAAAGTCTCGCCTTTTTAAACCCAGAAGCAAAACTCATCAACCATCAAGTAGAGCACCAGCTTTGCATGTACTTCCGAAAAGACAGCGCACCTGTTGAACAAAAGTATAATTGTGAATCTATACCTAAGGAAGCCTATCGCAAGGATTCAATTACGGTTTCTGGCAATACTTTTGTGGGCTGTTGTACTACGTCGCGGAGTACAGCTGAACGCTATCTGAAACTCTCTGGTTTTGGCACTATAGGAGCTGATGATATGGAACTATACTACAAGGTTAATAGCTACGAAGCCCATAATAAAAGCTGTGATGATCTCAACTTTGTCTTAAGCATCCACTTCTAGCCAAGAAATTTCTAGCCAACAAATTTATCTATGACCAAAAAACGTGACTGGATCGACGATGGCGCCCAATTCGATAATCCCTTTGCAACACTCAAAGATAGCGCTAAACAAGGTGGCTTCGACATCGACAAAAACAAAATAGAAGCGAGCCAAAATGCGCTTGCCCAAAAACCTATTAAGCCCGAAACTCTCGACATTAGTAAGGCGAAAATACGCATTGAGCGAAAGGGGCGCGGCGGTAAAGAAGTCACCATTGTCACTTGCAATGACTGGGGAGATGCCGAGTACAAAGCCTGGCTCAGCTGGGCAAAAAAACGATTCGGCGTTGGGGGTAGCCTCTGCGAGGATGGCGTTCTGCTTCAAGGTGATCTGAGAAATAATATTCGAGAAATTATAAATAGCAACAAATAATGTTCTTTGTTTGCTGCTAAACTTCAAAGAATATGTTTAATCTACTGCTTTCCTTGAACTAGTTCTTAGAGTCATTTTGCCAACACCGCACCCCCTTACTCGCATAGGCCACGCATAAGTTGCACTGATTACAAGCTGAGCGCTCAAGTTCGCCTTTTTGCAAGCGCAAGATAAAGTCTTGCTCGCAAATCAGCGCTCTTCCCAACGCGATGAAGTCAAAACCGTTTTTTATGGCTTCCTCTATGCCTTGCTTGGAAACAATACCGCCAGTTAAAATCATGGGTAGGCTTAGGCGAGTACGGATTCGCATCGCTTGATGCATCAAAAAGTTTTCTTTAAAACTATAATCGTTCATCGCGCGCTTGCCCATCATACGCATATACCAGCGCTCCCACCAATGCGCTTTTGCATCTATAATATCTTTTAGCGGCAGCCCACCGCGTAGATCGTGGAAGTTATCAGTACTAGAAAACCCAGAGTTAAAGGCCAAAGCATCGGCTCCCTCTGTTTCCATGATTTGGGCAAAGATTAGGGCTTCGTCGATATTTAAGCCCTTGGGGTGCGCGTCACTCAAACTGATCTGCGCAAAAACCGGTGCATCTGCTCCCATCGCTTCGCGAACCGCTTTGAGCACCATGACCGCAAAAATCGCGCGACTCTCCACGTCCCCACCCCAACGATCCTTGCGATGGTTGCACAACGGCGATAAGAATTGAGATAGTAAAAACCCGTGTGACGCTTGTAGCTCTATAGCATCTATGCCGATTTCCCGCGCGCGACGTGCTGCCTCGCGATATTCCGATATCGTCCGCTCGATATCTTCATCGCTCATAGCTCGCACCCACTTTCCGAAGCGCCAATTAAAATAACGAGACGGGCCATACGCTACGCCACTTCCGCGTTTGTTCCCACCACAATGATTGAGTTGTAAACACACCGCGCAGCCCTCAGCGTGTATTTCGGCCACTAAAGCTTCCAGCTGCGGCAAAAATCGATCGTCTAAAATCAATTGCTCCCCATACGACTGGCCCGCGACCGAAACCGCGCAGTTAGCCATAATCGTCATAGCTACCCCACCACGAGCTACCCCACGGTGCAACGCCTTAAACTCCTCGTTCAAACGCCCACCCGCCATCAATCCCTCGAAAGTCGGCGCCTTGATAAAACGATTCCGCAAGCGCAAACCGTTCAGTTTCGTCGCTTCAAACGCTTCTTTAAAAAAATCTCGTGACTTTGTATCACCCTTTTGCATACATCCCACACTTCAATAGAACGCCGAAATTTGTTAGACCCTATGGACGGATCTCCGCCGCTTTTTATGGCGGCTGTACGTTCCAAACGCAAAAACTATCAAACTAACATGATTCGCAAAAAATCAAGCTTCTGCGCGCCGCGCTCGTTTTGACATGAAACACGCTATTTTACAAAGTTTTTTTTGTCTACTACTGCTCATCGCCTGTAAACCCACAGAAAACGCTCAAAATTCTCAAACTGCTGAGAATGCTGAGAACAATAATGCCTCGCACATATGCCAGCCCCTTCCCAACGACGCGGATTCATCAGCTTTACTCGAAAATCTCGTTAATCCCCAAGCGGCATGGCACTTTTGGCGAAATGCCATGATCATCAATTTGGGGAGTCAAGAAGCCGTTAAATACCAACAAGGGCTATACAACAGCACGTGGCAAAACGGTGAACTCATCTCTAGAGAACTTGCACAAAACGACAAAGTCGAGTGGCTCGCCGAACGTTGGGTCGCTTGGAACATCGGAAGCACGGCTCTACTCCGCTTCCCCCTACCAGCGCGCGAAACAAAAGAGAATGAACGCTGGTTAGCCACCATTCGCTTGCGACCCAAAATTAACCGCCAGATGGATCTGCGCTTAAATACCCACGGCACTATCGCGAGCGTCCCGCTAAACGGATCCTGGGAAACCATTAAAGTTATCATCGACGCGGATAAACTCAAATTCGGTGGCGAAAATACAATTAACTTTATGTTTACAGGGAGCTATTTTGAAGGAGAGAATCGTGTAGCTGCCAAATTCGATTACTTTGCCCTAACACCATACGACGAAAACACACGTATTCGTAGTAATAACGACCCCGCGCTCGATCCTCCTGTAGAAGAACTCAGCCTTAAAACAGCGCGTATTTTAGACCAAAGTAAAGAGGCATACTCCCTAGTATACGGAGACGAAATGCATCTTTATCGAATTTTACCCGCTAATGTCGAGTTAAACCTCGTTCTTGGGCCTGGCGCTTGGCTACAAAGAGAAGCTACGTTCAGAGTCGATATTCTCACCGATGAAGGCATGCTCTACCCCGTGTATACCCACGAACTTAAAGCGGGTGATTGCTGGCAAAAGCTCAAACTCAACTTATCGCAATGGGCAAACACGGCGGTTCGCCTTAGACTTAGCGTCGGAGCTGATGAAGACTCGCCGATAGCATGGCCAAGCGATAGAGGCGTTGCATACGTAGCGGATATTAAGTTTAAATCCCTACAAAATAACGACAGATTATCTCAATATTGCAAAAAAATAAGGGACAAAGCCAAAAACATCGTCATCATTAATATAGACGGTTTACGCGCCGACAGAGTCCATGCCCCAAATCAAAATCGCGCGTCCGCCGCGCTACAAGCGCTCGCTAGCCGAGGGCTTCGCGGTACAGCCCTAGGCGAGGGAAGCGGGAGTCTGCTCTCGACGGTGTCGCTGCTTTACGGCGTTAGTGCAAGGAAACACGGCGTCATCGATACTAAGACGCATGTTCGCAATTCCTTGCATAGCTTAGCCGAACTTTTCCAAGAAGCGGGTTGGCAAACGCACTTTTACAGCAACAACGCTTTTATTGACCCAAAACTTGGCTATGCCCAAGGTTTTAGAACAGTGCATGATCTTTTAGCCGAAGGCTTGGGAAGCAACACAAAAGCAGCGCTTGAACTTGTTCTTCGCGCCATGCAACAAACGACCATGCCTAGCCTTTACTACGTCCACCTCTCGCAGCTACGCCTACCCTACAGCGCGAGTGATGAACAACTAAAACGTTTTGGCGTTAAAAACTACCAAGGCCCCATCGATCTGCAAGCTATGATGAACCTCGCCCAACTCAGCAATTACCAGCAAAACGACGCACTGCAGCTTGCCGCTTACTACGACTCCAGCCTCGAACGGCTAGTGAACGACGTCAGCGAGTTTATCGACAAACTCGAAGAAGACTCGCTGTTGCTCATTACGGGGAGCCACGGTGTATCTTTAGGCGAAGACTCCTTGCTGGGCTATAACAATAGTTTGAGCCCCGCGGAGTTACTTATACCTTATATTTTCACTATGAAATCTGTAAATGAATCGTATTATATTCCAGAAATCGTTAGAATATACGATATTTATGCAACGCTAGCGCAGATCATGGGCTTTGACTGCAAAGACTGCGATGGCGTCTCTGTCGTCGAAACGCTGTCGCAAGATCTAAAAACATTAGCGCTCAGTGAGACACACCGCGCTAGCGCAACAGGCCCCTACTTTTACTTACTGCGAGACGGCGACAACGATACGCTTAGCCAATGGTCATGGGAAAACATGAAGTCAATACAGGATCTGCGTCGAACACAACCCATCGCACACCGCGCCATGCGGGATCGTATGTTCTCGCAATAAATTTTGTGGCTTGATAGCTTTGCACTGAGGGACACAAAAATAGCATGCATCTTTGAGCGCTTTGCGCGCTCAAAAGCTCCTTATTCTTGCATCCGAAAATAGTATCAATCTTGCCAAGTATAACGCTTTCATTCCAACCATAACGCTTTCATTTTTTGACTTGCATGGCGCGAACGACACGGAAGGAAGGGGCAGCTCGAAAGCGCCGATAAGCCTTCTTGAGCTAAAAATATTACGCCATCAACAGCTTTGCCGTGGATCGAAATTGTGAATTGAGAGCTTTGCACGGGGGGAAACCCTTTTCTTTGTGCCAAAGAAAAGTTGTTTCCTCCCGTACCCCCTTCCCCTTCAATCGCGACATGGATGTCAGCGATTGGTCGCGGCTGAGGCCGCGCGCGAAGCGGCCACAGCCTGGACGGCTGTGGCACTAAGAAAGCATTCTTTTAAGCACTTTTCGAATAAAATGTTATTTTATCTTCCACCTGCCTTATTTAATTAGCATTGTTAACTTGTGCTTCTCTACAAAATGTCTCATTTTGTTTAAGACTGTATCGAATTTGTAAAATTAAATTCGTTATTTCTAGCCGTGCAAAGGTCTCGAATTTTATTTCGCAAATCCGATACCGTTTTAAAGCCATAAAAAAACAACTCCGCCCCTCCCCCTTACTTGACATACCTTACAAATCATTATACGGCTTATTTTGGGGTTATAAACTTAAAATTCCCTGCCTAGTACTTGAATTTAACGAGGTGGGGGCTTGTTGAATGCAGTAAAACTGCCTATATAGCGGGCGAGCTCTTTTGCGCTAGAGGGGCGCGGTGAGGGCTAAGTTTGTAGTAGATTTTAGGACGGTTCTATGACAACAGATGCAGGGGCGCTGCGGATAGCGCTTGCGGGTAATCCAAATTGTGGCAAAACCACGATATTCAATGCGCTGACGGGCTCCAAACAACACGTCGGGAACTACGCGGGGGTTACGGTCGAAAAGAAGGAGGGAACATACAAGCATCTAGGGCGTCGCGTCGACGTCATTGACCTACCAGGCTTATACTCGCTGAGCTACCACTCACCAGAGGAGCAAATCGCGCAGATGGAGCTGTTGAGCGGCGAAACCGATGTTGTGGTTGGCATCGTCGATTCGAGTGCGCTCGCACGCAACATGAGTTTTATCGTGCAATTGATGCACCTTGAGCTACCCATGGTTTTGTGCCTCAACATGAGCGATGAAGCGAAGAAAGCGGGGCAACGCATCGATGTCGAGAAAATGTCACAACTCTTGGGCATGCCCGTCATTGAGACAGTAGCGCCCAAATCCCAAGGAATCACAGAGCTAAAAGATGCTGTTTTCCTTGCAGCTGAGTCTGTCGCCCCCAGTGAGAGGCTGCGCTTTAGCTACGGCTTGCGAGAGGCGCTTAGCGAAATCAGCAAAAAGCTCCCCTACTCAAGCAAGGAGCCCGCGCTTTGGCTTGCGACAAAATTACTCCTTGAGGATGAGTATTACATCGAGCGTTTGGCTCAAGATATCGAAGCCCACGACGCCATTGCGGAGGCAAAAGCGCAGCGCGAGCACATTGAAGCCGATACCAAGATGGACATACAACTTTACGTCACAGAGCAATACTACGGCTTTATCGACGGGCTGCTCAAAAAAGTCCTCATCAACACCCAGCGCGCCGACGCGCGCGCACTGAGCGACAAAATCGACAGAGTCCTCGTCCACCCCTACCTCGGCCTACCCTTCTTTTTTCTCATCGTCTACGCACTCTTTGAACTCACCTTCTCCCTAGGCCAATACCCCATGGACTGGATAGAATCGGGCTTTGTCGCGCTCTCTGACTGGCTCAAAGTCGTATGGCCGGCCGACAAATTCTCATTCCTGCAAAGTCTCCTCATCGATGGCGTCATCGCTGGCGTTGGCGGCGTTATCGTCTTTCTACCCAACATACTCATACTCTTTTTTGGCATCTCTTTCCTCGAAGACTCGGGCTACATGGCACGCAGCGCCTATCTCATGGATAAAATGATGCACCGCTTCGGGCTACACGGCCGCTCCTTTATCCCACTTATCACGGGTTTTGGTTGCACCATCCCTGGCATCATGGCAACGCGCACTATCGGCGGCCTCAATGAACGCCTAACCACCATGTTCATACTCCCCCTCATGAGCTGCGGCGCTCGCCTCCCCATCTGGCTACTGCTCGTCCCCGCCTTCTTCCCCGAATCCATGAACGCCCCCGTACTCATGGGCATCTACGTCTTTGGCATCATCGTCGCCCTCATACTCGCCTTCGTTTTGCGCAAATCCGTCTTCAAAGGCGCCGAGGAGCCCTTCGTCATGGAACTACCGCCCTACCGCATGCCAACGCTGCGCGCATCTATCACGCATATGCTGGAGCGCGCTTGGCTCTACCTCAAAAAGGCGGGCACCGTCATTTTGGCCGTCTCCATCGTGATGTGGGCCCTCATGAGCTTCCCCAAAATGGACGATGAAGCGCGGGCCGAGGTACAAAGCAGCTTTGCCGCCGCACAAAATCACGACGCCCTCGGCGCAGAAGCCCAAGACCCAGCCGCCTTCGACGCCTACTTACTCGACGCCGAGCTGCAATACTCCTTCGCAGGCCGCATCGGCAAACTGCTCGAACCCGTGCTCAAACCCATGGGCTTTGACTGGAAAATCGCGACCGCCCTCATCGGCGCCTTTGCCGCCAAAGAAGTCTTTGTCGCCCAACTCGGCATCGTCTACTCCCTCGGTGAAGAAGCACAAGATCGCGAGGATTTACGCTCAAAAATCCGCAACGACTACTCACTCATCACAGGCATTAGCCTCATTATTTTCCTACTCATCGCCACCCCCTGCATGGCAACCGTCGCCATCATGCGCCGCGAATCTGGTCGCTGGAAGTGGGCTTTTGCCCAATTCTTTGGCCTCACCGCCATCGCCTACGCACTTTCAACGTCTTTTTACCAAATTGCAAGCCTAATATTAGGCTCATAAACAAATTTAACGAATTTTAACGAGGCTTTTTTCTTCTGCGGGGGGCTTCGCCGCCCCTACGCGCGGGCTTCCTCGCAAAATTCGCTAATGTTCGCAAATTTTGTGCGCTGTTTTCGCTAAACGCTCAACCAGCGCACAAAATGCGAACATTGCGACTTTTCCTCGGCGATCCCGCGCTACCCCCCTGTTTGTGCTAACATAGGGTAAGGGTCTTGTCAGCTGGCTTTCGGAGCGCCGTCGGCAAACAAAAAAAAGAAAAACCGTAGGCTTTTCGTGTGTTCTTCCTTTACACATTCCCTACACCGCGCTGCGCAAAGCTCTTTAATGATCTGTCGTTTTCTATAGCTAATTCACAAGATTACGGTTAATAAGAGACAGCTCGCGCAAGGGTGAGCTAGCTAGGGATGCTCTGATTAATGCAAAATTAATCATAAAAAGAGCTAATGAAAGCTAAGAGATTCAGCTGAGTCTTCAAAATAAAAGTCAATAAAATCAATGCCCTACACACAAAAACGGCATCTAAAGGCGAAATCCCTCGGACGGGGTTTGGGGCGGTAGCCCCAATGCATCAGAGTTTCCCTAGGGCAAGCAAAAATTCCTGTTTCGCCAAAACTGAAACGGGGCGTTGCGGGGTGTCCCCGCAGAGGGGGTAGTGGCAAACCCGCGCACAGCGCGGGGTTGACACGTAGGGGGAGACTTCCCCCTCTATAAAAAATAAAAACTTAAAAACTGCCAAACATACGACTTTGCGCTTGCCTGGGAGGGCTAGCGAGTCAAATAGGTAATTTTGTGGCTTTTGCCGCCTCAATAGGAAAACAATGACGAAGAAAAGATTATCTCATGACGCCGAGAAGATGCGTCTACAAAAGTTTTTAAGCCTCGCCGGCGTTGCTAGCCGAAGGCATGCGGAAGAAATGATTAGAGCTGGACGCGTGAAGATAAGCGGACGCGTCGTTACGGAGATGGGGGTACTCGTCCATCCCACCAAAAGCAAAGTCGAAGTCGACAACAAAGCCGTTATTTTTCAAGAAGAGCGCAACTACATACTCTTCCACAAACCAGCGGGCTGCATCACCTCGCTTGATGACCCCGAAGGACGCACGACGGTTATTGATTTGCTCCCCAAATCCCTGCCGCGCGTCTACCCTGTGGGGCGCTTAGACTACGACAGCGAAGGGCTGTTGCTGCTCACTAATGACGGAGAGCTTGCTTATAAGTTGTCGCACCCAGGCTCAAACGTTCCTCGCGTCTACCACGTGAAAGTACGCGGAGAGCTCAAAGATGGAAGCGCGGTTTTAGAGCGCCTAAAAACAGGACTAGAGCTTGAAGATGGCTTTGTAAAAGCGGATCGCGTAGCCGTACTAAGCTTTACGGGCAACAACACTTGGCTAGAAATAGAACTACATATAGGGCGCAATCGCATAGTTCGCCGCATGATGGAAGAAGTCAATTTCCCCGTTATGAAGTTGCGTCGCGTTTCCTTTGGCAATCTAAGCCTCGATGGGCTTCCACTTGGCGGTTTTCGAGATTTAAGCGAGACAGAGCTTAGAGAAACCTACAAGCAACTCGGCGAAACAGGTCCTCTACCCGAGCGACGTGGTAAAGATGGTATACGATTCGCTAGAGGCTTTTCGCCAAAAGATCGCGAGCACCCAAGACAGTCCGCACACAATATGCGACACGACGAAGAGCGCCCAAAACGAACATTTGAGCGAGGCGAAAACAGTGAATTTTCATCGCGAGAGGAAAGACCGCGACGCAGATTTACTGAAGATGAGCGCCCAAAACGAAGATTTGAGCGCAAAGAACGCAGCGAATTTTCAACACAAGAGGAAGCACCGCGACGCATAAACGACGGAGATGAGCGCTCAAGGCGAACATTTGAACGAAGCGATAGAAGAACAAGCGAATTTTCATCGCGTGATGAACGGCCACGACGCCAAAACGACGGTGATGAGCGCCCAAGGCGAACATTTGAACGAAGCGATAGAAGAACAAGCGAATTTTCATCGCGTGATG